>Ga0136642_1000638_pt1 | contig 17104 bp, 17 predicted proteins | sample LowCatLa1302831Y_FD_115313 | JGI IMG/M metagenome (GOLD analysis project Ga0136642, IMG submission 115313) | Freshwater microbial communities from Lower Cathedral Lake, Yosemite National Park, California, USA - 13028-31Y | ecosystem: Environmental > Aquatic > Freshwater > Lake ... | reverse complement strand
TATGTCTGATTTCGCCGTAGAAGCGCTCAATATCACCCGTTCATTTAAAGATGGAGAAGTTCAGGCCCTTGGTGGGGTCTCGCTCCAGGTCCCGAGAGGCGAAGTCTTCGGACTCCTCGGACCTAACGGTTCGGGCAAAACCACGATGGTGCGAATCCTTTCGACCATTCTTAAGCCAACCTCGGGGTCAGCAACCGTTAACGGCTTTGACGTCGTAAAGCAAGCCGACGCCGTTCGTCGCAGCATCGGCCTCGCTGGTCAGTACGCAACGGTAGATGAAAACCTCACTGGGTTCGAGAACATTCGAATGGTGGGACTGCTCAACCACATTGAAAAGTCAGTAGCTTCCAAGCGTGCGCACGAGCTCCTTGAGCAATTCGCCCTCACTGATGCTGGTAGCCGTGTTGCCAAGACCTATTCAGGTGGAATGCGCCGTCGTCTCGACCTCGCGGCTGCCCTCGTTGCTCGACCACCACTTCTATTTCTCGATGAACCAACAACTGGTCTTGACCCACAGAGTCGCCAAGATCTATGGAGCATCATTGAAACGCTCGTCGAAGGTGGAACGACTGTCCTTCTAACAACGCAGTACCTCGAAGAAGCTGACCGTCTAGCGAAACAACTTGTTGTTCTTGATCACGGAAAGATCATTGCGAAAGGAACTTCGCAAGAACTAAAAACCCAACTCGGCAACACCGTGCTGTCTCTCACTTTCGCTTCAACTGACGATGCTCGTCGTGGCGCGGAGTTAGTCCGGGACATTTCAGACAAGCCCGCGAACATCGAAGGCACTGTTGTTGATTTCACCGTTGCCCGCGGGCCAGCATCTGCAGCAGATGCACTACGCAGGCTCGACGCAGCTGGAATCACAATTGCCGGCCTCGCACTTCGTGAGCCAAGTCTTGATGACGTGTTCTTGAATCTCACTGGACACAAAGCAGAAGAAGTAACGGAGTCTCCAGCTGAACCTGCAAAGAAACAGCGTGGACGAAAGGCAAAAGCATGAGCACCTCAACGATTTCTAAGAAGAGCAGACTTCGCTGGTCAATTAGTGACACCCTCACTATTGCCAAGCGTGACTTAATTGCCTTGGTTCGAATTCCAACAACATTGGTATTCGCAATCATTCAGCCAATCATGTTCGTGGTGCTCTTTCGCTACGTCTTTGGTGGCGCCATTAAGACTCCGGGAAACTCCTACGTGAACTTCCTAATTCCAGGAATTCTCGTGCAGACCACAATCTTTGGTGCCGTTGGAACAGCCATTGGACTTGCTGAAGACCTTCAAAAGGGTCTCATTGAGAGATTCCGCGCCCTACCTATGTCGCGAATGGCTGTGATGGGTGGAAGAACTGTTGCAGACCTTGCTCGAAACCTCATGGTGATTGTTGTGATTACCGTTGTTGGTTTCCTCGTTGGGTTCCGCCCAACTGGAAGTTTTGTTTCTTACATCCAGGCCTGTCTTTTGATGCTGTTGTTTGCCTACTGTCTCTCTTGGGGCTTTGCCTTCATTGGACTGGCTGCTCCGAACTCTGAAGCGGCGCAGGCCATGACTTTCCCACTGATCTTCCCCCTGACGTTCGCATCATCAATCTTCGTGCCAGTGCTATCAATGCCTAGTTGGCTTCAGGTGTTTGCCCGTAACCAGCCAGTCAGCCAAGCTGCAGAGGCTGTACGTGGATTAATGAACGGACAGCCGCACGGAAACTCAACATGGGTGACACTGATCTACGCAGTGATTGCTCTTGGACTTCTTGGACCAATCGCTACAGCAAAGTACAAGAAGGTTGCGTAACTAAGTGGCGTTGCTTAACGTCGAACAACTTCAAGAAATTCTCGTTAACGCCTTTCCAAATGCCGATGTTCCTCGCGTCGAAGAAGTATCTGGTGACACAGTGTTGGTTTGTCTTCCGACCACTGAGCGCCACGGTCGACCTGGTGGGACGATTTCTGGACCCACAATGATGACGCTCGCCGACACCGCAGCGTGGATGGCGATTCTCGCTCAAATTGGGCCGGTTCTCCTTGCGGTAACGACAAGTCTGCACATTGACTTTCTTCGAAAGCCAGCCATCACCGATTTAATGGCACGTGGTCGAGTTCTCAAACTCGGTCGCAAACTTGCAGTAGTTGATGTTGAAATATTCTCACGTGGGGAAACGAAACTAGTTGCAAAGTCGCAAGTGACGTACTCAATTCCCTCTACTGAAGCCCAGTAACTTGAGCACTCAGAAGGAACATTCACCTCTTTCTAACGTGTTGATTCTTCTTATGGCGTTTGGCGCCTGCATCATTGTGATGAACCTCTACTACGTGCAGCCACTACTTCATCAATTGCGCGGAGACTTTCACGTCAGCACCGCCACCGCTGCAGCATTGATGACGTGCACACAGACTGGTTACGCCCTCGGACTCGCATTTGTTGTTCCACTGGGCGACATCATTCCTCGCCGCAAACTTGTGGTTGGCATTTTCTTGCTGGCGGCACTGATGATCGGTATTGGATCAATCATTACTTCGTTTTCGTTGTTCGTAGTACTGGCAGTACTCATTGGCCTCACCTCAGTAGGCGGACAGGTCATCATCCCCTTTGCTGCAGACCTCGCCCTAGAGGAGCAACGCGGGCGCGTAATTGGCAAAGTTATGACCGGACTCCTCATGGGAGTGCTGCTGTCTCGAACATTTGCAGGCATAATTGCTGAGGCCTGGGGATGGCGTGCAGTGTACGTAAGTGCAGCAGTACTTCTCATTGGCATGGCTGCAGTTATGCATTTCGTCTTGCCGGAAGAGCCAGTCCGCTCTCACGTTCGCTACCGAACGCTGGTGATGAGTTCTTGGTTGTTAATTACTAAGCATCGTCAGCTTCAAAAGCGTGCATACCTCGGATCATTACTTTTTGCAGCTAACAGCACTCTTTGGACTCCACTCTCGTTCCATCTTGCGGGTACTCCCTTCAAGTATTCCAATGCCGCAATTGGCCTCTTCGGACTCTTTGGCGTGGCGGGAATTCTCGCTGCCAACGCTGCTGGTGCGCAAGCCGATAAGCAGCGAACCAAGGTGATGACAGTTATTGGTGCATCAATTCTTATGGCTTCATTCGTCATCTTGGGCATTGGTCAGCACGTGCTCTTTGGACTGGCTCTTGGCATCATTGTTATGGACGCAGGAATGCAAACAGTCCAGATCACAAACCAGTCAGTTATTTACTCACTTATGCCAGAGGCTCGAAGCCGCATAAATAGTGCCTACATGGCCTGCTGCTTTAGCGGCGCCTCCATTGGCTCATACATTTCTGGAGTTGTCTATTCACAGTACGGCTGGACTGGCGACTGCTGGTTGGGCGGACTCTTTGGTGCCGCAATTGTTATACCCGCGCTGTTGTGGCGAGTCCCTGCAACAAAGAGCGTTAGTACTTCGTAGAGAGATTCTTGATTACGGCGTGAAATTCGCGCATCGTGTTTTCAATAATCTCAGCCACAGGAGTAACTGACTCAATTCGTCCCATCACTTGTCCGCTAAGCGCCACTGATGCTTCCATGTCACCACCGAAGTAAAGATCTTTCATGGTTGCAAATTCAGCCATTGAGACGTTGTCTTCACGCTCAAGACGAGTCGTGCGCTCAGTTCTGATTGCACGTAGTGCTGGACGTGAGAAACGGTTAAGGAACACCGTGTCGGTCTCGGCGCCATTAACAATCATGTTCTTCCAATTCTCGTGAACCGGTGACTCGAGTGATGACACCATGCGAGTTCCCATGAGCACACCTTCAGCTCCGAGAGCGAATGCAGCAGCCATTGAGGCGCCGTCAGTAATTCCACCAGCAGCGATGACAGGGACGCTCACCTTTGAACAGACCAGTGGCAACAGCACCATTGTTGAAACGTCACGTGGATTCTTGAATCCTCCACCTTCACCACCTTCAACAATCAGACCATCAACGCCGGCATCAACTGCCTTTTGTGCTGCAGCCAAAGTTGGTACGACGTGAAAGACCGTAAGGCCGGCTTCTTTAAACGTCTTGGTGTGCTTCGTAGGGTCACCAGCTGATGTTGTAACGAACTTCACACCTTGGTCAATAACAAATTGAACAATGTCTGGGTCACGCACAAAAGCCTGAGCAATGTTTACGGCAAAAGGATTCCTAGTGAGTTCCTTCATCTTTTGAATCTCAACCTTGATGGCGTCCAGTTCACCAGATGAGGTTTCAATAATGCCCATGGCGCCTGCGTTACTTACGGCACTAGCGAGTGGGCTTCGTGAAATCCATCCCATTGGAGCTTGCAGGATTGGGTAGTCAACACCAAGAAGCTCGGTGACACGGTTATTGATTTTCATAGTATTTCCTTACTCTTGATTTGTACGACGACGCAGATCGCTCAGCAGATCAGTGATTTTCACACGAGTCTGCTCAGTGGTATCACGGTCACGAACGGTGACTGCCTGGTCTTCCAAGGTGTCAAAGTCCACGGTGATACAAAATGGTGTTCCTACTTCGTCTTGGCGGCGGTAACGCTTACCAATTGACTGGGTGACGTCGTAGTCACACATGAAGTGTGGCTGCAACTTCGCAAGAATTTCACGTGACACACCCTCGAGTTCTGACTTCTTCGACAACGGAAGAATTGCAACTTGGTACGGTGCAATGCGCCAGTCAAGGCGAAGAACGGAACGAGTCTCGCCTTCAACTACGTCCTCGTGATATGCCGCCAGCAAGAACGCCATCATTGCTCGCGTCGCTCCAGCTGCTGGCTCAATAACGTATGGCGTGTAGCGCTCGTTGGTTGTTGGGTCAAAGTAGTCAAGTTTGGTACCCGAGTGCGTTGAGTGCTGCGTTAAGTCGTAGTCACCACGGTTTGCAATTCCTTCGAGTTCGTCCCAGCCCCACGGGTAGGCAAACTCCACATCAGTAGTTCCCTTTGAGTAGTGCGACAAGTCTGCGAGCGCGTGTTCGTGCAGGCGAAGGAACGCAGCTGGGATTCCTAGGTTGATGTACCAGTTGTAGCGCGCATCAATCCAGTACTGATGCCACGTAGGCGCATCAGCTGGTGGAACAAAGTATTCCATTTCCATCTGCTCGAACTCACGTGTTCGGAACACAAAGTTCTGGGGAGTGATTTCATTACGAAATGACTTACCAACTTGTGCGATTCCAAATGGTGGCTTCTTTCGAATCGATGCGAGAACGTTTCCGAAGTTTGTGAACATTCCCTGAGCAGTTTCAGGCCGAAGATACGCAGTGGCACCCTCACCTTCAACTGGTCCTGCCTGGGTTTTGAACATCAAGTTGAATGCACGTGGCTCAGTAAATTCTTTTGAACCACACTTAGGGCAAATACCGTCGATTTTGTCCTCGCGCCAGCGCTCTTTACAGTTGCGACAGTCCACGAGGGGATCCGTGAATGTTTCGAGGTGACCTGAAGCGGCCCAGACTGCTGGAGGGCCGAGAATCGCCGCATCAATACCTACGACGTCGTCACGAAGCTGCACCATTGAAAGCCACCACTGGTCTTTCACGTTGCGAAGCATGTTCACACCGAGTGGGCCGTAGTCGTACGTTGAACGGAATCCGCCGTAGATCTCTGCTGACTGAAAAATGAATCCACGGCGCTTGGCCAGGTTCGTTACTTTGTCGAGCAGGTCTGGGGCTAATTCGGGCATTGATTCCATCTGACAAGGCTACCGGACTAGTTACTGCTCCTAAGACGCACAATGACCTGATTGGCTAGCAGTCGACCCTCTGGGGCCAGAGTGACCTGGCCCGACTGCACAGTAATTAGGTGAGCTATTTCATCTAGGGATTCGAATGCTTCGACGGCAACGCCGCGACGGGTTCGAAGTGCCAGGGAGTCACGTTCGAACTCTTTAGTTTCATCGTCCAAAATTTCATCTCCGCCAAGTGGCTTCTCGCCCGCTTGCACCATGGCAATGTAGCGATCAGGTGTGCGCACATTCCAGAACCTTCGACCATGTAGATGTGAGTGCGCAGCAGATCCGAAACCAATGTAGTCACCTTGGTCCCAGTAGACGTGATTATGTCGGCACTCATGACCGGGTTTTGCCCAGTTAGAAATTTCTTCCCATTCGTAGCCGTTCGCTTCGAGAGTTTGGCCAACAATATCGTAGGAGTCTGCCGTGTCATCTTCATCGGGGTGACGAGTCAGGTCTTGTCCCAGTGGTGTCGCTGGTTCTGGGGTGAGTGCGTAACAGCTGATATGAGGTGGTGGATTATCAAGCGTGAGTAAATCGTTCAGAGTGTTCCTGACGTCTTCAGGAGTTTCTGCTCGTGAGCCAACAATTAGGTCCAAATTCCAAGTGGCAAAGCCAGCTTCAGTGACAGTTTTAGAAACTTCTTCATGCGCCATGATGCCGTGTCGACGGCCAAGGTCTGCAAGTACTGCTGGCTGCGTTGACTGAACACCGAAGCTCATTCGATTTACTCCACCTGCTCGATATGCCTTCAGTCGCTCGAGGTCAGCGTCTTCTGGGTTGCATTCAACGGTGACTTCGCAGTCAGCGGATTTAGGTATTGCGTCAAGAATTTGAAGTAATTGCGGCGCGCTGAGTCTCGATGGCGTGCCACCACCGAAGAACACCGAGGTAGCAATCTTCATGCCTTCACTCACTGCCCATTCGATTTCTTGCACCACACACGCCACGTAGTCCGCCATTAAATGATCGCGGTCAGCGTATGTCGCAAAGGCGCAGTAATCACATCTGTGTGCACAGAAAGGAACGTGCACGTAGACGCCGAATTCACTCACTTAATTGCCTTGGCGAGCTCTTTGGCTTCGGCGTAGCGAGCAAGAGCGTCATCACGTTCCGTTGCGGCGTCAACCATTGGTGGAAAGTAGCCAGGTGCTGCAAGCAGTCCTTCTCCCCCACCTGGTTGCAAACACTGCGGTGCTGGAATGTCTCTAAGTTCACTCACGTACTTACGTATAAAGAGTCCCTGCGGATCGAATCGTTCTGCCTGAAGCGAAGGATTGAAAACTCGGTAGAAAGGAGACGCGTCAGTTCCGGTTCCAGCAGTCCACTGCCAACCATTTTGGTTCGATGCAATGTCACCATCAATGAGGTGCCACATGAACCACTTCGCCCCCCAACGCCAGTCGAGATGCAAATGCTTTACCAGGAATGAAGCAACCAGCATACGAACCCGGTTGTGCATCCATCCATCTTCCAAGAGTTGGCGCATCGCGGCGTCAACCATGGGGTACCCAGTTTCACCTTTTGCCCACATCTGGAATCGCTCGACTGCTTTTTCATCCGTATCGACCCTCAGATAGTCCATTGTGGGGATCAAGTTATTTCCTACGGCCTGAGGATTATGGAACAAGACATCGGCGTAGAACTCTCTCCAACAGATTTCAGATCGGTACTGAACACTGCCCGTTGACATTCCGTCAACAGCATTCAAGATTTGGCGAGGATGAATAGTTCCAAAACGTAAGTGTGGGCTTAGGCGACTCACGCCCGGAATGGAAGGAATGTTCCTTGCTTCGTTATACGCATCAACTGAGGGAAGAAAGTTCTCAAGTAGCTGATGAGCAATTTCCTCACCGGCTGGTGGAAGGGTTTTCGCTTCTGCGAGGCCCAGATCACCAAAGTAGTGAGGTCGACTTGCAGCTGAGTGATTCACAAGTTCATCGAGCGAAACCGATGTTCCCTTCGCCCAAGAGACACCAGTCGGCGCATCGAGTGGAGTTTCGAGAGGTTGCAGCTCCCAGCCACGCCGAAATGCCGTGAAAACTCGACAAGGTGTACCCGTCTGTGTTCTAACTGTTCCGGGGACCACTGAATATGGTGAGTCGATGAAATGAAGTGTCACTCCAGCATCTTCGAGCGAAGCAGCCACCTGTGCGTCACGTGACTGTCCCTTTGGGGCATAGTCACCCGTTGCAAATACTTCAGTGGCTCCGACTTCTCTCGCTAGCTCAAGAAGTTCTTTTGCTGGGTCACCGCAGCGAATTGTGAGTTTCTCGTTTAGTGAAGTATCAAGCGCATCAAGAGTCGATCGGAGAAAGTTCACTCGGTTGGGACCAGCCGGAGCGGAGAACGTAGTGTCAACAATCCATACGGGGACAACATCGCCGTCACCAGCTCGAACTGCAGCGATGAGCGCTGGATTATCGGCTAAACGTAAGTCGCGGCGGAACCAAAAGATTGAAGACACGAAGCGACCCTACCGTGCGTCTTGGGGACCTGCGAGCGGTGGCGTAGAACGTGCGACCTTTAGACGCTTTCCAAAGTGCTGTTCAATTGACTCTTGGGCAATTGCCGTTATTTCCCCAGCTCCAACAGGTGACTCTTCTTTAAGCACACCCGCAACGTCACCTCCGAGAATTCGTCGAATTAGTGCCAGCCCGTCAGCGCTGATTGAGACGCCAGAACGACAGGTGGCACAAAGAGTCCCGCCCATTTGCGCATCGAAGGAAACGAGTGGACCAGTTTTTTCACAGTTAACGCAGCGCTCAACAACCGGCTCTGATCCGTCATGCGCCAAGAGTTTGAAATAAAACGACGCTGGAATAAGTGCAGGATAAAACTCAGGATTGTCGAGACTCAACAGCACTCTCGTTAACAGTTCAAAGATTCCTTCGTCGGCGACATCATCGCTAGGAATAGCGTCAATCACTTCAACGACCCCGTAACCAGCGTTGATACGGTCGTAATCTCCGCGAAGAATCTTTAGTTGATCAATCAGCTGCACGTTTTTTGCAATGTAGAGATCACCCTTGGACTGCGCGAGATGAACTCTTACGTAACTGAGCGGTTCAAGCGATCCACCAATCTTGCTCGTTGGCTTTCTGATTCCTTTGGCGAAGACACGAATCTTTCCGTGGCTCCTCGTCCAAAGAACTACAACACGATCTGATTCCCCAGACTTATAGGTCCGAAGAACAACTGCATCGTCTTTTAGTTCCTTCACTTCTCCGTCTCATCATCTGCGTCATTCCACTTTGGTTTGTGGGGCTTGACTCCAAGGTATCTGTCGAGTGCGACACCGCCAGCAACCAGAACAGCAAGAATGAGCGGAAGGGCGAGTGGAGTGAGCAAGCTCGTCACTCCGTTGATTTCCAAAAACCAGAGAAATGCGTAGACAAGAATCAGTAGAACTATTGCAGTCTTTGTAGCTTTCATTTGTCGAGTCCTCCGAAGCGACGTTCGCGCTGCTGGAATTCTTCCACAGCACTAAAGAGATCTTCACGGCGAAAGTCTGGCCAGAGCACATCGGTAAAGACCATTTCCGTGTAGGCCATTTCCCAGAGCAGGAAGTTCGATGTTCGATATTCGCCAGATGTTCGAATCACGAGATCTGGATCTGCAATCTCTGGGTGATACAGACGAGTACGAATTGCTTTTTCATCAATTTTGTTCGCGGGAACTTTGTCACGAACAAGTTGCTGGACGGCATCAACGATCTCTGCTCGACCACCGTAGTTAAAAGCAATATTGAGAGTCATGGTTTTGTTCTTTTTGGTAAGTTCTTCCGCTTCTTTGATGCGTTTTAAGACGCCTTTAGGCACTCGCCAGTCGCGGCGACCAGAGAAAACAATCCGAACACCTTCTGCGTGAAGTTCGTGCTGACGTCGCTCCATCAAACTTCGATTGAAGTTCATTAAGTAGCGAACCTCATCAACCGGACGTCGCCAGTTCTCAGTGGAAAAGGCGTACAGCGTTAGTGCTTTCACCCCAATGCTGAGTGCGCCATAAACAGTGTCAACAATCGAATCTTCTCCAGCACCGTGGCCTTCAGTTCGAGGTAAACCTTGACGCTGCGCCCAGCGACCATTGCCGTCCATCACAACAGCTACGTGCTGGGGCACGCTGGAGCGCTCAAGAGAGTGCGGAATCGGGACTGGACGTGGATCAGACACGTATAAAACCTAGTCCTAATCGTTAAAAGAACTGCACCGCACCATCTAAGGTCGTCTCGTGGATTCCTTCGACCCAGATGACGACATGCCCTACGTGGAGCCACAGGGCGAAGCCGGAATTCAACTTGGCGAAGACATCGTAGAAATCGACACTGACCGAGCAATTGAACTCCTCGACCGAATCACCCAAGACTTACCTGGGGGTGGCGAGACTCGCGAAGGCCAGCGCAACATGGTGAGAGCCGTAGCCAAGGCGTTCTCACGACGTCAACACCTCGTTGTGGAAGCTGGAACTGGGGTTGGTAAATCGCTCGCCTATTTAATCCCCGCCGCAATGAGCGGACACCGAGTTGTTATTGCGACCGCCACTAAGAATCTCCAAGATCAGCTGTTCTCTAAAGATGCCCCAACGGTTGCGCAGTTTTCGAGCAAGACCAAGGTTGCAATCTTGAAAGGTAAGCAGAACTATCTATGTCGAAACCGTGCTCAAAGCGTGAGTGGTGGAGCACAAATGAGTTTTGATGATGGATCTGACGTCCCGAAGGGAATCGCAGACCAAATGCGAAGGATTCTCGCTTGGTCTAATGAAACAACTACTGGCGACGTAGATGAAATTCCATTTGAAGTGGACAACCGAGCGTGGCGCGGACTCTCGGTAACTGCACAGGAGTGTCTTGGACGTGCTCAATGTCCACAAGGTGGGAACTGTTTTGCAGAACTCGCTAAAGACCGGGCCGCAGACAGCAATCTGCTGATTGTCAACACTCACCTGTACGCCGCGCATTTGGCATCTGGCTCTATGTTGCTTCCAGCACACGAATTCGTGGTCTTTGATGAAGCTCATGATGTGCTCGACATTTTCGCGTCACTGCTTGGCACCTCATTCACCGCACAGAGTCTTCGCGCTCTCTCAGGAGTCGCTCGACCGCTGCTGGGCAATGACCACCTTCCTAAATGTCTCGAGCTCGTTGCTATCGCCGACAGACTTTCTACATCATTAGAAATTCAGTTCGACTCGAATCAACTCACTGGACTGAGCGAAGACTGTGTGCGAGAAATTACTGCGGCCGCGTCGCTGGTCACTCAAACAATTGAAGCAATCAGGGCAATGACTATTACTGATCCGAATGAAGAAGCTCGCAGAATTAGAACTCTTGGGCCAGCTGTTCATCTTGGAAATGATTTAGCGCGTATTAACAGCATTAAAAAGGGTGAACTTCTTTTTCTGGTCAAACGTGAACGTGACATTGGAATTGAAATCTCACTTGTTGATGTTGGCCCACGGCTGCACGACGATCTCTGGGGCAGCGTGACAGCAGTTCTCACGAGCGCGACCATCCCTGACACCCTGCCAAAGAGTCTCGGACTTGACGAGTGTGTTGTTGAGCGCTTTGAAAGCCCCTTCGACTATCAAGAAAATTCGCTGCTCTACGTTCCTGAGAACTTTCCGGGAAGAAATGAAGACCGCGCTGAAGCCGCAATCATTGAAGAGCTTGTAGATCTCATAACGGCGGCGAAAGGTAGAACGCTCGCCCTCTTTACTAATCGCTCTGTAATGAACCGCGTTTCTGAAGCAGTTGAAAAACGAATCTCTACCCCGGTCCTTGTCCAAGGCACGCTTTCACGTCAGCGAATCATTGAGCAGTTCCGTGACATTGATGCTGCAAGTCTTTTTGCTGTAGCCAGCTTCTGGCAAGGAATTGACGTGCCTGGCGACTCGCTCAGTTTGGTGACAATCGACCGCCTGCCCTTCAGTGTTCCCGGTGACCCACTCGCCGATGCACGACGTGACCTCTCCACTAATCCATTTATGGAAGTAGATCTTCCAAGAGCGTCAATGTTGCTCGCCCAAGGAGTTGGAAGACTCATTCGCTCGAAGACTGACCGTGGCGTGGTCGCAGTTCTAGACATTCGACTCGCCGAAGCACGGTATCGAAGTGAGATGTTTAAGAAGCTTCCACCAATGAAGCGAACTCGCGATAAGCAAGAAGTAGTTACGTTTTTAGAAAGTATTTAGTAACCGAAGCGGTCAAGCATGTCGTCACGCTTTTGCCATCCCGGTTCCACCGAGACCTTCAGCTCCAAAAAGCAACCTTCAGGAAGTTGACGACGGGCAGCAATTCCGACGTCTTTTAGAAGCTGGCCACCTTTTCCAATGACCATGCCTTTTTGGCTTTCACGCTCAACCAGGATCTCGACGGTGATGTGCGGCCATTCGAATTCTGTGACTCGACAGTGAATTGAGTGAGGCAACTCTTGCTTTGTCTTTCGAACAAGCTGCTCACGAACAAGTTCCGCTACCCAAATCGCTTCAGGAACATCTGATACTTCGTCTTCAGGAAAAAGAAATGGTGATTCAGGCATGGCTGCCATTACGTACTTCAACAACTCTGCTGTTCCTTCACCTGTTTTTGCTGATACGGGGAAATACTCGACACGAGGGACTACTGCAGTGAGTGATCGCTCTTCTGCGATTTCTTGCACTGCGACAGTTGCCGCCATGAGCTGTTTCGCAACTGCTTCGCGGCCGGGCTTATCCATTTTGTTCACAATGAGAACTGGTCGTGGTCCATTTGGATGGCGAGCAGATTCCAGCATCGCCTGAATAACTGTTCGGTCTCCGGGTCCAATGGACGCACCAGCTTCAATGACCGCCATCACCACATCAACGCCTTCGGCAGCTGTGCGTGCAGTTGCGTTTAGGCGACCACCAAGCGATGTCTTCGGGCGGTGAATACCAGGGGTGTCTACAAAGATGACCTGAATGTCGCCTTCGGTGAAAACACCTCTAATGGCATTACGAGTTGTGTTTGGTGTTGAGGAAGTGATTGAAATTTTGGTTCCAATTACTTGATTGATGAGCGTTGACTTACCAACGTTCGGGCGACCAAGAATCGCCGCGAATCCAGACTTCGTCACTCCTGCTCCTGTACTGGTTCGATGAGAACCTCTTCAATGCGAACACCGTCAATGCGAACCACGGTTAAGCGGTAATGCTCGGTATCAAAAGAGTCTCCCACTTCTGGGACGTCACCCGCGAGGTCGAGCACCAGGCCACCTACGGTGTCCCATGGCCCCGTAGGAAGAGCTAGTGAGTATTCATCATTGATGTCATCTATGTTTTCTCGTCCACTGACTTCAATTCCAGCTTCAATTGATTGAATTTCCTCTTCAATTTCAACTGGGTCAGACTCGTCAGTTATCTCACCAACGAGCTCTTCCAAGATGTCTTCAAGTGTCACCAGTCCAGCAGTGCCACCGTGTTCGTCAATGACAATGCACATGTGAGTTTTGGCTTGGCGAATCTCAGTAAGTAGAAGGGCGACCTTTTTAGTTTCAGGAACAAATCGTGGCTCACCCATTCCTACGCTGATCGTCTCTTCGCCACGTCCTTCTGCAACGAGTCCAGCAAGGTGGCGAAGATTAACAATGCCGACAACATCATCAATGTCTTCACCTGTTACGGGGATACGAGTACGACCTGTAGAGATGGCCAGGTCGAGAGCTTCACGAACCGTTGCGCCCGCCGAGAGCTCAACAATGTCGGTTCGAGGCACCATAATTTCTCGAACAATGGTGTCACCGAATTCAATTACTGAGTGAATAAAGTTTCGTTCTTCAGAGGCGATTGCTTCATCTTCGTGCGCAACGTCAGCCATAGCAAGAACTTCAGATTCAGTCATTCGGTGCGAGCTAGTGCTTTCACCCAAAAGACCAATGGCCCAGTCAGCAATTGAGAGAAGAAGTCGCGACAGCCACTTAATTGGCCAGAACTTCAGAATGCTCGCAACAATTGGGGCTACTGAAAGTGCAGACTTGTCTGGATGTTGCACTGCATAGTTCTTAGGGATTGCTTCAAAGATGACAAAGATGACAACAACTTCGCCAATTGTTGCTACTAAAACTCCTGCTGCGCCAAAGAGTCGCTCAGCGAGCACACCAATCATGGTTGCTGAAACGAGTTGGCAGATAAGAACTAGCAGGAGTAGTGGATTTAGAAATTTCTCCGGAGCTTCAGCAAGTTGAACGAGCGCTTTTCCTCCACGACGACCTTCATCTCGAAGCGAGCGTGCTCTGGACTTATTCATACGCACGAGTGCGGTCTCAGCAGAAGCGAAGAACCCAGACAGCAGTAACAGAACAAGGACTGTCACTCCTAAATAGGTGTCACCCGTTGACCATTCAATTGCCATCATGATTCATTCTTTCGGTAGTGACGACTGAGAAGCTCGCGTTCACGAGACTCCATTCGTTCCGCTTCTTCATCAACCATGTGGTCCCATCCAAGTAAATGCAGGACTCCGTGTACAACAAGCAACGCAACTTCATCATCAAATGTGCATTCGTGCTCTACAGCATTACGAGCAGCCACCGAGGGACAGATGACAATGTCACCAACCAGCTGTGGGATCTCTAAAGCGGGTGGCTCACCTGGCCCGCTGCCACCAGCGTCTGGTACTCGCCCACTTGGCTCTGGCTCATTATCGATAGGGAAACTCAAAACGTCAGTCGGGCCGTCTTTACCCATGAACTGTTTGTTCAGCGCCGCAATAGTTGGCTCGTCTGAGAAAATCAAAGAAACTTCTGCCAGTCCTCGAACGCCCTCATCGCTGAGTGCGCCCTGGGCGAGAGCAATCCAACGCTCCAGGTCAATATCGAAATCATGCTGCTCATCGGCAGCGTAAATATCAATGGTCATGGCAGATAGTTGTCGAATGCGGTGACGATGTCCGCAACAATGCGGTGTCGCACAACATCCTTGGCACCAAGGTGGATGAAGCTGATGCCGTCAACATTCCAGAGAATCTTTTCAATGTTTGCGAGCCCACTTGGCTTTCCACTCAGGTCAACCTGAGTTACGTCACCAGTGACAACGGCTTTGGAGTTAAAGCCAATACGTGTGAGGAACATCTTCATTTGCTCCGGGGTGGTGTTCTGCGCTTCGTCGAGAATGATGAACGAATCATTTAAAGTTCGTCCACGCATGAAGGCAAGGGGTGCTACTTCAATAGTTCCATTTGCAATCATTCGCTGCGCGCCTTCAGGCCCCACCATGTCATGCAGTGCGTCATACAGTGGTCGAAGGTAAGGATCAATTTTCGCCATGAGGTCACCGGGCAAGAATCCGAGGTGCTCTCCTGCTTCAACGGCAGGACGAGTAAGAACGATTCGGTTCACTTGGCGACGGTGCAGCGCCTGGACTGCTTGAGCAACGGCTAGGTAACTCTTTCCAGTTCCCGCGGGCCCGATTCCGAAAGTGATGATTGAAGAGTCGATTGCATCGGTGTAGCGCTTCTGTCCCGCAGTTGAAGGACGAATGGCTTTTCCTTTTGCACCCCGGACTACTTCATGCTTTAACACTTCACTAGGTCGCATGTCGACAGCCACCATGTCAACGGTGCGTGAAATTTTGACAACGTCGAGTGCCTGTCCGCTCTCGAGAACAAGAACGAGTTCGTCAAAAAGTCGAAGCACTTTTGCGGCGTCAGGTCCCGTTACCGAAATCTGATTTCCCTGAACACGAATTTTCGACGCTGGAAATGAGCGCTCAATGACTCGCAGGTGCTCGTCTCTAGGTCCAAGCAACCCCGACATGAGGTGCGTGTTTGGTACAAAGGTGGTCGCCGTCATGGCCTCTTCGGCCTTGGCATCAAAGGTCATCCGGGTGGCCAGTCCATTCTGCGTCCACCCATCACGTGCATGTGAAGGTGTGGCACGGTCATTTGAGCGTCTTCACCAACATTGAAAATAAGTCGGTAGCCGCTTTCCTTAATTCCTTCGAGCTCAACGACTTCTTGTGCAAGGAGAAAAAGATCGTCAACAATGCCGCCGTGGTTATTCGTCACGTGACCAGCTGTTGCAATGTGTTCTTTCGGAATTACGAGAACATGCACTGGGGCCTGGGGCGCAATGTCATAGAACGCGTACGCGGTGTCGCTCTGTGCGACGGTCTTCGACGGAATCTCTCCCGCAACTATTTTGCAAAACAGGCAATCACTCATGTGTTCTAAACATCATTACCCATTTGGGCGGCTAGTTAGGGTAAATCCCCAGTCACCTGCGCCGTAGGCCAGCAGCGAGGCAGCAACTACCCCGGCGGTGTCTCCACGAAGAACGGTGGGGCCAAGTCCAAGTTTTGTGCGCTCAGGGCCCCATTCTTCAGGTGCCCAGCCGCCTTCAGGTCCTACCGCAACACTTCTGACACCAGACCAGTCGCTTGTCCCTCCGAAATCAGCAACACAAACATTCACAGGAACGTCACTAATTTGTACTGGTTCATCAATGACAATGTCGTAGGTCCTGCGACATTGGCCACAGGTTTCAGCAGCGATGCGCCGCCACCTCGCCAAGATTTTGTCCCTGACGTCGCCTTTGAACTTCACCGCAATGCGACTGCTCAGTAGCGGAACAATTCGACTCACACCAAGTTCAGTTGCTTTAGCAACCACCCATTCACTGCGGTCACCCTTTAGAGGAACTAGATACAAAACTGTTTCTTCGGTTACTGGATCAACGGCCACTGGAGTAACGCGGGTGATGCTGGTGTCTGTTACTTCACATAGCGACCACGAGCCTTCTCCGTTGGTTACAACAATTTCTTCGCCGCTCTTGGCGCGAAGCACCGTTCGAAGGTGATGTTCATCATCTCTGGTGAGTTCTGGTCGTTCAGGGTTCTGCACTCGGAACTGACCCAGCGCATCAATCCTGCGCTGCCAGAGTTCTGCACTCACTTCTTTGCTCCACGACGGTGAAAGAGTCCACTCTTTTCGTTAACAACTTCACCACGATGCTCGGCGAACTTTCGAAGAAGTTCTTCAGAAGTTTCATCCAGCTTGGTTGGAACGTCAACGACAAGGTGAACAAAAAGGTCACCGTGTCCACGGCCGTGAAGATGCTGAATACCTTGGTGGCGAATGCGTTGAATAGTGCCGGTCTGAGTACCAGCTTCAACTTGCACCATGTGCGTTTCACGAAGTGTTGGAACTTCAATCGTTGTTCCAAACACGGCCTGCGCATAAGAGATTCGAGCTTCGTGATGCAGATCATTGCCATCGCGCTCAAAGCGAGGGTCTTCTGCAACGCGCAGGTGAACAAAGAGTCGACCATTGCCGCCGCCACGTGCACCCGCGGGACCGCGGTCTTGGAGACGCATGGTTGATCCTTCTTCAACACCTGCAGGAATTTGAACATTCATGGTGACGGTGTCGTTTCGACGGCCTTCTCCG
>Ga0136642_1000637_pt1 | contig 17104 bp, 22 predicted proteins | sample LowCatLa1302831Y_FD_115313 | JGI IMG/M metagenome (GOLD analysis project Ga0136642, IMG submission 115313) | Freshwater microbial communities from Lower Cathedral Lake, Yosemite National Park, California, USA - 13028-31Y | ecosystem: Environmental > Aquatic > Freshwater > Lake ... | reverse complement strand
GTATCCTTTCCCTCGCGAGGCGCCCATTTTGCACAGAGGCTAATCGGCTTTCCCAGACTACTCTTGAGAGAATCATCAAGCAGCTGCTCGGTCATGATGTCAAGAATGTGGAGCCTGGCAGACGGGAACTCGTAGAGGTCACGCCAGCAACCATAGTCTGGAACGAGATCCAGGAGACCAAGCATCAGATTGCGGCGATGCGCGAGAAGCATCCTCGCCATCTCTGTGAAGAGCTTGCGCTCACCCTTGCCGCCGCGAACGTCGCGAGTCTGAAAGGCCAGAACAAATGCGTCATCCTCTGAGGTCTCCAACGCCTTGAGAAACAGCTCCTCCAGCTTGGCGCTCCAGCCATTGCGCACAAGAAGGACTGAGAGGTCAACGAGTGCGCTGCCAGTTCCGTCAAAGACGTCAGAGCCCTTTGCGCCATCCATGGGAACCTTGGAAGATGACATTCTCAGGTTTTGCGTATAAAAAGAGATAAGGAAAGGCGCGCCTCAATTTTTCTTGTCTTCGCACTCGCATTCGGCAAAGCCTTCAATTCCATCCCGAATCGCACTGAAGATTCCTATGAAGACGCCTGCTGCCATAGTTCCATAGAGAGTGTTAGAGTTTGTTATTAGAGTGAGCAGGCCCTGGCACGGCGAGCTATTGCTCGTGATAAAACTGGTTATCCATCCTTGGAATCCAGAAGGTACACAGTATGTTGCGTAGAGCTGGGTAGAACCCCATGAGACGGTTCCAACTGAAATAGCAAAGAGGAAGCTAAGAAGTGTTGTCCGCATTCTGCCTTGGCCACAAAAATGAAAGAATGGTTTTCAAATTTGTTACTATACTACAAAATGCCGCGCCCTACCTCCCCGACTAAGAGAAGTGCGCCATCGTCAGTTCCCACAGTTCTACCGAAGGTAGTGCCACCGTTTACCCAGCCCCCCTCTCTTATGCAGACTCTCAAAGAGGGGTTTGCATTTGGTGCCGGCTCCAGTATTGCGAGAAATGTGATTGACAGGATGATGCCCGCCGCTCAAACCTTGCCTCCAAGCCGTGTTTGTCACGAACCGTGTTTACTGCAGCTAAAAGAATATGAGAGTTGTATTCTTACACAAGATAACGAAGCCTTCTGTGGAGATAAGCGGGCCTCTTATAGGGACTGTATGCAGAAGAGTGAAAAGTAAAAATAAATAAGGGTTGATGTTTGTCTGTTTTCAGGCCGTCTCATATCCATCATCAATGGGCCTTGCGTCGGTGCGCATTGCACGCCAACGCAACTCATAGAGATCTTCCACAGGCTCAGCGCGCCCATTTGGAATGATGCTGTCGTTGTCATCCAGCATCTGAAACGTCTTACGGAAGACCCAGAGGGCGTGAGACTCCTCGTCGAACTCAGGAATACCATCGTGTTCCTCATCCTCTTCCTCCTCTTCTTCCTCGCCCCCCTCTTCCTCTTCGGGCTCCTCAGGAAGCCTCTCGTTCTCTCCCATCTCGTGACGACACATAGGGCAGTTCTCCACCTCTGCGTTCACGAACCACGTGACAGCGCAGCGGAAGTGGAAGCTGTGGCCACATGAGGTCGTGTAGACACCCGTCGCAGCGGTGATATCAGAGAGGCAGATAGAGCACTCCATTTGTCTAGAGTGTTTTTGCTAAAAAGGATACATCTCTTTGTGGAGAGATGGGGTTCAATTTTTTATTTTATTATCAAGCGTAAAGGTCTTCCTCTTCGAGAGAAACGACAGGAACAGAAGAGGGCTTGGGATGGGTAAGTGCTGCCGTCATATGCTTCTCTGCGTTTCGCTCAAGCAGAAAGGGTAGCGCAGTTTCAAGTGCAACAAGGGCTTGCGTGGACGTATCTGCGATACGAAAGGCAGCCTGTGAGAGGGGTGTGAGACACGAGAAGGGTGAGATCTCACCAGCCGCGCGGAGGCGCAGGAGCCTACAGTATTCATCGGCGACAACTCGCGCATCCTTCTCAATCTGGCTGATGCGCTCGTAAATTCTCTGCAGGGACTCGGCCGAGACAGTCACGTTGGTCGCCATTTTGTCAATTGAATACACTCTCATAAAAAATAACTAAGTTCAATTTTACCGTCGTGACTAAAAATTAAGGAAGTCACAACTTCCTTAATTTTTATGTCCTACGACAGATTAACCGATTAATCTTAAAATTAAAGAAGCTCTTTGAGCTTCTTTAATTTTAAGTTAATATGGTAGAGGGTTTCAGCATTGCAACAGCTTGGGGTAGTCATACTTGTCAATGAGACTCTCAAGAGTCTCATCTGTTAGACCAAGCTTGCGGCCGATAAGGATGGGGTTCGTTGCGAGGACCTCATGAGGTGGAAGCCCAACCTTGTCAGCAATAAACTTGATATTCCAGTCATACGTCATACGACCATGACCTGGGCCAAGAATCTCCTTCACAATATTCTTGGCACGGCTAGTTGGCCAGAATAAGTTGTGACGCCTAATAACAGTGCCTCCTTTCACCCCATTCTCGGAAGAGGCTGTGTTGAAAACTTGTTCTTGTGTATACACTGTGGATGTAATATCGGGCAGGGGACACACGGCCTTGATACAGAATGCAAAGTGCCCTCCCCAAACCGAACAACCACAGAGCTTGCAACCAACAGGAGGGTCTGTAAAATTAACGATGAGACGGCTGATAAACATTCCCATGGTAGCGATATTATCTTTCTTTGAATGAAAGAATCTCAATTTTACACAAAAATTGCGCATTTTCTTTTTTTAATTATTGGGCGCGTTTGGTCTTTCAGAAGAACTTAGATGTCCTCAGGGTTGTTGATTTGCTGTGCAGGCGCCCGCACGTTGTGGCCGCCGCACACGTCACAGAAGCCGTCTGTCAGGTAGGAGCAGACGCAGGTGCATGAGGGCTTCTCAGCCTCCACGCCGTCCGCGTAGAAGCGCGCGATGACCTGGTAGACGCGCACGCGAATGCCTGGCTGGCGCGCAACAGTGGATTGCACGTGGCACTTGAAGAAGCCTTGCGCGAGGCAGTTCGCTACGCGCTGAAGAACGTCTGTCTTCTCGAGAACCTCACTGAGCGAGATGTCGTCGGCGTCAGTCTCCTCCCACTCGTCGACTGAGTAGGTGCGGAGAATGACCGTGTGGCCGTAGTCGCTGTGAGACTTCGCGATGGCGGCCTCGAGAGCGGGGAGGAAGGTGTCCTTTGCGTCCCGCATCACGTCCCGCCTGACGGACCAGCGGCGGCTGTCAAGGCGGTTCTGGTGGAGAACGCGGTTGCGCTGGGCGACGAGGCTGCGGAGGGCATCGATCTTGTCAGCGAACATCTTGGCTTCTGTGAGAACAAGAGAGTAAGAGAGGATAGGTTGCGATATGATTACAGAGATGTGTTCTGAAACCGTGTAATCTATATCGTGGCTGAAGCTATTCAATTTTTTAGTAAAAAATGTGGATTTGTCTTATTTTGTTTTGTTAACAACAGCTCTTGGTAGGAGATGCCTACTTCCGCAGGTGAGTCCAGCCATAGGCGATGGCCTTGTACTCAATGTTGTTATTAGCCGTGAGCATCATCTGCTTCTTGACAAGGGCCTCCAGAACACAGCGTCGCTGCTTGCGTGCCCTCTCGCCTGGGATAGCAGCACGAGCAAGATCTCGGGATACCTTGTAGAGGCCCAGGGCCTCAGTGAGATACTTAGCGTTAAGACGCAGAGAGCAGCGAGACGCTCCAGCCAAGATGGCATTGACCCGTGCCCGCTCCCAGTTGAGAACGTAGTAGAGGTAATGCGAAGGGCCACACAGCCTGGTGTCCTCAATCGCATAAGGCCAGAGGAAGAGGACGCCCTTCTCCCTCGCCTCACGAGCATAGCTCGAAGAGCCTCCCCCCATATAGATGAGGGAATTGCCTCCTCCGTCAGCGGCCTTGAGCGTCAAGAGCCAGAGGTGCTGTTCATAGGTGCCGCGGAAGTCAGGGTAGACAGAGCGGCAGATGGCCTTGGCAATACGAGGAGACCACTGCGACAGGAGGGCCTTGCGCTGCTTGTAGGGAAGCGGGGCCTTGGTGCGAACCTCTGCGTAGAGATAGCTGCGCTCCCTGGCAAGGCGCATAGGACAGGCGGCCCCCTTACCACAGACGCCAGCGCGCCAGTCATCGCAGCAGCGCGGGACGAGGAGCGGAAGCGACATTGTGGTTTGCTGTGTGGGGTATACTATCATAGAGTTGAAGAGGGCGTGTTCAATTTTATAACACCAAAAAAAATGGAGGTTTTTGTGGGTTTGGGGTTTTATGTGTTTTGTCTTTTGTTTTGGGGTTTTCTACCAGCGCTTCTGCTGCGGCTTGCTGACGAGGGCGCTGAAGTCGCGCACGGCGTTCTGCGGCAGCGGTGCGCTGCCAGCCTGCAGCTGGGCCAACAGCTGCAGCTGGTCCTTGTGGATCCAGGGGCACTTGCCCTTGTGGTGGGCAGCACAGCCGGCAGGGAAGCCGTTCTCCGCAGCGTGGTTGTCCCACTTGCAGCGGCGCAGCACGACCTTCTCCTGCTTCAGCTTGCCGCTGCGGTCGCAGTAAAGCGACGCAACCTTGGCCAGATGGCTCTCAACCTGGCCAGCCAGCAGGCGCGCGTCCAGCGCTGCCTTGGCAGCTGCGTGATCTGCGGCTGACAGGCTGGCAAGGCGCGGGGCCTCCTCCTGGTCATACCAGACGTCCCCCCAGAGGCGCTGGCCGTTGTAGGCGGCCAGTTCGGGGAAACGCAGCTCAAACAGCGACGGCTTAGGCGCCTCCTGGACAACGTCCCAGGTGCCACAGCCGCAGCGCCAGACGCCGTCGTTGTCCATGGACTGCGCTGCACAGCAGTTGCCAGGGCACGGGCTCTCGTCAGCCTCGTAGACCCACCAGGTCTGGTTCATCTTGCTCTCGTTCACGAACCACTTGGAAGCGGTGTGTGCGGGCATTTTGAAGTGGTTTGATAGTGTATTTGCTATGAAACCTTAAGAACTACTCTAGCAAATTGAATCATTCAATTTTTACTATAAATTGAATGAGAGGGTAGAAATTGAATGATATAGGGGGTATATGGCTAATTTGAATAGCCCATTCAATTTACAAAAAAAATTGAATGGACTGCCGGCCAAGAGGGTAATTATCCCCTCTAAAGAACACTACAGCCATCAGCTATAGCCTCTAGAATGTCCGCCTCTCAGATGCTCGTTTCCATGACGCGCGCAGACCTCGAGAACCTTGTGCAGTCTGCCGTGCAGGCAGCGCTCAGCAACAGCAGCTTCCAGCTGCCTGCCGCTGTCGCTGCCAGCGGCAAGAAGGCCAAGAAGGAGAAGAAGGTCAAGGACCCGCTTGCGCCCAAGAAGGACCCCAACGCCTGGGTTTCCTTCACGCAGCACGTTCGCAGCGTTCTGCTGGCAGCTGGCTGCGAGCTCAAGGGCTTTGTTGGACAGCAGTACTGCTCGGTTCTCAAGGCCAAGCTGCCGCTTCTCGAGAAGAACGAGAAGGGTAAGCAGGAGCCGGACTACAGCGCGGTCGCTGACGAGGACATCGTCAGCGGCTTCAAGAGCTGGACGCCGCCCGAGCAGAGCAAGGCCGCTGTGGCGAAGGCTAGCAAGCCTCCGTCCGCTGAGGACTCGCCTGTGCCTGCCGCCCCTGTGCCTGCCGCCCCTTCCCCTGAGAAGAAGACGCGCAAGCCGCAGAGCGAGGAGACCAAGGCTGCTGCCGCGCTCAAGCGCGCTGCGACCAAGGCTGCCAAGGCTGCGGGCGGCGAGGCTGTGGTCCCGCCCAAGCCGACTGGCCCTAAGCCGGCCACCGCAGCGGCGCCCAAGCCTGTCGCGGCTGCGCCTCCCGCTGCGGCCGAGGAGGACGAGGATGTCACGTCCTTCTCGCCCACGATCATCAAGTGCAAGCCCTACATCCGCAACTGCCGCGGCGATGTGATGACCGAGGAGTACGAGTGGGTGGGTCGCTACAGCGAGACCACCAAGACGATCGACACCAAGTTCCCGCAGCCCGAGGACCTGGCGGAGTAGAGAACCCCTAACGGCAAAACAAAAGACAAAAACACCAAAACCCACAAAACAAAAGAAAAAATCAATTTTTTTGCGTAATTAGCCATTGTAAAATTGAACTCGCCGCGCCCGGCTGTGAGAGTATCCGCAGTCAACATGGCACAGCAACTCATCTCTGAGATCGCTGCGATCCACGCGAAGCTGCTGACGAAGATGACGCCCAACCAGAAGGCTGACTGGCAGAGCATCGTTGAGAGGCGGCTGGATGCCCTTGACAGGGCCTTCAACCCTGTGGACCAGTGGGGCCGCTCAGTGGCACAGCAGAAGGAGGACGCGCAGAGCCCCTGCTGTTGTAAGAGCCCTAGCCCCTCTGACTACAGCAACAAGACGTGCTGTGCTGACTGTGGCTTCTTCATGGCCAGATACGAGCAGAGCGAGCAGTGTGGCAACTGCGGCAACTGGGCGCGCTGTGCTTACTGGTGCCAGGATGACGAGGCTTACTGGGAGCCGCGCACATGGCAAACCTGCCGCGACTGCGAGGCCTACGTCTTCGGTCTCAGCAACCACCAGAAGACCTGTGAGAGCTTCCAGTGGAACGAGACGCACTGTGATGAGTGCGGGAAGCTCCACCCACATGCCGCTAGACCAGATGAGGCCCGCTGCTGGTGCGCCTATGACCTGGATGACCTGAACAAGATGGACCTGGTCAATCGCCGCTGATCCCTTGAAGATTTGCTACTCTAAAACCAAAAAAATTGAACCTTTTTTTTGATGAGGCTCATGTATCCCTCTTCAACTGCCAGCGAAGATGTCTTCCTCCTCTATCAACACGCCGATCGCTGGATCTCAGCGCCAGGTGATGAGCCCTGCGCTCGTTGAGAGGATCATCGCTCTCCTCAATGAATATCTTGACAGCCTCCAGTCTGAGCAGGAGAGCATTGAGGTTACCAGCGCGGACTCTCACGACGAGATGGCCGCAGAGGACAACAGGTGGGATGAGATTGACGCTCAGATTATGGAGGTCAGGGAAGTTCTACAGGAGTTGGGATGTTCTACTGTCAGCGACGACACGGATGATGAGTAAAAATTGAACTCATTCACTGAACGATAGTCAGTATCGTTACAATGGCAATCCGCATTGTTGCTAAGCTCTCAAAGCCGGCGAAAGCCTGCTGTGCGTGTGGCTCAGCCACACACAGCGAGAACTTCTATGATGGCGACCCAGTCTCTCTCTACTGCGACGATTGCTACGTCTCAGACGAAAAGCTCAAGGAGATCCAGGCGCGCATGCCCTTCTGCCAGCCCAAGCCCAAACCCAAGTTCAAGATTCGTATCGTGCCTGCCAAGACCAAGAAGGTAAAGTGCACAGTCGTTCCGTTCCTCCCCTTCCCCATTGATTAATACTAACCCATTTTCTTATAAAATTGGAACTGTCTTTTTCTGAAAGGGGGTTATAATGTCCCTTCAGAAGGACTCATGTGAACGATGCTGGCTACCACCTTGCGTAGGCGAAACCCTTTGCCGCAAGTGCCGCGGTGTGCCACCACATGAGCTGAGCAGATGGATTCGTTATCACACAGCCTCGCCAGAGGGTTGCACCAGATATCGCAAGATTATTAACGAAGAAAGCTACTATGGAAGCGCCATTCCACAAGACTGCCTTCATTGTTGTAACTTTATTCTTCGCCTGGGGAACACCGCGTGGACAGCCGCTCTTAAACAGCACATTCGCCAAACTTCACACCACGATCTCGCCACCATCTTAGTGGGAAATCTAGAACGGTCAAAAGACGCAGTGCTCGAGTATGTGGACGCCCTTCTTGAATTTCATCAGGCTGACCATCTGACCTGTAAGAAAATCGTGAATGCTCTCGTCTATGCCTCTAACAATAGAGCCAACTGGATTCTAGAGGAGCTTGTTCTGCGTCCCACTGTGCTCAACGCATTTATCTTCGCACCCATTAAGCTACCTCTTCATATTCCAGAGGACCTCTATGGACATTTTGCTGAACTAGATGAGTGGTGGGCGTTCTGGGAGAAGATACCTGCCGCCGCGCAGCGCCGTGTGAAGTTCCGCTGTCTTAAGATTAAAGAGGAACTCACTGAAAAAACCTGGGCACCTGGGCGGGTTCTAAGATGGTGTGTCGATGTGGATACCCTGTGTGAGATGACTCTACAGAAGTGAGAGGAACGAGTTGATGTCCTTATTACAAGGCATGGCTCGTATCTCTTCCTCTGAGAACCAGCCCCCCTCTGTAATCTCGGCAGAGTTGCGTGCGACGAGGATCGGTTCCTCTGTGAAGCGATAGACGAAATAGCCGCCACCCTCCTTAGAGAACTTCCTGTATCCCAGCGGGACCACATTCGCAGAGTCCAAGAGGATGCCTGTCTCCTCTTGGAGTTCACGGGCTGCACAGCCGAGCGCGGTCTCTGTGCTCTCCATGTGGCCCTTTGGAAAGGACCATTTTCCTGATGCGCCCTTCACAAGCGCAATGCGGTCCTCATGAGAAATACAAATACACCCATACACACGATACTGCCTAGGTTTGTAACACTGAAACGCAGACGGAAAGCTTGAACGCGCAGTCATTATAGACGGGGAGTAAGAATTTGCGTTGATTCTTTGAACACTCAATTTTAGGTCTAAAAATAAAACGCGTTTCCAAGAAAGTATGGACTGGGTTGCGCCACACCTCACGGGCGGTATAGGTAACCGACTCTTTGAGTATGCGGCGGCGGCGGGTCTGGCTGAAAAATGGGGTTGCCGCGCCGTGTTCTTCTTGCCGCGCTGCCGATCAACCGACCATGGTCCGTTTGATAATATTTTCAAGCTCTTTCCTGGCGTTCCCATTATAGAATCAGCGGACGCATGGACCACTCTGGACGAGATGCGAGACTCTATGTATCGCTATATACCATTTCCAGAGGTTTCTATTACCCCAGCTGTTATTCACGGATACAGGCAGAGCGAGAAATACTTTCCATCGGCCGGTATCGTGCCAGACTTTGAGGCTGCGCTGGGAGCAGAGGTGGCGGCTACGATTCGCAGCAAAGTTCCTGCCGACGCATGGTTCCTCCACGTTCGGCTGGGTGATTACAAGATTCTCCCGCATCACCAAGTGAATCTCACGGCTTATTATGCGGAGTGTTTGAATAAAGTGCCCAAGGGGGCCCCGTTAATTCTCTTCAGCGACGAACCAGAGCTGTGTTCCGAGTATTTTATGATAGAGGCTGGGTCGCGTTCGCTGGATTTCTCGGTGTGCTCAAGCAAGGACGAACTCGTGAATCTATACATGATGTCGCTTTGTGGGGGCGGCGCGATTACTGCGAATAGCACGTTCAGTTGGTGGGGCGCTTATTTTGCCCACCAAAACGCGGGACCAGCATTCCAAGCATTCTACCCATCCGTGTGGGGCCAAGGCATGCCGCCCCCCGTTGACCTCGTTCCTTGCTGGGGCACCTGCGTCGACATCGACGGTGAGAGCGAATAAATTTGAAGGGCGGCGCGGCACCGCCCTTGTCATACCCTATCAGCAAACATGGCACTTCCCACACTCTGGGATGGATTTGCTTACGAACTCCACCAGGTTGCTGGTGTCAAGTGGATGCTGGCGCGCGAAAGTGACCAATTTCATCAAGGAGGACTCCTCTGTGATGAAATGGGCCTCGGCAAGACCATCCAGATGATCGGGCTCATCAAGGCGGCTTATGCCGTGGGCCACGGCCTCAAGAACACCCTCTTTCTTGGCCCGTTGCCCGTCCTTGAGCAGTGGCGCGCAACGGCGGCCCGCGCTGGACTGAATTGCTGGATGCCAACGAAGGATGGTCGCTGGGACCCTTCTGGAGGCTTGAAGCTCCACGTGCCCAACCTCTTCCTCGTCAATTATGAGAGCGGCTGCAAGAAGCCCCACCTCTTTGAGGGGCGGACGTGGGACCGCGTCGTCTGTGACGAGGCGCACCGCCTGGCCAACAAGGGAGTCGGCTGGCACCTCGTTGATAGCATTCCTTCTAAGAAGAGGTGGTTTCTCACTGCCACGCCCATCGTCAACAAGAAGGCTGACCTCCACGCCCTCTTTGAGCTGCTCGGTCCCTCCTATTCGGAGGAGATGGGTGGGGACTACATCATGGCGCGGACGATGGAACAGCTGCGGCCTACGATGCCGCACCTTCCGAAGCCTGCCATTGAGAAGACCTACACACTGGACTTCGAGACGGATGATGAGGCGGAGTTCTACCGCGGAATCCAGGGCCAGGTAGTTCGCAGGTGGAAGGCACAGCTTGCAGATGGCGGTGGAAATGCTCTTGACCGTCTCCGTCTCATCATGCGTCTCCGCCAGATCAGCCTCCACCCGCAGATTTATATTGAGAGCCGGCGGAACGAGCTGGGAACCCTCTACAGTCGCCCCGACTGGATTGACCCCAGCACGAAGTTTGAGGGCATCCGCGGTCTCATCGAGCATGATACGGTTCCGAAGAAGTGGATCATCTTCTGCCACTTCCACAAGGAGATGGAGTTGCTGAGCGACTTCCTCTCTTACAGTGATTCTATCGGGCGGACGTGGCTCTACAGTGGCAAGCTGACGGCGGAGAAGCGGACTGAGGTGCTGGCACAGACCGAGCTGCCTCTGGTGGACGGTAAGCACGAGATTCTCCTCATCCAGCTCCAGTCTGGTGGGACAGGTCTCAACCTCCAGCACTTCCAGAACATTGTCTTCTCTGGCCCCTGGTGGACGGCTGCGCTCATGCAGCAGGCGACTGGGCGGGCTGTAAGGATTGGGCAGAAGAACCAGGTGACGGTCTTTCACATGGTTCTCAAGGAGGAGGGTGGATTGAATATTGACCGGCTGATGAAGATGAAGGCCGAGAAGAAGGGGAAGATGTGCGCTGAGGTTTTGGCGCAAGCAAATAGCACGGTAGAGTAGAGATGTCATCAGCAGTTCAAAAAATCTTTCTTGGACCATCCACCAGCAATGTAGTGATCGCCACAGTTATAACTTTCGTCGCCGCCTTTGTAGGCTATAACATGTGGATCATGTCAAAGACGATGCCTGTTTCGTCTGGCTTCCAAGAGGGTTTCGGAGGGGTCGCAGTCGGTTCTGGAATGCCCGACTGTGTCCGCAGCAGCGCGGAGGGTGGCCAACTGGCTGATTTTTTTATGAGCCGCGAGTCGTCGGCCGAAGAGGGTGCTGACGACCTTCGTGAGTTTTTAATCTTACTCGGCAAGCTGTCTTGTTTCAAGAAGGACTTGATGGGCGCCTCAGGTGTTGTTGAGTCTACGCGCTACCAGCCCTACTCCACGGCTCACGATATTGAGCCTGTTGCCGAGACTACGGCGCGTTGCTTTGCGAAGACGATTCCGCCCCGCGACCTGGAGATCAGCTTTGACAAGTGGTCGTCGCGCGGCGCGAAGCTTTTACGCCGCCTCTGCACGGCCTATGATGCCTCTCCTGAGCAGTTTGCCAAGCTCAACCATACATTTGGCACCATGGTTGCCGATGTGAAGGATGTCGCTGTGAAGTCGTGCTTCGCTGGAACGGCGCTGATTAACGGAAAGCCGCAGGGGCGCGAGGTTCAGGGACGTCTGCCCGACGAGGCCGTGGATCTAGGGCCTTACAAGGGGCGTTATTAGAATAAAATTGAAACAGAGGTTGTTTGAAGAGGTTGTAACAAAATGGGTCTTTATATCTATGTTGTCATCGAGAACGGTGATCCGTATCCTGTCGCATACATGAACTATACAGCTGCAGTAGACGCTGTAAAGCTCAAGCACAAGGAGGCTATCGAAGAGGAGTTAGAATGGTTGAACCAAAACGAAGGATGTGGCGGCTGCAACGAGGTGGATGTTCCTGAATCCAAAGAGGGTCTGAGCAGGCTTTACATTGAGAAGGGAATCCATATTGAGATTCACAAGCTGCCTGTTACTTAAAAAATTGAAAGTTGGCCGCCGCCGCTTGGGACGTATTCAAAAATGCCAGAAAACCAGGGACACGGAAAGAACTGGGAGAGGGACCTCGGGCTCAATGTCTATAAGGCAACAGAGGCGGAGCTTGCGTCTGTTTCGCACACTGCGCCCATTGACGTGCCTCGCGCGTTCAACCGCTTGGACGGCACTGACATCTCTATCAAAGTATCTGGTGGAGATGCAATTGATATGGGAGATATCGTTCGTGTATTCAAGGAAGTCAGTAGCGGCGAAAAGATTCACATGACTGTAATTTCTTGGGTTCAAAAAGATCCCACAACAAAGAAATTAAAGAGTTTAACCGAGGTAGATCTTACCAACTCGGTTAAACTTATATTTGGCACAGCGACACTCTCTGAGATTGAGGAGTTAGTGGCCTATGTTAAGGCAATTCCGCATTACGGACGAACAGCCGAACACCAGGTGACATACAAGCGAATGGCATCGGCTCTTAAAGAGAAAAGCGGCGGCTGGATTTCCTATGCCCCCAAAGTGGACAGCGCGACACAGCGCCGTGTGCAGGGACATTTCAGCCAGTTCAGCCGATTCGTCCAAGAGAACCCTTCTCGGGTTGTGGCCACCAGTCAAACTGGCGAGTTTCGCGGAGGAAGAATCGCAGAGGAGATTGTATCAACGCCGCGCGTCAGGAACAAGAAGCCAGCACCTGGTTCAGCACCTCATTCGCTTCCGACTTAGACAGGCTCCGCGGTCCCACTGTATTCGATGCGAACACATGCAGATTCACCGCATCAATAATCTTTTTTGCGTGCGGTATAGACTCGGCATCCAGCTTCAAGAAGTAATGGGTCTGCGGACTGTAGTCTTGGCCCACTGGATAGCACTTCCCAGCGAGTCCGCCCGCCCTCCTGAAGGCGATGTGAAACGGCTGTCCATGCTTCACATATTCAAACCCCTCTTCTACAGCGGCGGCGGAAATCACTCGGTCCTCCTCGCGCTTCTCCCATATCTGAAAGACACACGGCACATCATACTCCTCTGTATTCACCTCAAAGGCATTCCGCTCAACCTCTTCACTGTGAAGACAGTGAAACTTCAGAGGGAATGAGCGCGACATGCTCGGCTTGACGAAGGACCGTGGCAGAATAAATGCGATGATATCTGCGTAGAGAGCTGCGTGCTTAATGAAGGCCTTTGCCAGAGAGCCCTGGCGACCGAATGGGGGATTGCCAAAGAAGATGCGATGTTGGTCTGCAGTCGGCGCCCAGTCAAGAAAGTTTCCTTGCTGAATCTCTGGCCCCTTCGGCTCCAGGTCAATTCCAAACTTCATGAAACTGCTCGGAACAGCTTTCAAGAATGCGCCATTTCCAGCGGATGGCTCTATCCATTGAAAGGCGGCGGCGCGAGGACACAGTTCAAGCAAGGTCGTGACGCATTTCGTCGCGACGGCCGCTTTTGTATAATACTGATCCTTCGTGTTCTTGCGAAACTTACCTGTGTCTTGTGCCATAGCGTCTTTCTATTCTAGACGGAGGTCAATTTTAGGTACGGTGGGTGCTGTACCGCCTACGGCCCTGTCTCCGTCTGCGTCGTCTAGATCCACCGCGGCCGAATAGTTTTGAGAAGAAACTGCGAGGTTTTTCTGGCGCAGCTGCCGAGACAGGTGCAGGAGGAGGGGCAGGTGCAGGAGAAGGGACAGGTGTCGACACAGGTGTAGGAGGAGGGACAGGGGCGGGGACCGATTCTGAGACAGGTCTCGGCGCATTCTGTTTTCTCGTAAATGTTCTATTAGCCGAGTTTTTGATAGCTGACCCCAGGCTCTTAGCAGATGAGCCCAAGAATTGCCCAGTTGATACAATACCTGTTCCAGCTCTCTTGGCCGTCGATCCCAAGAATTGGCCACTTGCCACAAAGCCTGATTTTATTCCCTGACCTGCCTTAATCGCGGTTTCCTTTGTAAAGGTGGTCTTTGCCAATTCATAGGCCGCATGCGAGAGTTGTTTACTTTTAATAATGCCGGCTTTTAGCGCTTCGCCAGCGAGCTTTGCGTCATTCACCATACTAGTTGTCATAAATACACCTATTTCCTTCAATGTCTTCAGTAAACAAATATCTATGTAAAACTTATCCACCACTTTTAACATACTATAGAGCGCATTCGCAAAATGTAATTCAGAACACCCTAGTTTAAAAAGAGGAACCCACGGTAGGAGTGCAACTTTCAAAGGCACCACCAGAATCTTAAGACCCGACTTAAAAACCTCTTTAATTCTAGTTATTCCATCGCGTGATATGTTATTCAACGGTTTACTAATTTTTCCTGTAAGATTATTCTGTTTAACTAAATTACCTGCCTTATTAACAAGAGGTGATGTGCTTTTTATAAGACGACTTGATACATATGTGGCAAACTCGTGTAGTCTGGTTCCTATGATATCTATAATTGCTGATATGAAATACACAACAAATTCGTCGGGGCTTCCGCATAATTTATCTTTTGCTTCAGGTGTCGCAAGTTTATTGTGAATATCCAGAAAAAAGGTTGGCCCAAACCATAAACAGATTGGACCTAGTACTGTTGTCTGCAAAGTCGCTTTTAATACCAGTCTTTCCGCATTGAGTTTTGCTATTTCGGCCTTTCGGATATCATCCGCCTGTTTAAGCTCAATCGCAGTATCAGACGCCTCTATTTCATGTAATCTATCCACGGCCTTTGCAATCTTTATTAAATCCTCGTCGGAGAGGGGCACCGAGTTCTTTCGGTTTTTGATGTTTTTCTTGGTTTTTATATTTGAAAGCGCGGCCGCGTTTGAGGGCGGGGGGATCGGCACTTGAACACTTGACAGTGCTATTTCTATTGGTTGTGTGGGAGTTTGCGCCAGACTTGTCTCGGCAGACATATCACCTTAATTATAGCATAGATTTATACTCTAATTAACTTTTATAAAGCGCTTTGCGCCTACGGACTAGTTTACGGACTAGTTTACGGCCGTAGAAGCATCATGAAGATCATCAGACCGATGATCTGCCAGAAGCTCTTCGCAGGCTTCGCCACAGATACGAGCTCAACCACCACCGAGTTCCAGAGGAGCTTGCCGACGAAGCCGAGGATTACGAACGCCAGGAGGAACGCGAAGAGGACGGCGAGGAAATCAACGTACGCATCACGCTTCTTGTCCGAGTCCTTGCCGTTTGTCATTGACTCTATCGCCGCGCCGCAGAGTTCACGTAATGCCATTCTACAGAAGGTGGAGGTTTTTACTCTCATTACTCCCTCTCGTAAAGGAGGCTCTCACGCACCTTCGCCCCACGATTGTCATTAATGAACTTCAGGGCAGCCGACGCAGCCTCCTCGGACTTCAGGTGAGTCGCGAGAAGGCCCTGGAGCGACTTCGGTGTCAGCCCCTCCTTCGCAGACGCACGCTTGTAAAGAATGCGGCCACCGCTCTCCTTCAGATCCAGCGCGCCAATATTGTTCTTCTTCATAATCCGGAGAATCATCTCTTCCAGCGCCTTCATTCGCTTCGTCTTCTCACGCACCTGCTCCTTGAGAGTTGTAGACTCCTTATTGAGCTCGCGCCACGTCTTGATAATCGTGGACAGGTTCTGCAGCTCCTGCGCCTCCGTAATCTGCGTCGCCACCTCCATCGTGTTTCCCCCCGCCTCGGTGGTGCTTCCCGCAGTAGACTTGTTTTCTAGGCTTATCTGCTTCTGTGCGTTCATCCTGTATAGAGTCGTGTAACCGCTTAAGGTTCTTCGCGTGCCGCCGTGTCCAGTATAGATGGAAGTTCATGATCGGCCACACTTTACCGTCTTTCGCCTTGAATGAAGACGAGACCGTGAAGCCCTGGCGCTCATACCATGCCTGCACCGTATCATTCGCAGGTATGAGATTCAGAGTTTCCCCTTTTAAGAAGCAGCTCTTGAGCGCATACTTGAGAAGCATGGAACCAAGACCGAACTTCTGGAAGAGCGGATGGACCGCAATATATTTGAGACAGCGCTGGTTTTCGAAAATAAGGATGAATCCTAAAAGGTCTCCATCATCATTGAATACACCAACACTCTCTTCACGACTCCTGTCCCGCCAAATAGGAGAAAACTCCTTGTGTTCCTCAAAATGGAACGTCTCCCTAAAAATGTCCGCTGCCGACTTTACGTCAAGACAGTTGAGTGGACGGATTGAGTAGCTCATTTGTTCACTACTGGTAGATTCGTTTTTGTGGCTGGCGCCTAAACCGGGCGACTGTTCTAGAGTCATGGAGCTCTCCAACTTCGGTCCAGAGCATATTTTTGATGAGATGGCTGACGAGATAGATATGTATGAAAAAGAGCCGCAGAAATACCTCGCGATTTGGCGGACCCGCTACGAACCCTTCGTCTATGACATCTTGAAGCAACGCTATGGACCGGCCCTTGACGAGTTCTGGAAAGGATATGAACCCCCTCTTGTGTCTGACCGAGCGTTTGTGATTGTGGAGCGCCGCTGCCACCCCAATCTGTGGTTCATTCTTCGCAATGCGGCGTATTTTGGTCGTGGCTGGTCTATCTATCTGTTCTGTTCCAAGCAGAATGCGGCATACTGCGCGGCCATTCTGGGCGACAAGCTTCCGTTTGTCCATCTGAATATCCTCTTTAACGAGGTTGTCGACGGCCCTACTGGGGTTCGCGAATACAATGAGCTTCTGAAGCAGGAGTCGTTTTGGGAGCGCATTCGTGCTGAACATCTGTGCGTCCTCGAGATGGATTGCTACCTTCGCAAGCCGATTCCTGAGGAGCTGCTTGAATACGACTATGTGGGGACACCGTGGGGCTGGGCTCTTCAGACGCCAGGTGGTTCAGGTTTAACATTGCGGAGACGGACAGCAATGTTAAACGTGTGTAGAGGGGGTGATGCCACAATTCTTATGCAGGATCACTTCGCTGGAGAGGGGGTGTTCCGCCTTGGCTATTCGTGGCTTCGGGCACAGCCAGAGGGTGTGAAGACGTTCGTCGAGTCTTATTACACAGATGACCCCGTTGGTGTGCATCAGTGGTGGACGTTCTTTTTCAACCGCTTCTTGTTCAATCAGGACAAGAGGATTGTTAGGAACTTACTAACGCTTCACGTTAAACAGGAACCACCGCAGTAGGCTTGGCCGTCTCAAGGCACTCACGCACCATCTCTAGAGTGGGGTCAGCGTCCCCATAACGCCCTTTTAAACT
>Ga0136642_1000636_pt1 | contig 17106 bp, 16 predicted proteins | sample LowCatLa1302831Y_FD_115313 | JGI IMG/M metagenome (GOLD analysis project Ga0136642, IMG submission 115313) | Freshwater microbial communities from Lower Cathedral Lake, Yosemite National Park, California, USA - 13028-31Y | ecosystem: Environmental > Aquatic > Freshwater > Lake ... | reverse complement strand
GTCCATTCTCCGGAACGAAATCATTCTCGGATCTTATAGATACTGGGTTAAACATCTTAATGGTTCGCAGAACCTGAAAATTTATGAAGTGGTTGAACGATTCTATCTGATGGCGAACTAGACGTTCCAGGTGCTGACCACGGAAATAAGATTCGATAATGGAGAAAGGCTCCTCTGAATAGTCGCCTAGGTGAGCCACCGGTGAGTTTGTCACATCAACTGGGTTTGCTTCGATATGCATCTTCACGTTTTCCATGTGTTTCTCTTCATCGATAATTTTCATAATATCGGATTGTGTTTTCGACACCGATTTCTTAGGCCGTTTCACTTTTACGTACTGCGGGATTTGAGTGGATTCGGTTTGCATTTGAAGATTCATTATTGTTGGTATTTGCTAATATTAATCTTAGCAAATCAATTTTCGGTTACCGCTATCTTCTAGAATTCGCATAATTTATTAGAAACCATTCTACCGTTTTCTTAATTCCGTCGCCAATGTCTGTAAACTTGTACTCGCCGTGTTGTTCTATGAATCTTGTATTGTCTACAGTTTTTTTATATTGTCCGTCGCTGAATTTCTCGTCGCAAATTATCAGGTCTTTGTATCCTACGTGTTTCGCAATGAGTTTCGCAACATCCGATATACTAATCTCTGAACTTTCAGAAACTGATAATATTATTGTTTCATCGTCGCAGTCATGTAGTGCCCACATGATTAGTTCTGCTAAATCTTCTGAGTAGATAAACTGTCTTAGTGGCTTACCAGATCCTTTTACTACGAATACGCCACCGTCTTTCTCAGCGAGATAACATTGATGGATTAATGAAGGAATCACATGACCATCGATCAAATTGAAATTGTCATTCGGTCCATAAACATTCGTTGGAATTACACACACGAAACTGTCCCCATAGTTGTCTCTATACGCTTTACATTGAACTTGTAGCATCCGTTTCGCATACGCATATGCGTCATTGGATGTATGCGGTGGTCCATCATGCAACATTGTTTCGTTTATCGGGTATGTCGTTTTATCTGGGAATATGCAGGTTGACAGGCATGCTACCAGTTTTTCTACTTTATATTCATGAGAACATTTTACAACATTGAAATTTATCATAAGATTATCTTCCAACATCATTACTTTATTTTCCATGTTCTTACACCCTTGAAGATTTAAAATGGGACGATTTTTGAGTGTTTTTTTTGATTTTCACACTTTAATAAATGATATTTTTAAGTGTGAAATTAGATGAAAAATAATATAATATATCGCCAATATAAGAATGGATATTATTAAACTTTTATCAATTAAAAAGGAAGATAAACAAAAATGGGTTAAATATTACGAACTTGAAACTTACAAATATTATGATTACATTATAAATATTTTACCAAATAACCAGAGCATATTAGAGGTTGGAAGTGGGGGGGGAGTATTCTATTCTAAACACAAAGATATTCTAACCAAACGAGATAACAAATATACATGTATAGACATTGATGAACCAAGTATTGAATATTCCAAGCGGAAATGTGATTATGTTGATTTTTTTGTAAAGGATATTCGTGATTTTACGGAAAAAGATTTCAAACAATATGATATGTTGTTGTTGATACAGAGTTATATTGTTATTCCAAACATTGAAAATGTATTCAAAACATATTTTAAAGCAAACCCTAATGGGTGTATTATGATGATTAATACTATTTTTCCTGATATGTTAAGTGGTGTAGTATCAAAAATCAAACCTTACTTTTCAAAAATGGATAATTGTAATCACTCAAAAGCATTAACACTAAACGATACAGACGAATTAGGAACTTGTTTAGACAGAAAAATTACAAACATAAATATTTGTAAATCGTTGTCTGGATTTGACGAGTATTTAACGATTATTCGTTAAATAAAATTGTGATATTTTTATGATTTGTATATTTTAGGTTTTCGTTTCCTCGTTGATGATTTACTTGTTCGTTTCTAATTTTGTAAGATACGGATTTTCTGTTTTTTCGTGTGATGCTTTTATCTGTTTTGTATATTTGAACCCATCTATGTAAAGACCCTTTGCTATACCCAAAAATCTTACGAGTTTTAGATAAACTTTTATGGTTTAGATAATGACGAACGGCGGATATTTTATAGTCAGTTCCTTTATGTTTTATATAGTATTTTTAGAAAAAACACTCAAAAATCGTCCCATTTTAAATCTTCAAGGGCGTAAATAGTCCTCCAACACAAGCCGCTAAATGAATAACATAATTTGGTAAGTATTTATTGAACATCCTCTTAGTTTCGTCCATGGACGTCAGATCGTAATCGCTAGATGATGCGTAAATAAACTCATAGTCTCCGTGTTTGTGCGAAATCGCCTTGATTGCACTGCCTACCAAACCAGATCCACCCGTTATAATAATTCGTTTCATCGATTTATTATAGTATTTGTCATTTCTTTATACCCGTACATTTCAAATCTTTATCGGCATCTTAGGCAATCCATGTCCGAATAGGATCATGTAAATTAACGCAACCGCAGCAATAAGTAAACTACGGGTCTCAGCTACCTCCGCCGGTTGTTTCAACCCAAACAGCATTATCAGATATAGGATTAATCCTATAATAACAGAGTGCAACAACATCATCCAGTGGCCTTCCATTTTAATATATAATATAATTATATATTAAAATAATCTAGATTCCTCCTAAATATTTACACCATTGAAGATTTCTCCAAGTGTTTAATTCCATTCTGCGTTAACATCTTTGTCGTCGATCGTAGACACATCTTCGGTAGCAGAAACCTCTGACTCGACAGCGATACTTGTAGCCTCGGCCTCCGCAGCGACACGGACAGCCTCAGCCTCCACAGCAACCCTGGCAACCTCAGCCTCCGCAGCGACACGGACAGCCTCAGCCTCCACAGCAACCCTGGTAACCTCAGCCTCCGCAGCCTCCGCAGCAACCCTGGCAACCTCTAACTCCGCAGCAACCCTGGCAACCTCTAACTCCGCAGCAACCCTGGCAACCTCTAACTCCGCAGCAACCCTGGCAACCTCAGCCTCCACGGCAACCCTGGCAGCCTCAGCCTCCGCAGCAACCCTGGCAACCTCAGCCTCCGCAGCAACCCTGGCAACCTCAGCAACCCTGGCAACCTCAGCCTCCGCAGTAACCCTGGCAACCTCAGCCTCCATAGCAACCCTGGTAACCTCAGCCTCCGCAGAAATGCGAACCGCCTCTGCTTTATCTAAAATGGCAACTGCCGCAACAGCTGTCGGCGGAATAGGAGGTACAATACCCATACCGCTTGACATACGTCTTCGTGAAAGTCCGAAACCGTTAAACATTTATATATAAATGTAAATATAAATTTACAGACATTCAAACTAATAGATCCCTAAACAATTATACTAATCTAATTAATTTTTACTTCGTTTATCGCCATATTTTTGTATTGAAAAAATCACTGTTAACTAAAATTATATCCATTTAACGAATGTATAATAAAACTCATATAAAAGTTCGACGATTTACAAAATAAAGAATGGACAATTTTATAGCATATTTAGATAAAAATAAAGAGGCCGAATATTTTGATGCTGTTAATTTTGTTTGTACAACAAATACACATTATTTTCGTAATAATCTGGGTGATGCGGCGTATACTGGGTTAAGGGGGTACGAATTGTGGCAAGATTCGCACCTGGCCGACATTTCATTGCCAGTTGAAATCACAAAAAATAAAACGATCGACGTTTCAGCGAACACCATATCAGATCTTATTAAATTGATAGATGGAAATCCATTTGAATCAGATACAAAGTATAATTTTGATTTGAAAGCACTACATAATATTCGTGTCGAATTAGTTGAGTTGAACGAGATGATCGGTATGAATACGCTCAAATCATCGGTATTCAATCAACTTATATATTTTATACAGGATTTGCATGTTGACAGTAAGAATAAAACTAGTGATTTCAAACACACGATCATATGCGGTCCACCAGGCACAGGAAAAACAGAGGTTGCTAAGATTATCGGGCGGATGTATTCCAAAGTCGGTATACTGAAGAAGGACATCTTCAAAAAGGTAACCCGGAGCGATTTGATAGCGGGTTATTTAGGACAAACTGCTATCAAAACAAATAAGGTGATTTCAGAATGTATCGGCGGCTGTTTATTTATAGACGAAGCATATTCGCTTGCAAACGCCCAGGATAATGATATATATTCGAAGGAATGTATTGATACAATATGCGAAGCTCTAAGTAACCATAAAGACGATTTAATGGTTATAATAGCCGGATACGAGAATGAATTGGAAGAAACGTTCTTCAGGGCGAATTGTGGGTTAAAATCTAGATTTATATGGAAGTTCAGTATCGACGATTATAGTGCCAGTGAAATGAAGCAAATTTACGATAAGAAGGTATTTCAACAGAATTGGACAGTTGAATGTGACACAGAGAAATGGTTTGAAAATAAGATGAGCGAATTCAAATATTTCGGTAGAGACGTTGAATTGTTATTGGTCCATATTAAAATATGTCACTCTAGAAGAATCTTTGGAAAAGACGAGTCGGTTCGAAAGAAAATTACAATCGATGACATGAATGAAGGATACAAGATATTTCTAGAGAACAAAAAGACAAAGAAGAGTGGCATAAAACCCGAACTATATGGGTTCTATTTGTAAATATAACATCGTATATATTTATAAAAAAATTTACACGTATAAATTAGTTAATGTCGGAAAACACACGTAAAATAAGTGTAAATTTAGACTCATTTAAAATACCATCGGGGAATAAAACTAGGAAAAAAAGAGACCCATCGACAGAAAAAACGATAAAGGTTCGGACGCAGCCAAAAGCACAGAATAAATCACTGAAAAGGAATTTATTGAAGTTTATAAGAAATCTACAGGATAAGAAAATGAAAGCCGAAAATGTACCCACTACGCTAGACTTGGATTTCAAATCTGATTTCAGCGAATCGCTTGATTATTTAAGTGATATTGCGAAGAAAAACGACATGCCAAAAATGTCGTATAATAAAACGCTGCGATCTCTAGGGGGAACCAAGGTCCCCCCTTACCCCCTCCTTTCAGGGAGTCAAGGAGGGGGTAAGGGGGAACAAAGATCCCCCCTCCTTTCAGAGAGTCAAGGAGGGGGTAAGGGGGAACCTTGGTCTCCTCTCCTTTCGGGGAGTCAAGGAGGGGGTAAGGGGGAACAAAGATCCTCCCTCCTTTCAGAGAGTCAAGGAGGGGGTAAGGGGGAACCTTGGTCTCCTCTCCTTTCGGGGAGTCAAGGAGGGGGTAAGGGGGAACCTTGGTCCCCCCTAGAGATAGCACAATTTTCTTTACCACAACCAAAATACGGTTGTCTAAAGGGTGGTAAATTGCCATTGTATAAACAGTATACACGCAAACAGTATGATACTGATCCACAACCGTTTAAAATTGCACCTGTTTTCAAGCAGCCAGTTCCTATTGTTCAAACGACGCCATCATTCCCTACTGCAACTCGACCTATAGCACAGTCAAATTTTACGACACCTTCTATTGAAACGCCTCCTTCGTTGATGCCTACCCCAAGCATAGATATTGGTAAACTGAATATGTTTAAAGAGATGTCGAACAAGCTCTCTATATCAGACTTGTATAAACCACCCGTTCCGAAGAAGCGTCGAAAGACTCTACTGAGAACATACAAAATAGGTAAATCCAAAACTACGCCAAGGGTGTCTGTTCTCATATCAAACCGTACTATCCGAAATCAAATATCGAATAAAGCACAGATGTTAAAACAAACTCCAATGCAGGAGATCAAGAAACACCTTATCAAAAATGGATTTATAAAAGTTGGATCCATCGCACCAAACGATGTGTTACGTAAAATGTACGAGACGTCGATGTTGGCATGTGGCGAGATACACAATTACAATCCAGAGAACCTTGTCTACAACTTTTACAACCTTGATGCAAATTGAATAAACCTTACGTAGACTATTATTAGTACAATACCTGCCGCCATGGACGTAACATACACCACGACATGTGCAATTATATTATACACAGCAGTGTCATGATAACGATTGTTGGTCATATGTGATTTGTCACATATTATACATTCGTTTTTTATTTTTGTCCATTTCTCGAAACACATTTGATGAACGACGTAATTGCAATTACATTGTGGTTTCTTATATACACAGTTTCCCTGTCCAAGACATATGATACATTCATTGTTCAACAAATCAGGGAATCATAGGTTATCTGATAGACTCATTTTATTTATTTGAAGATTATAATCTGATACAAACTACGGAGTACAATATTCGCTTCCTATGTCAGTACTCTTATGTCCGAATCTGGATATGGCGTGTTAAACTCGAACTCTGTATTCGAAATCCAGTTTTGGATATATGCACTGCCTCTGAAAGCAAACATGGTTACGCCCGAACGAATCGACGTGTGATTGATTGTAACGAAGAACTTGTAAATGAAAAAGACTCCAAACTGACTTAAACATAATACTAAAATATTAGTATTATGGATATAAGTGAAAATAATAAAGATGAGTTGCCTCCAAAATGTGTTAACCCGGATGCTGATATTTATAATGGCATAAAACAAACACCCCAATATGTATACGACTGTTATAATCAATTTATATTTTCAGACGATACCCGAGTGTTTAATAAAATGATTAAACGAGCCGAACTATACTTGCTAACCAAAGATATGATAGGGGATGTTTTAGAATTTGGCGTATTTAAAGGTGCGTCTATTGGATTGTGGATGAAATTATTAAAAATGTATGAACCGAATTCGATAACTAAGGTTATTGGATTTGACTTTTTTGATTCTACAGAATTAATTAATGGATTGGACGGATTAAATAAAAACATGATGACAACTGTAGTAGGTAGAGTGACAGATAAAGATTTATTTTTAAATTCGGTAACTGCAAATTTGCAAGTTATTGACCAATCTAAATTCATGTTAATTAAAGGAGATGCAGTCAACACCTCAAAAACATTTATAAATAAAAACCCCGGATTAAAAATTAAATTGTTATATATGGATTTAGATGTTGGCGAACCAACGTATAAAGTTTTACTTGAATTATGGGATAAAGTATGTATTAATGGAATTATTGTTTTTGACGAATATGCATATCACCAATGGGATGAAAGTATAGGGGTTGATAACTTTTTGAAAACGATTGAAGGCAAATATATTCTGTATCCTACCAATATATTTTCACCAACCGCATATATTAAAAAAATTGCATATTGATTTTATTTGTTACATATATATTCGTTTATTGTGAGACAATATAATATATACTTTATTATATTGTATGAAAGTTGCGATTTGCATGAGAGGAGCTATTGGTAAAGTTGGTGATGTGCACCAACGATTCTCGCTCAAAAACTCATTATATGATGATAGAGAATATGTCAATTATATAAAATGTTATAATTCAATTCATAGACATATTATTAAACCTAATATCAACGACTATGATATTGATTTTTTCTTACAATGTTGGAATACTGATCTAGAAGATAAACTATGTCCATTATATAAACCTAAAAAACATAGTTTTGAAAATAACCATATATATAATACCGAGATTGAATCATTATGTAGAGAAGACTGCGATTTTGGAGGAATTTCACAAGCATTGGCTATTCAAAAAACGATTCAATTAAAAGAGTCTTATGAAACCGAAAATATGTTTAATTATGATATTGTAATTGTATATAGATACGATGTGTTAATTTGGAAAGACTTATGTTTATCAAATTATGAATTTAATAATAATACTATATATGTTAATGGTTGGTCGGCGGGATGCAATGCGGATTTTCATTTTATAATGAAAAACAATTTATCTTTCAATTTTAAATTTCTATATAATTCAATTGGACAAGGCAACTTTCACGTAACACACGCATGGATATCTAACTATATTGTTAATTATATGAAAATAAATATCAAATGTGACGAAATCTGGGCGGGTAAGTTTCAAGAAGTGTTAAGAGTAATTAGACATTGTTCGATTGAACCTGGATATTTAACAATTAAACAACTTGATTCTTATGATTGCATTATGCCAGAGAAAATATAGTCAATAAAGCAAATAATATACTTGCATTAACTGCACATCACTGTACGGGTTAAATCTTTATATATATATATATATGAAATGCGACGTAATATCATTGACAGTGCGATTGAATTTGGACAATGCAGTTACCCAGCTCTAAACATATGATACATTTGTCTAATATAGATTCGTTCGTTTTTATGCTAAATTGAGATTATAATTTGCTACTGACAGTGGAGTAGGCGGTACACGAATCGCTTCCTATGTTCATCCCTAGATATAATAAATGATCATTGACAGAATCGCAGTGAATGGGAGAACAACTATTGCTACATTCGGAATCTTCACCGTTGTCGCATATTTTATATTCGTCGCCGTCGCCTTGATACCATATCTCTGTGTTTGTATGTCGATAATGTAAGACCTCTTCAGGTAAGTGTGGAACAATATCATTGTGATGAGTAATTCGATAATGGTCGATGTCTTTCGCCGAATCTACAAAATTCTGGTTTCCTATTCTGGGTTTGCCAAATGTATATACAGTCACGTCATGCGTTTTGTGAATGTCGTATGCCATAAACATCGAAAGCGCCGCACCACTCGAATGTCCGGTTATTATTACATTCTTTCTCGACAGATACGTGAGAACGTCGTCCTTATATTTAACATATTCTTTATAAAGACCTTTGTGTACCTTTATATCAGGATTTGAATATGGCGTGGTAAACCCAAATTCTAGATTTGAAATCCAATTTTGGACATCAGTGCTGCCTCTGAATGCAAACACGGTTGCGTTTTGGACTAAGTCGTTCGCAATAATTATGTTGGTGTCACCAACTATTGTGTCAATGAGCTCTATTCCGGGAATACAATGCGTACAATCCCAACTTCGAATTTCTTCATTGCTACAATATGTCGCCGCTGCCAATTGTAGATTACGCTTTGCTATGTTCTCGTTATATGCAGACGCAAATACAAACAAAAAAGACAATAGCGAAATCTTCATATAATGTAAATGTATATAAAATACTATTAATATAATTGTTAATAATATGTATAATTTGTTGTGTACCGGTGGGTGTGGTTTTATAGGTTCTAATTTTATAAATTTCATATTCGATAATTCGGATTATAACATTGTCAATTTGGACGCAATGTATTATTGTGCTAGTGAAGACAACATTCGTAGCGACATTCGAAGTTCATCAAGATATAAGTTTATTAAAGGCAATATATGTTCATTCGATCTTGTTCGGCACATTTTGGATTCACATCAAATAAATTTTATAATACATTTTGCCGCACAATCTCACGTACAAAATTCATTCGAAGATTCACTACAATATACGACTGATAACGTAGTTGGAACGCATACATTATTGGATTGTGCACGACGGTATGGGAAGATTATGCGTTTCATACACATCTCAACTGATGAGGTATATGGAGAATCAATGTTGGCCGTAGGAACTGTCAAGAAAAATGAGGAGTCCATTTTATGTCCGACGAATCCTTACGCAGCTTCAAAGGCGGCCGCCGAACTCATAGCACAGTCATATTATCATTCATTCAATATGCCTATAATTATTACTCGTGGTAATAACGTTTACGGAATAAACCAATATCCAGAGAAGCTAATACCGCTTTTCATAGACTTGCTGTTGGCAAATAAACCTGTAACAATACAAGGTGATGGTTCAAACGTTAGGGCATTTTTACATGTGGATGATGTATGTACCGCACTAAAGTTGGTTTTGGAAAAAGGTAAGATCGGCGAAATATATAACATCGGCAGTGACGAGCATGACGAATATAGCATTCTCGAGATTGCACAAATGTTGATTTCCAAGATTTGCGGCACAGATAATGTCTCGGATATGATTACGTACATAAAAGATCGACCATTTAACGACAAACGATATTATATTAGTAATGACAAAGTTAAAAAACTCGGGTGGAAAATTACAGCGGATTTTAATAATGGTATCGACGATCTAATTAAACATCGAAAAAACCAACTCTAAATAACAAGATACAACATGTTGAAATTTAACATTTTGTGTAGATTTTCAGTATCAAAGTCGAAGTCCGAGTAATTCAGTATAGATTCGTCAAATTGCGACCAGTCGTCTAATACGACCAATGGAATATTGTTATTTAACAAGACGTTTGTAAACTCGCTTTTAATGACGACCGGTATCGTTTTTACGTATAATGCTTCCCACAACCGATGGGTGTCTACGCCATTACCTTCGGGACAAATACAAAATTCATATTCAGATAGCCGGCTAATGTTTTCTTTCGGCGACACCGCATGTAGCCAGGTTAGTTTGTCTTTCAACATGTCGAAACAAGGTTTACGTTTTGATAGATTTGTAACAATATTGAAATTGAAGTAGGTTTTGTGCGTCTTCGTTTTTATTAGATCGAAGTTTTCCAAGTTACCATGTTCCCACTGTGAGTTTGCAATACCGATCGGCAGGAATTTTAATTTTTCATGAACAAATCTTGTGTTCTGGGCGTACCATTGCAGCAATTTACCAGAATTCAATATATATAAAACCTCTGCACATTTGTGCACTTCGCCATCTGAATTATGAGTAACCAACACAAAATCATTCATGAAATAGCGAATTTTGGATGCTAGAACTGGTATTCTGTGACTATAACAGAAAATGTATCTTGGATTATCAAATGGAATTTGCAGCTTGTCTAGATGAAGATGCTTTTTTGGCTGGTTTGCTATAACCGGATTTGCACTGAAATCGCCGGGATATCCAAGGTAGACATCGCACAATTGCTGTATCCTTTCACCAGTTACGATCATATATTGTATAATATAGGATCGTCCTTTTATATGTATTTATTTTCAGAGAACCTACGGTTCCCCGACCCCCTCCCTCTCAGGGGAGCCGAGTCCTGAAGCCGAGTCCTGAAGCCGAGTCCTGGAACCAAGCCAGGGAGGGGTTCGTGGAACCGTAGGTTCCCTGACTAGACGAAATCCTGTAGATTTTTATGATGTATATGTAAATTAAAGATAGGAAATTTTATGCCATTTATTATTATAAACGGTTTTTTCATTTCATCCAAAGTACCCCATATAAAATTAAACTTATTGTATTTAATTACGCATGTCTCGTTTACGAATCCTCTGGTGTCTCCGGCATGGTTTCTTGGGTCGATCCCACCAAGATACTGACCAATTGCTGCGGCGTCAAACACGAAACCAAAATTCTCAAAGTTCTCCGACACAAATTTTATTTCCGAATTAAGCGAGCTATTCGACGGGAATATCGGGAAGTTTCGTATTATATTCGCTTTGGTTCTAATGCGACTGAAGTTCTCCATATCGTTCAAATCATAATCATAGTTCTCTAAGACCCTTCTGAACACACTAGATGATGGGATATACATTATACTCGCAATATTCCGATTTAGAGTGTCAAATGGAATATATACAAATTGTCTCCCAACCCGCTTTGTTATTTCTGTACAATCATAATAAACGAGCACGTCATTTTCTAGGTGAATAACATCGTCTATGTTATACTGTTCCATGAACTCATAAATATAAAAAAAACGCATCGACGCCAGAGCCCAGAACCCACCTCTAAAGTCTTTGTCTAGACCTGTCTTTTCATAATAACGGAATGTGTCGTTCAGCATGTCTACGTTTATTATCTTCACTCGTGTTTCAAAATTATATTCTGCGAAATGCGGAAGTAGATCTGTATTGGTTAAAACGTATATGGTCTGGTGGCCGAGTCTTAATAATTGTGTAATGTTTACATAGATATATGCTTGAAAATTCCCGACACAAACCAACACAATGTTCGTCATTATGCTAGTAGGAATAGATTCGTTTTTATATACATTTGTAAACGCATATAAAAGTTTCGTAGTATATACAATAGACATAATGACCTCAGAACAGCCTTCGTTAATTACTGATTATCTGCAACTATCGTGCAAATATGCCTCTGAATATGGGAGTAAAACGATTCTACTCATGCAAGTAGGTGCTTTTTTTGAAATGTATGGTTTAAAAAAAGCGGATAGTTTATTGAATGACGTGTGCCAACTATGCCAGTTGAATACATCAGACAAGAAAATATGTGTGGGAAAAGATTTGGTTGTTATGGCGGGTTTTCGTGATTATACTCTTGATAAATATGTGACCAAGTTAACGGATGGCGGATACACAGCTGTAGTTTACATTCAAGAAAAAAACGGTAAGACTATAACTCGGGTTCTCGATGCTATATATTCGCCCGGCACGTATATTTCATGTGACACTGATAGTTCCCCTCAAATTACAAATAATATTATGTGTATCTGGATAAGGGGGGCTTCCCCCCTGCGGGGGCTGCCGCCCCCTGCACACCCCCTGCACACCCCCTGTCCTTTGCTCCCAGCCCAGGTTAGCGGGGGACGTACGGGGTTGCGACAAAGTCGCAGCGTCGGCGAAGCCGGTAGCGGAGCCCCCCGTATGATATGCGGCATTTCAGTTGTTAATATATTCACAGGTAAGTCATACATATTTGAATACGAATGTCCATATTACATGAACCCCACGACGTTCGACGAATTGGAACGTTGCGTATCCGTGTTTTCTCCGAGTGAAGTGATTATAGTCTCGTCACTTGATCCATCGACAGTTACTACTATCATACAATATGCAGGAATACAGTGTAGTACAATTCATAGGGTTGATTCAGATTCAGAAAAAGCAGTTAATTGTGCGAAACAAACATATTCTCGACACATACTTACGAAACTGTTCGGTGAAGAGGCGTATTCAGTTTGTTCGGAGTTTAATGACTATGAAATGGCAACGCAATCATTCTGTTATTTATCTGATTTCATACAAGAGCATAACCCTGGACTAGTGAATAAAATCACGATTCCGTCATTCAATAACATGAGTACACGCATGGTTCTCGCAAATCACACACTATCTCAGTTGAATATTATTGGTGGTAGTGTATGCGTTTCTAGTTTTATGAATAAGTGTCGAACCCCGATGGGGAAGCGTTTGTTTCATGAACAGATCACGAATCCGACATTTAACGAGACATGGTTGGAGTGCGAATACAAAGCTATTGAGATGTTTCTAGAAAATCCGCATTTTATTGACATGTTTCGCACTCTATTGACGTCAGTTAAAGATATGGAAAAAATACTAAGACAGTTGGTTCTCCGTAAATTATATCCGACCTCGGTTTCACACTTATATAACAGTATTTGTATTATACAACAGATTGACGTCTGTCTATACGAGAACCTTGAAATAAGTAACTACCTTTGTCAAGGGGCGGCAGCCCCCCTGAGACCCCCCGCAAATCCAGATTTTGATAAAACTATTACTTACGACTCCACTGCATTTGGGGGGCGTGCGGGGGGCTTCGCCCCCGCATCCGCATTGATCGCATTCTTAGATACAAATCTAAATATAGAACTATGTAAAAATGTACAATCACTACAGTCATTTGGTCATAACATTATTCGCCCAGGAATATCACCAGAGCTAGACGCAATGGTTGACAGACAAAAGAATAATGTGAAAATATTAGATGGTATTCAAGACTATTTTTCCAAGCTTCTTGAGAAGGATAAAAACGATACAACCGAGTATATAAAGAAACACGAAACCGAGAAATCGTGCGCGAGTCTACAACTTACAAAAAAGCGAGCGGCTACTTGTAAAAAAATCATAGAATCTGATGATAGCACCACTATTAACATTCACGGAGCTACGTTCCGATTATCAGACGTGAAATTCGTAAACGTTGCGGCGAATATGGATGAAATACAAATACCAGTTCTGACTGCAGTAACAAAGGATATATATAGATTGAATGACGAGATCGATATACAAATCGCCGTTGCGTATAATCAAATACTTGGTGATTTAGAGAACATCTGGTATGATAAGATCGAAATGCTATGCAAATATGTAGCACGGGCAGATGTCATACAGTCGAAATCGCATATCGCACGGACTTACAAATACTGCAAGCCCGAGATTCGTAGTGAAGCAGACAAATCGTTTGTTGAATCGGAAGGACTACGTCATTGCCTTATAGAACATATACAAACGAATGAATTATACGTTACCAATGATCTGCATGTCGGCAGTAAATCACGGGATGGTATCCTTCTATATGGCACAAATGCTGTAGGAAAAACTAGTTTAATTCGTGCATTAGGTGTTTCTGTAATCCTGGCACAGTGCGGAATGTACGTTCCCTGTTCACGGTTTGTATATAAACCTTACACTGCAATTTACTCTCGTATACTAGGGAATGACAATCTGTTTAAAGGTCTCTCCACATTTGCCGTTGAGATGTCCGAATTACGTATTATTTTGAAGATGGCAGATGAGAATAGTCTGGTTCTCGGCGACGAGGTTTGTTCCGGCACCGAAACTGAATCCGCCCTCAGTATATTCGTAACTGCTCTCATGCAGTTGTATTCCAAAAAGGTTTCGTTCATCTTCGCCACGCATTTTCATGAGATCATTAAATTCGATGAAATTAAAAATCTGGATACTATGGTTTTGGCGCACATGACCGTTACATTTGATCGTGAAAATGACTGTTTAATATATGACAGAAAACTCAAGATAGGTCCGGGAAATCGTATGTATGGATTGGAAGTGTGCAAGTCCTTGTATTTGGAAGAGGACTTCTTGGCAAAAGCATATGAAATCAGAAACAAATATTTTCCAGAGAACAAAGGCGAGTTGTCACATAATACTGCCGTTTATAATGCAAAAAAAATACGTGGGTTTTGCGAGATGTGTAAGACTGAACTCGCCGATGAAACACATCACATAGCTCAACAGAAGGATGCAACAGATGATGGTTTCATTGGATCTTTTCATAAGAATCACCCAGCTAATCTAATGTCCGTTTGTGAGAAATGCCACGACCAAATACACGCAGAACCTGATACAAAGATACGTCGCAAAAAGACTACAAAAGGTTATAAACTTTAAGGGGAACCAAGGTTTAACGACTACGTCGTTTGCGCCGACTACGTCGGCACCCCCTTACCCCCTCCTTTCAGGTAACCAAATGAGGGAGGGGTTCTTGCGACTTCGTCGCATATGAACGCAAAGCGTTCAAGGGGAACCGTAGGTTCCCTGAGTATACTTATCAATTATGTACTTACTGAAAAGGGTTAATTTGTCATGTTCGTCTTTGTAATACAAATGATCTATCCAGTTCGAAGAATTGTCTGGTAGAACAGTTACTTCTTTTGACACATAATAGTAGTCATCCACATGGGGCATATAACATGTTAAATATCCACGGATGTCAATCTCTAATTCCTGTAGGTAATTCATGTTACCATTATCCATGAGAATTCCAAACGCACATTTCTCTATTGTTGCCAAATAGTCTAGTTCACGGCGGAGAATATGTAAATCGAGTGCCATTTTTGATATTATGTTATTTACATTATATCAATATCAATATCAATTTTCTAATGATCCTCGATTCGTTCATATTCATGCGTTTTGTCATTTTTAATCTTAACGTAATATGTTGTTAACCCGAACGTCATTATTAAATCTGCTAGAATTTCTACAAACAGCATATCAATCTGTGACATAAGTATATTCATATACATAAAAAAATCAAACCAGTTGTATATTGTGTATATAAAAGATAGTTCGTATGATTGATGATAAGTGATTTGGGTTTTATTTGATTATCTTGTATTGTATTGATTATAAATGGTTGTAGTATATTATGATTGAGTGTTCTGACCCCACTATTGATAAAACAAAACGAAACAACTGCTATGTATTTTTCACCGGTATCTATTGCAACGCTGAATATATGTAGATTTTCATTTGGACCTATTTGGACCTATTTGGACCTATTTGGAAAATTGGAATATTCCTGTCATTTGATACCAGTATACCCATAAACAACACGATTATTCCGATCCAAATTGCTATGAGTCTGGACACTCTTGTTTCGGTGGTGAAATTCATTTATAGCGTATTGACAGAGAACCTTTATCTGTTTTTAAACCGTTGAAGATTTAAACCGTTGAAGATTTGAAATGTTCAACGGTGTATATAAACGCTTTGTGTTTTCTTTAAGTATAAAAATCGATAAGTGTTCGAATTGTTGGGAAGACCATCATTATTAATAGGTTCAAAACTTTTTTGGACATTTATAAAATGTCCAAAAAGATATTAATGGAAACTCTATAAAAACTGGAAATATTGAAAATTGGGTTCGCATCATAATGCTTTGGTTTGTGTTTTCGGAAAATTGGGTTCGCATCATAATGCTTTTATTGCGTTTTAACATTCGTTGCATTTAGGCATTTAATTTGTCATTCATATTTAGTGACAAATGATGACAGAAAACAATCCAAAAAATGCCGTAGAACATAAATGCGAAAAGTGTGACTTCAAATGCTTTAAAAAAAGCAATTATAATCTACATTTACTCACAGCAAAACATCAAATGATGACAAATGATGACGAAAAAATGCCAAAAAATGCCTCACCATATACGTGTGTTTGTGGGAAACAGTACAAATATCGACAGGGTCTACATGCTCATAAATTAAAGTGTGATAAAGTTACGTCCAAACTGGACAATGAACGACTAATTTTAGACTTGATAACACAAAACAAGGAGCTTATGAATCTATTAGTATCACAGAATAACGAACAAAAAGATTTGATGAAAATTGTTGCGACTACAAAACAAGTAAACGTAAATACGATAAATAACAATCAGAAATTTAACATCAATATATTCCTCAACGATCAATGTAAGGATGCAATTAACTTCTCTGATTTTATAAAGAGCATTGAGATTTCTCACGAAGACTTGGAGAACACAGCTCAACTCGGTTTTGTAAGTGGGGTTTCCAAGATACTAATGGACAATCTGAAACAACTGGGTATTAACGAGAGACCAATACACTGTACTGACACCAAGCGTGAAACC
>Ga0136642_1000635_pt1 | contig 17108 bp, 14 predicted proteins | sample LowCatLa1302831Y_FD_115313 | JGI IMG/M metagenome (GOLD analysis project Ga0136642, IMG submission 115313) | Freshwater microbial communities from Lower Cathedral Lake, Yosemite National Park, California, USA - 13028-31Y | ecosystem: Environmental > Aquatic > Freshwater > Lake ... | reverse complement strand
TCGTTGTGGTGTCCTTTATCACGTTCATTATTCCGGCACTTTTCCATGGAACTGTGGCTCGAGTGATCCTCGGACCACGCGCCACCAAGGCAGACATTCTGGATTTCAACCACGCCCATTACTTCGATCGCCCGATCGTGTATCAGTACTACCGCTATGTCAATGGGCTAATCCATGGAGACTTCGGGCACTCGGTATTGCGCAAGACGCTAAACAGGCCGGCTTGGGAGATTCTAAGTCCGGCATTGCCTCGAACCCTGTGGCTCGCAATCGTTCCTCTTATTTTATCCCTGCTCATTGCCATTCCTCTGGGTGTGACGCAAGCGTGGCGTCGCAACAAGGCGTTTGACTACATCTCGACGTTCATTTCCTTCATGCTGTACTCCACACCGGCCTACCTAATGAGCATCTTGGCCGTTAGCGTGCTGGCGATTAACTTCGCGGTTTTCCCGGGGCTAATTCCCTATCCCACGGGAAGCGGATTTTTCGACCCTCCAATTTTCATGATCCAGAATTGGCGGGCCTTCGTGCTGCCGGTTGGAAGCTTGACACTGCTCTCGCTGGCGGGTGTCGCTCGATTCACCCGCGGTGCGGTACTTGACTCCATCGTTCAGGACTACGTGCGCACGGCACGCGCGAAGGGTGGTGGCAACTGGCGCGTTCTTTCCCGCCACGTCCTGCGTAACGCTCTTATCCCACTCGTTACGATTCTCGGTCTATCGCTACCGGGCCTCTTTACCGGTGCACTAATTACTGAAGAGGTTTTTAACTATCCTGGTATGGGTTTCATTACCGTTTCTCACACCGTTGGCCGTGACATTCCTGTGGTCATGGCGGCGACGTTGATTATCGCATTAGCGACTGTTATCGGCAACTTGATTGCTGACCTCGCGCTCGTAATGGTTGACCCTCGAATTCGTATTGCTACGAATTGATAGGACAGGCATGTTGACGAAACTCCGTAGCCGTAAATCTCCCCAACTGTTATCGACCCAGAACAGCGCGTGGAGAATATTTAGTCAAAACAAGGCGGCGGTCATTGCCCTGACTTACATCATCGCCGTAGTCTTGTTTTGCTACGCCGGTCCGTGGTTCTATCACTCAAATCAAACTGACGCTTCCGCGGGTCTTTTTTCGACCAACTTGCCTCCGCAGGCTGGTTTTCCCCTTGGAACTGACGATCAAGGTTTCGATATTCTCGGTCGCATTATGTACGGTGGTCAAACATCGCTCGAAGTGGGTCTCTTGGCGGCGCTTGTAGCAATGACCTGGGGCGCGGTGTACGGTCTGATTTCGGGCTATCGCGGTGGCGTCATCGACGCAGTTTTGATGCGTATCGTCGATGCGCTGCTCGCCATTCCAGGCCTGTTTCTTCTCTTGGCCCTCACGGCCGTATTCAACCGTTCAGAGATTCTCCTCGTCCTGGTTTTGGGCGCTACGGGATGGTACGGAGTCGCCCGTCTAACCCGCTCGGAGGCGCTTGCCCTACGGAACAGAGAGTACGTCAGCGCGGTGCGTTCGATGGGCGGCAGTAGCACTCGGATTATCCACCGCCATGTCTTGCCGAACTCGGTTAGCACGCTCATTACTGTTACGACCTTTACCGTCGGCGATTCGATACTCGCACTCTCGGCACTGGGATTCCTGCAGCTCGGCGTCCCACTCCCTAAGACCGACTGGGGCACAATGCTGAATACGGGTGTGCAGTCGATTCAGCTGAATCAGTGGTGGCAGGTCTATCCTGTCGCTTCCATTTTCCTCTTGCTGGTCGTCTCATTCAACTACGTCGGAGACGCGTTGCGAGATGTCTTTGAAGTCCGACTCCGCACCCAGTAGTCAGGCGACTCACTAGAGCGCCGTCTTAATGAGTACAGGCTGGGCCACGACTCAGTCTTGGACCGGGATTCTGAAAGACATTTGAAATGATTGGTCAAGCGCTACTGGGTGAAGAACCGCGATTCACATTGTAGAAAGTCAAAATGTGGCGATTTAGGCAACTACTGGGCTGCCACGGAACCCCTGTGGAGAGGGAAGTGGCAGCGCACCTGGTGGTCACTGTCGATTGATTCCAAATGGGGCTCCACGGTCCGACAGAGATCGGTGGCCGCGGGGCATCGGGTATTGAATCGACATCCCGGTGGCAGGTCAATAGGGCTTGGCAGTTCGCCCATGAGGCGTATGCGCTCCGCACCAGTTGCCGTTTTGGCGTCAGGATTTGGCGTCGGGGCTGAGGCAATCAGGGCACTGGTGTAGTGGTGTGACGGAGTGTCGAAAACCGAGTTGATGTCTCCGACTTCGACCATTTGACCAAGGTACATGACTCCGACTCGCTGAGCAATGAAGCGAACGACCGCAAGGTCGTGAGAAATAAAGATGTACGAGAGACCTAGTTCTTGCTGAAGGTCACCCATCAAGTTCAAGATCTGGGCTTGAATCGAGACGTCGAGCGCGGAAACAGGTTCGTCGGCGACGATGAGCCGTGGGTCTAGCGCCAGAGCTCGGGCGAGTCCGATGCGTTGGCGTTGACCACCGGAGAACTCGTGGGGGAATCGATTAATCGCAGACTTGTCCAGTCCAACCTTGTCAAAGAGTTCCAGGACGCGGTTGTAGCGGTCCGACTTCGATCCGCTTCCCTGAATGGCCAAGGGCTCGGCAATGATATCGCCGACGCGCATGCGGGGGTCGAGTGAGGCGTAAGGGTCCTGAAACATCATCTGACGTTCACGGGCGAGGGCCTTACGAAGTTCACGACCCTTTTTACCGTCGGTTTCACTTTCGGCAAAGTCGATGGTGCCGCTCGTGGGGTCTTCAATGCCAGTGATGAGGCGACCAATGGTGGTCTTGCCACAACCGGATTCGCCAACAAGGCCAAAGGTTTCGCCTTGACGGACTTCGAATGAAACATCTGAGACGGCGTGAACAACTCGATTATTTTTCCGAAGGCTCAGAGCGGAGCCGACGGGGAACTCCTTTACAAGGGAGGTCACTGTGAGGAGTGGTTTTTGGGTGACTCCTTGTGCTGATTCACCACGTCGAATCTCAACGGCGGCAATCTGTGATGGCCCATTAACGGGATTGAAGCAGGCGTAGATGTGACTTGGGTCTTGGTCGACCATGGGGGGCTGTTCGGTGCGGCACTGGTCTTGTACGAACGTGCAACGCTCGGCATAGCGACAGCCCACGGGGAGGCTGCTGAGGCTTGGCGGAATGCCTTCGATCGAGGCCAAGCGCACATTCTTCTTGGCGGTCGATGAGGGGACTGCGGCCAGGAGAGCCTGGGCGTAGGGGTGGCGCATGGAGTTAAACAGCGTCGAGGTCGAAGACTCTTCCACCATCTTGCCGGCGTACATCACACCGACCCGGTCGGCCCGTTCGGCGATAACACCCATGTCGTGAGTGACGAGCAGGACGCCCATCTTTAGTTCTTTGCGGAGATTGTCCAGAATGTCGAGAATCTGAGCCTGAATGGTGACGTCGAGGGCCGTGGTTGGTTCATCGGCAATCAAGAGCTTGGGCTCACAGACCAGGGCCATGGCGATCATCATGCGCTGGCGGAGACCACCGGAGAGTTCGTGCGGGTACTGGCGAAGACGCTCTTTCGGGGATGGAATCTCGACCATTTCGAGTACTTCTAGGACGCGCTGCTCGCTCTCCTTGTAGCTCATTCCCCGGTGGAGGAGAAGGGGCTCGGCGATTTGGTGGCCAATCCGGTGGACGGGATTCAGTGCCGTCATGGGGTCTTGGGGGATCAAAGCGATTTGATTTCCACGAATTTTGCGCAGATCGCCCTCGCTCAGGGCGGTCAAATCTTGGCCGTGTAGCAAAACGGAGCCCCCGGTAATGGAGCCATTGACGGGAAGGAGCTGCAAGATAGCGAGGCCGGTCGTGGTCTTGCCACAGCCCGACTCACCAACGAGACCGAAGCACTCGCCGGCACTGATGGAGAAAGACACATCGTCAACGGCGGTGACGCTCTGTTCTTGGATGCGAAAGGTCGTACGAAGATTGCGTACATCGAGCAGATAGGTCATTTACCTATCTTAAGGCCCAAACGGCGGTGCGACTTGACTCGCAGCGAGCGCGGAGGTTATGAATTTTGGTCGGGAAGGCGGGATTCGAACCCGCGGCCTCCTGGTCCCAAACCAGGCGCGCTAACCAAGCTGCGCTACTTCCCGTCGTAATCTGTCGTCGTAACGCTACTCGCAATCGATGCGACTCAGGTTCAAAGGTGACCCATGCCCTACGAATGGCTAATTGACGGTCTGGAGGAGACGTGGTTAAAGACTGACGTTCTGCTTTCTTCGATTACCGAGAGCGATTTTGATCGCCAAACGCCCTGTCCTGGTTGGTCGGTACGCGATGTGGTGAGTCACCTCATCGGATTTGAGTTGATGCTCGCGGGAGTATCGGCCCCCGAGATGCCCGTTGACCTGCCCGAACATGTCCGCAATGATATCGGCAAGATGAACGAAGCTTTTGTCTTTGAACGGCGCGAACGTTCGAAGCGCGAGATGTTGCAGGAGTTTCGAGAGGTCACTCGAATAACACTTCTTCGATTGCAGGGGCTTGATCAGGCTGCCTGGGACACAGTGGGCTGGAGCCCCGAGGGTCAAGCGCCGTACCACCGGTTCATTGAGACTCGAATCTTGGATAGCTGGATTCATCTGCAAGATCTTCGAGACGCCGTAGCTCGCCCTGAAGATGATCACGGCATCGGTGAGGAGATAGTGGTCAACCGGTTCGAAGCGGCCCTGCCCTACGTCATTGGCAAGAAGGCCCAGGCGTCCGAGGGAACTCGGGTGCGAGTCAACCTGGAGGGTCGAGTCGGTCGAAGCATCGAGATTGAGATACGAGGCGGCCGAGCCCGAGCAGCGGACGGTCCCGGGGAGCCCCATCTCGAGATTTCCACGCCCGTAGCCCTGTTCTGGCGCCGAGCGGCCGGACGAATCTCCGGTGCGGCCTTTCTCCAGGCGGCCGAGACGAACGTGCAGGGGGACCGGCAGTTGGCCGAGCGGATTGCTGAAGCGCTCGCCATCATGGTTTAGCCCCCACAGGGGGTCCCCGCTCGCCGGTAGGCTTTCAGCCTTATGCAAGCTTCAGTCACCGTTCTCGAAAATAATCGCGTCAAGCTCACCGTTGAGGTCGAAGCTGCCGCTATCGAAAAGGCCATCGAGGCCACCGCGAAGGTCTTCGCTGAAGACATCAGCGTCAAGGGCTTCCGCAAGGGTAAAGCCCCCCGCTCCTTGATCGAAGCCCGCATCGGTGGACCACAGGTGCTTCGTGCCGAAGCGTTGAACTCATCGATTCCGGACTTCTACGCCCGCGCCGTCGCCGACACCATGATCGACCCCATTGCTCAGCCGAGCATCGACATCACGTCGGGCGAAGAGCAGGGCGACCTCTCCTTTACTGCCGAGGTGGAAGTACGACCAGAGCTCACCATTACCGGCCACCAGTCGTTGATCGTGACATTGCCATCGATTAGCCCCAGCGACGACGAGATCGAAGCGCAGATCAACCGGCTTCGCGAGGCTGACGCCGAACTCGTCCGTGTTGAGCGTGGTGTCGTCAGCAATGACGTATTGACATTGAACGTCCTCGGCACGGATCCCGCTGATGCGGACAACGTCATCGACGTCGACGACTACGTCTACACCGTTGGTTCTGACGCCCTTACTGATGGTGTTGACGAACTCATCATCGGCCTTAAGGCCGGCGAGACACTAGAACTCATTGGGCGTGGCCCTGGCGGCATCGCGATGGCATGGAAGTTGGACATCACTGCAGTTAGCGAGCGAGTACTACCGGAACTAAATGATGTCTGGGTCGAAGAGAACTCCGAGTACGCCACCGTTGAAGCGCTCCGTGAAGGTCTAGTCAATCAGCTCACGCGCATGAAGGCCGTTGAAGTTCAGATGGCACGACGTGATCAGACGCTTTTGGCCCTGGCCAATCTGATTGAAGAGAGTGACGTTCCCGAAGCGTTGGTGCAGTCTGAAATTGAGTATCGCCTGCACGACTTAGAGCACCGCCTCGAAAGTCAGCGACTCGACCTCGAAACGTTCCTTCGTGTGACCAACCAAACGGCCGAGCAACTGATTGAGGTTTTGAAGGAAGACGCGAAGAAGTCGGTTCGCATTGACCTTGGTCTTCGAGCCCTCGCCAAGGCGCAGGGGCTCGACCCCACCGAAGAAGACGTGACCCAAGAGCTCACAATTACGGCGGAGTCCATGAACGTCACACCGGAGCTCCTGCGGACCAATCTTCAAGAGACCGGCCGCACGATTGCCTTCTACGCGGAAGTTGCCAAGATGAAGGCCTCCCGTTGGCTCTACGACCACGTTAAGTACGTTGACGGCAATGGCGCCGAACTGGACAAAAAACTGTTTGCTGAGAACCAGGCTGACGCCTTTGGTCTTAACTAGTCGGTAGGGTGACGCTGTGAATGAATTCTTCCGTGCCCAGAACTACCTCGTCCCCACCGTCGTTGAGTCGTCGGCTCGTGGCGAGCGTGCCTACGACCTCTATAGCCGCCTGCTGCGTGAACGGATTGTCTTCCTCGGCACTGGCGTCGACGACACCGTGGCCAACTTGATCTGTGCGCAGATGCTCTTCTTGGAGTCAGAAGACTCCGATAAGGACATTCACCTCTACATCAACTCACCTGGTGGCGACATCACTGGTCTTCTCGCTATCTACGACACCATGAAGTACATCAAGCCCGATGTTTCAACGTTCTGCTTCGGTCAGGCCGCCTCCGCCGCCGCCGTGCTCCTTGGCGCCGGTGCCAAAGGCAAGCGCTACGCCCTGCCCCACGCCCGCGTCTTGTTGCACCAGCCATGGGGTGGTGTTGGCGGACAGGCTTCCGACATCGAAATCCAAGCTCGTGAGATTTTGCGGATGCGCGACCTTCTAAATGGCATGCTGGCCGAGGATACGGGTCAAGACGTCGATCGCATCATGAAGGATACGGATCGCGACTACGTGATGACATCCGAAGAAGCAGTCGCTTACGGCCTGATTGACGAAGTCATCACCCGCCGCGCATAGCGAATCAACGGGAAGTCAAACGTTTCGCCGGTAAATACGAGGGTGCCTGATTTTGTCACGTCGTAGCCCTACACTTTTTGTGGCGGAGGCAGTGTCGGAGGGTTACGAATCGTGGCAAAAATAGGTGAAGCAGTCGACGCCATCAAGTGCAACTTTTGCTCGAAGGGTCAGCGTCAGGTAAAGAAGTTAATTGCGGGCTCCGGCGTGTACATCTGCAATGAGTGCATTGACCTCTGTAACGACATCCTTCTCGAAGAACTCGGCGAACGACCAGTCCTTGCGCTCGACGAACTTCCGAAACCTCGCGAGATCGCGGCCTACCTTGACGAATACGTCATTGGCCAAGAGTCGGCCAAAAAAATGCTCGCCGTCGCGGTGTACAACCACTACAAGCGCGTGCAGACCGGACCAAAGCGCGACGACGATGTCGAAGTTACGAAGTCGAACATTCTGATGCTCGGCCCCACGGGCTGTGGTAAGACCTTCTTGGCTCAGACCTTGGCGCGCATGCTCAACGTACCCTTCGCCATCGCCGACGCCACCGCCCTCACGGAAGCCGGCTACGTCGGCGAAGATGTTGAGAACATTCTGCTCAAGCTGCTGACGGCGGCGGACTTTGATGTCAAGCGAGCCGAGCGCGGCATTATCTACATCGACGAGATTGACAAGATCGCTCGAAAGTCTGAGAACACTTCTATTACCCGTGACGTTTCGGGTGAAGGGGTGCAGCAGGCTCTTCTAAAGATTCTCGAGGGCACGACTGCCTCCGTTCCTCCGCAGGGTGGTCGCAAGCACCCGCACCAGGAATTCATCACTATTGACACCGCCAACATCCTGTTCATTGTCGGCGGCGCTTTCGCCGGTCTTGAGCAGGTCATCGAGCGCCGTCTCGGTAAGAAGAGCATCGGGTTCGGTCAGAACGTGGAGACGGTTGCCTCACAGGAAGAGTCGATTTTCAAACACGTCTTGCCCGAAGACTTGGTGAAGTTCGGATTGATTCCAGAGTTCATTGGCCGACTACCCGTCATCGGCGCGGTCCAGCAGCTCACCGAATCGATGCTCGTCCAAGTGCTCTCGGAGCCGAAGAACTCTCTGGTTAAGCAGTATCAGCGGGTCTTTGAGATGGACGGAGTTGAGCTGGAGTTCGAACCTGATGCGCTCGATGCGGTCGCGGGTTTGGCTCTCACTCGCGGAACGGGTGCCCGAGGTCTGCGCTCCATTCTGGAAGACGTACTTCTTGACACCATGTTCGATCTGCCCGGGCGCAAGGATGTCGTACGGTGCACCGTGACGGCTGCATCGGTCCGCAAGGAAGAGTCTCCTGTCTTGACGATGCGCAAAGCGACGCGCGCCCGTCGCGCCAGCTAACAGCGTGCGGTTTGCTCGATTCGCTCAAGCGAACGCGTGGCTGGAAGGTCATATTGACTTTGAAAAGGTTGCCCCTAACCGCTCGGACATCCCCACCCTGCAGCCGATTCACGATACGTTGGCGGCTCTCGCGGACCCCCATCACGACTATCCCAAGATTCACGTCACGGGGACTAATGGCAAAGGAACTACGACCACGCTCATTAGCAATCTGCTGCACGAGTGGGGATTAAGCGTCGGCACCTTTGTTTCCCCCGATTTACACCGTGTAAACGAGCGGATTCTTCTCAATGGCGAACCGGTGCGCGATGAGCAGTTCACGATGCTGATTTCGCGGTTGGCCGACGTTGAGACGGCTACTGGGATTGTGCTCACTCGTTTTGAGCTTCTCACCGTGGCGGCCTTCCTGCACTTTTCAGATATGGGCGTCGACGTCGCGGTTATCGAAGTAGGCATGGGCGGAACCTGGGACTCAACGAATGTCATTGATGCTGACGTTTCTGTTTTGACCAATGTTTCCTTGGATCACACACCCGTGCTCGGTAACTCGGTTGGTGAAATTGCCTCCGACAAGGTGGGAATCTTCCGTGCTAGTGGCATCGCCGTCCTCGGCACGATCGATGAAACCGTGGTCGCGATTGCCGAAACCCGGGTCGCCGAACTGGGTTCGCCACTTATTCGACTCGGTAGAGACTTTGCCCTGGAACGTAACAATCTTGCGGTCGGCGGCCGGATGCTCGACCTGCACACGCCCATGGGGGAGTATCACCAAGTTCTTTTAACGCTCCACGGCATACATCAGGGTATGAATGCCCTCACGGCCCTCGTCGCGACGGAAACCTTCTTGGGCCGTGCCATCACCGAGGATGTCGTCGAAGCCGTATTTGGGCTGGCCTCGATGGCTGGTCGGATGGAAGTGCTCGAGCACTACCCACTCATCATGATTGATGGAGCCCATAATCCAGCCGGCGTTATCTCATTGGCCGAGACGTTGGAAGAAGCCTTCCATCTCGCTGGACAGCGCAGAGTCGTTCTTGGCATGCTGACCGGTCGAGAAATCGCCGACATGATTGAGCCACTAGTAGCGATTGGCGTTGATGAATTCATTGTCTGCGAACCAATCTCCCCGCGAACGCAGAAAGCCGACATCATTGCGGAGTACATCGTTAGCCGAGGGGCGCACGCGACGGTGGTGCTCGATCCTCGCGAGGCCGTGCGCCACGCCCGCGAACTCTCGGGCGAAGATGACCAAATCATCGTGGCGGGGAGTCTCTACTTAGTTGGTGACGTTCGAGCGGGCCTGCTGGCTCTGCCGCACCAACACCGGTAGCCAACCTCTGTTAGATTTTCATTCGTGGATCGCACTTTTGTAATCGTTAAGCCTGACGGCGTTGAGCGCCGTCTTATTGGAGAAATAGTCGCTCGCCTGGAGCGTAAGCAGCTCAGCGTCGTTGCGGCCGAGCTTCGAACCATCGACCGAGCTACGGCCGAACAGCACTACGGCGAGCACGCCGGCAAGCCTTTTTTCAATGACCTGGTCGCGTTCATCACTCGCAGCCCGGCGCTACTCCTCGTCATTGAGGGGTCCGCTGAGACCTTCAAAGTCGTCCGCAACCTCATGGGAGCAACGAACCCCAAGGATTCGGCTCCCGGCACCATTCGCGGTGACCTCGCTCTAGAAATGGGTGAGAACTTGATTCACGGTTCCGACTCACCCGAGGCGGCGGCCCGTGAAATAGCCCTGTTCTTCCCAAATCTCGCCTAATTCGTACTACTAACAAATTTCTTGATTTTCGCCTAGCCTTAGAAGTACTTCGGCGCACCTTCGCGCCTTCAGACAAGGTTTAATTCATGGGCGAAAGTCGGTTTAATCTCCTCGGGCGCGATATGGCTGTGGACCTCGGTACGGCGAACACTCTGGTGTACGTCAAGGGTCGGGGCATTGTTCTTAACGAGCCTTCAGTTGTGGCCGTTAATGTTCTCACCGGTAAGCCTCTCGCCGTAGGCGCCGACGCCAAGCGCATGATTGGTCGTACGCCGAGCAACATTCAGGCCATTCGCCCATTGAAGGATGGCGTGATCGCCGACTTCGACATCTGTGAAACGATGCTGCGCTACTTCATTCATCGTGTCCATCAGCGACGCTTCGCCAAGCCGCGCATGGTTATTTGTGTCCCTTCTGGTATCACCGGTGTTGAGAAGCGCGCCGTGACGGAAGCGGCTGAGTACGCCGGTGCCCGCAAGGCCTACATCATCGAAGAGCCCATGGCCGCCGCCATTGGCGCCGGTCTCCCGATCAGCGAGCCCACAGGAAACATGGTGGTGGACATAGGTGGAGGTACGACCGAAGTAGCCGTGATCTCATTGGGTGGCATTGTGACTAGTCAGTCCATTCGCGTGGGTGGAGACGAGCTCGATGAGGCCATTGTGGACTTCGTCAAGAAGACGTTCCGTCTGGCCTTGGGTGAGCGCACGGCTGAAGAGCTCAAGATTCAACTGGGTTCAGCCTTCCCGCTACAGGAAGAACTGCGCGCAGAAATTCGTGGGCGAGACCTCGTTACTGGTCTGCCAAAGACTGTCTCAATATCAACTGAACAGATTCGTGAGGCCATCAGTGAGCCAGTCCAGGCCATCGTTGATGCCGTAAAGGTCACCCTGGACCGCACGCCGCCAGAATTGGCCGCCGACCTGATGGAGCGCGGAATCGTTCTGACCGGTGGTGGTGCGTTGCTCCATGGTCTTGACGCCCGCCTGCAGTCCGAGACCAATATGCCGATTGTGATTGCCGCCGACCCCTTGAATTGCGTGGCTATCGGCAGTGGACGATGCCTCGAGGAGATCGACTTCTTCAACCAGATGTTGAAGACGACGCAGTCTCGATAGTCCGTGGCAATCTCTAAGCGACGACGCCGTGCGGTGGCAGGGCTAGTGGTCGCCACCGCGATGCTGGGCATATTTCAATTCACGGGTGGCGTGACGAGTGGACTGCGTTCAACTGGCAACGTCATTGTCTCGCCCTTCGCCTGGACAATAGAGCTGATTGCCCGCCCCATTGGCCACCTCTTGTCTGGTGCCCTCAACTATTCCGAGATCGTGGCGCAAAACAAGCAACTGCGATATCAGCTCGGTCAAGCACAACTCCGTGCTAACGAGTCAGCGTCAATCGATCGTCAGTTGCGTCAACTCTCGGCCACTCTCGATGTTCCCTACGTCAATGATCTGCCCACCATCACGGCCCAGGTGAACGAGCGGTCTCCAACCAACTTCATCGCCACCATTGGTATTTCCAAGGGTACGAATGAAGGTGTCTTGGTAGGTATGCCCGTCGTTGGGAATGGCGGTCTGATCGGACGGGTCGTCGCGACGACGCTGCACGGTGCAACGATTCTGTTACTAACCGATGCGGGCAGTTCGATCGGTTGCACCTTCGGTGACGGCCAAGTCAACGCCATCGTGAGCGGTCGAGGTCTCAACCACCCTCTCAGTGTGACGGCTATTCCGCTGAAGGCCACACTGACACCGGGCACGGTCTTTGCGACCAACGGACTCGGGGGTGGCCTCTTTCCGGCCGGCCTGCCCGTGGCCACAGTTGCGGGTGTGACGCTGACTCCGGGTGCCACGACGTACGACCTCAATTTGAAGCCGGTGGCGAACCTTCGGCAACTTGCCTACGTCACGGTGATTGCGTGGGAGCCCGGCACGTGAACCTCTGGGTCGTGCGCGTGATTGTGTCCAGCATAGTTATTACGGCGATTCAGGTGTCGCTCCTCTCCAATCTTCGGATTGGCGGAGTTGTTTTCATGGGCATTTGGCTCTGGACGTTGGTCGTTGGTCTCCTGGGGGGCACTCCGCCGGCCATGGTGGCGGGAGCGACTACGGGCGCACTCTTTGACGCCCACGTCAGCACACCGTTCGGACTCTTTATCGCTGTTGGGCTTCTGGTGGGCTACGTCGCAGGTCAGTTGGGCCGCGAAGGCATTGGTGACTTCAAGGCGGCGGCCTGGTGGATGCCTTCGGCTATCGGCCTCGCCGTTGGTTTCATTGCCCCGGTGGTTCTGACTATTGGTGCAACCCTCACTGGCAATCTCCAATTCTGGCGTGGCGACCTCGGATCGACCATGGTCGTTAACGCCATAGTTTTCGCGGTCGCTATTCGCATCACGGCGATTTTTGGGCGTCGTCTTATTGGGGACGTTGAGGGCTATCGATGGTGAGGAAAAAGTCGTGGCGAAGCCGCTCGACGGCACCGAAGTTCGCGCGCTGGTGGGCGCCGTGGTACACCCTTAATCCCTTTCGTGGACGTGGTCGGCGGATCAATGAGCGACGAACGGTGGGACTGCGAGATCTCGTGGCCGCGCCGGATGAAGTTCGTAATCGGCCCGACGTGCGTTGGCGAGTCATCGGTGGCGCCTTTGCCGTGATGCTCGGACTCTTAGTCACTCGACTTTTCTTCCTGCAGGTTGTCAATCATGAAGTGTCGTTGAAGGCGGCCAAAAATAATGCGCTCCGCACCAGCGTTATTCCCGCGTCCCGTGGTGAAATTCGTGATCGCACGGGTATCACCCTGGTCGGTAACGTCACGACGACCGAACTCCGACTTTCTTACGCCGAGGCTCTCCTCCACCCCGACGTCAAAGGCGCACTGGCCGAACTCACGGGGAAGTCGATTGCCGAGATGGACCGCATTCTGGGTGACTTGCGCTACGACCGCTACCAACCAATTCCGATTCTCCTCGATACTCCCGCCAATCTGATTGAGTACCTGACTTTGCATGAGACGGAATTTCCGGGCGTGAGCTTGATTCGCGTATCGCACCGGGTCTACCCATTCGGGGGCAACGTGGCACCACACCTGTTGGGCTACGTGGGTCCCATCAATGGTGACGAGCTGGCGTCGCATCCCAATATGGGATACCAGATGGACTCCAAGATCGGGAAGGCCGGTATCGAATCGTTCTACGAGACGTATCTGCGTGGCATCGACGGCAAGCGAGTCCTACGCGTGGATCGCCGTGGGGACATTCTCGGTACTGTTACGACCTCGTCGGCGAAAGTTGGTAGCTCGCTCGTCTTGAATATCGATTCCGGCCTCCAGCGGGCCCTGGACGGTTATCTCGAATCCGCGATTTTGCGCGCGCGCCGCACGATCGACGGCCGTTCGGGCGTCTACCCACCCGCACCCAATGGGGCCGCCATTGTGCTCGACCCCACCAACGGTCACGTTCTGGCAATGTCGAGTTACCCCAGTTACGACCTGTCCCAGTTCGTAACTGGACTTCCGAATAAGACTTTTCAATCCCTCCTGTCGTCGGGGGCCTTTAACAACTTCGCCATTCAGGGTCAGTACACCCCTGGTTCGACCTTCAAAATGATTTCGGCCACAGCCATGTTGCAGACGGGAATCCAGTCAGCGGCCAAGGTCCTTGATGACAAGGGCACCTACAAGGTGCCGGGCTGTCTACAGGGGTATCACGGATGTGTCTTCCACGGTGATGAAGCGGCAGGTTCCGGCTTCGTTAATTTGTCGCGGGCACTCACCGTTAGCTCTGACGTGTACTTTTACGAATTGGGCTATCTCTTTTGGAGTCAGACCGGACGGTACGGACTCACACCGATTCAAAACGTCGCGTCCAATTTTGGCCTGGACGCACCAACGCAGATTGACCTGCCCGATGAAAATGTCGGTCGCGTGGACTCTCCAACAGTGCGCAAGGCGCTGCACGCTGAATCACCGAAAGCCTTTCCGAACGTGGACTGGTTCACGGGGGACAACCTCCAGATGGCCTTCGGACAAGGCTCGACGGCGGTAACGCCGCTCGAGATGGCGAACGCCTTTGCCACCTTTGCAAACGGCGGGACTCGGTACGCGCCCGAAGTGGTCTCGGCCGTGGTTGATGCTCGCGGCAAAGTCATTCAGTCATACGGACCTAAGGTGGTCGGTCACGTCAGCCTGCCCGAGCGAATCCGTGGTCCTATTTTGCAGGGACTCTTGGGCGTGGTGGGTAGTCCTGATGGAACGGCGTACGGCCCGTTTGCGCGCTACGCCGATTTCTCACTCCGCTCCTTCCCGATTGCGGGCAAGACGGGTACGGCATCGAACTCTCCCGGGCAAGAGCCCAATGCATGGTTTGTCGCCTTTGGTCCAGTGCCAAATCCGAAGTACGTCGTGCTCTGTGTCATTGGGAAGGGTGGTTACGGTGCTTCAACGGCGGCGCCCGTTGTCGCACAGGCCTTCGACTATCTCGTGAAGCATCCCGTGACGCCAGTTCGCATCGCTCCAGCGATCAACACCAGTAATCGCTGAGCCTCGCTGACTGCCCGGCGCCAGAATCCCGTCCGACGTGCCGTCTGGGACCATCTATTGATTGCCTGGGATCCGAATCGTCACTCCTATCGGCCTTTTGAGTAGTACCGAGTAGTGCCCACCGGACGAAGTAACCTATATGGGTTGGGAGCTCGTGGTCCAAGGCTGTTTCGGACCTGCGCTCGAAGATTGAATCCAGCGTATGTTCAGTGCCTCTCACTGAACATAGAACGCGAACGTAAGGGAAGAGCCGTGACCGACAACATCAGGTCGAACATCGATACCCTCACCGTTAAAGGCGTAGACACCATCGTCGCCCAACCTGCAATACAGTTCCGGAGAATTCGCCCCATGGAATTACCAAAAGCCGTAGAACCCGCTATCTCGCTAGTTCGAGCGATGCGGGCCCACCAATTAATCGACCGTGATGACAAACCAAGTCATCTGCTCCTCAGCAGTGCCTTTCACTTTGCCTCACAGTCCGCGACCGCAAATGTCGCGTAATGAACGCTAGGAGCACCCTTCGTGACCGACGAAACCCCTCGTCCGACTAACGAATCATCCACCCCCAGGATTGGCGACACCCGTCCTGCCCCCAAGATTGGCGACACCCGTCCCGCACCAGCGACCCCGGCTGGCGAGTCCCGTCCCGAGGGTGAGGCCCGTCCCGCGGCAACCTCAAATGCCAATCGCAATCGCAACCGCCGACGCCGAGGCAAGGGTCCCGGTCAAGGTGGCAGTCAAGGTGGCGCCACGGGCCAATCCAGCCCCTCACAGCCCCGTCAGGGCCGCCCAGCGGACGCACCAGTTGAGGCATCGGCCCCCGATGCCGCTGAAGACTCCTCGGGATCTCGAAAGAAGACCACCCGGCGCCGTGGTGGGGATCGCAAGGGTCGCGCACAGGGCCGCTATCTCATGTGCGTGCACGTCGTTGACGGTGCTACGCACATTGCCACCATGGAAGGCCGCTCGCTCGTCGAGTATCGCGTCGCCCGTGAGGCCGATGAAACCCTGCAGATTGACGGCAACATCTACGTGGGACGTGTACAAAACGTGCTCCCCGGCATGGAGCTGGCCTTCGTCGACATCGGTATCCCTAAGAACGCCGTTCTCTACAAGAACGACGTGACCTTCGAGAGCGATGAGGTCGAGGCTAAGCCTTCGAACAACGCAAAGATTGAAGACATGCTGAAGGCTGGACAGACGGTCTTGTGTCAGGTCACCAAGAACGCCATCGGTGCCAAGGGTGCCCGCTTGACGCAGGATGTCTCGCTGCCCGGTCGCTTTGCCGTGCTCGTTCCGAATTCCTCGACGATTGGTATCTCTAAGCGTCTTGGTGACGGAGAACGTCGCCGCCTCCGCAAGGTCATTGACGAAGTCAAGCCCGCCCAGCACGGCATCATTGTGCGCACTGCGGCCGAAGGCGTCTCGAGCGAAGACCTCGCCCGCGACGTAAAGTCGCTCGCTGAGAAGTGGGAAGCCATTGAGACGGAAGCGAAGAAATCTCCGCAGCCACGCTTGGTCTATCGCGACTTGGACATGGCCGTTCGACTGCTCCGCGAGGAGCTCAATGACGACTACCGCGCCGTGCTGATTGACGACAAGGAGCTCTTTGAAAAGGTCCGCGAGTACGTCACGGCCGTTAATCCCGAATTGTCCGACCGAGTCGAGTTCTACGAGAAGGGGACCGAAGAGTTGCCTCTCTTTGAGCGCTACTTCGTCCACGAACAGTTGCACCGTGCGCTGGACCGCAAGGTCTACCTGCCTTCGGGTGGATCGCTCATTATCGAGCGCACTGAGGCTCTCACCGTGGTGGACGTGAACACCGGAAAGAATGTGGGCTCGACGAATCTCGAAGAGACCGTCTTTCGCAACAACCTCGAAGCGGCCGAAGAGGTCGCTCGTCAGCTCCGACTGCGAGACATCGGTGGAATTATCGTTATCGACTTCATCGATATGGAGATCAAGGCCAATCGTGAGGCCGTGGCCTCGGCGCTGCGCCAAGCCCTCTCACGGGATAAGACTCGTACTCAGGTCTTTGACATCTCCGAGCTGGGCCTGATTGAAATGACCCGAAAGCGCGTCAACGAAGGGCTTTTGGAGTCAGTGTCAAGCACTTGTGCGGTCTGTGACGGCCGTGGCTTCGTCCTTTCGGCCGGCCTCTAGATGACTCGGAACGTGAGAACCTTTCTTTCGGCTAACATAGAAGAACTATGTATGCCGTAATTCGCACCGGAACGTCTCAAGAACGCGTCGCTGAAGGTCAAGTCGTTCGCGTCGACCTGCGCAGCGAAGCCTTGGGTTCGTCAATTGAGTTTCAGCCTGTCCTCGTTGTTGACGGAGACAAGGTGTTGGCCGGACCAGCTTTGAAGGGTGCCACGGTAAT
>Ga0136642_1000634_pt1 | contig 17175 bp, 8 predicted proteins | sample LowCatLa1302831Y_FD_115313 | JGI IMG/M metagenome (GOLD analysis project Ga0136642, IMG submission 115313) | Freshwater microbial communities from Lower Cathedral Lake, Yosemite National Park, California, USA - 13028-31Y | ecosystem: Environmental > Aquatic > Freshwater > Lake ... | reverse complement strand
GAAATTAGCATTTACCTTGGTAAAAGCTGTGCGCAAATCGTCGCCTGTGCCATCGTTTGCGTAAGTTCCTAGATTAATTGGTAATTGTGCCATGGGATTTGTTCTCGTTTATGTATTTACCGTTATAGTGCAGCTATCCTTGATTGGAAATCAGCAAAACTAGTGGATGCCGCAACCACAGCTTTTAAACTAGTCTTACTGATATATTCTGGTTTGGCATAAAGTTCAGCAAAGTTTTCATTTACTTTTGTAAAGGCGGTGCGCAGCGGATCGCCCGATTTATCATTTGGTCCCGCGCCTACATTGATTATTAGTTTTGCCATTATACTCTCCCCACAGCAACTTCGATTATTCCGGCTTCGCCGTAGTCCTTGTCTTCCAATGCTTTTCCCAGCACGGCACCCAATGTGGGAGCCATTGCCTTGATAGCATATCCAGGAGTTGCACTTGTCGTCAACATGTCACCTTTTTTCACACGACCTATTACCTTAACAGGCACACGGCCAGCCAGTGCTATACAAACTGCGATGCCTGATTGTGATGTGTTCATAATGTATGCAGGATTTGTAGTCACAACACCTGCAAGCCTAGTGTCATTAATCACATTGGTTGTGGTAACTTCTTTGTCGCCGCCAAACACCAAGATTGTGCCAGGGTCATACTGTTGATCACCTTCGTAATTTTCTGCCAAGTCAGCATAGGTAGCCTGCAATGTGCCAGTCAGTGACCATGCACCAGTAATATTGCCAGCTGCATTTGCGCCACCAGTTGTTATATTATTTGTTAGTAATGTGCCTGCTGTGAAATCAAAACGGCTGTTGGTGGTTAATGCCCAATATCCATTCATTGATCCCGGTGATGTTACTGGAGCTCCTGCTGCTAAAGTAGGAGCAATCAGTGTACCAGTTGCATTAACAGTACCAGGCAATGTGGTTGTTGCTGATCCAGTAATGTCTGTACTGTTTAAGAATGTAAATCCTGCAGGTGTGGTATAGCTGATAGTACTTCCACTTGCTGCTATCGCAAGGTTGGATGCAATATACAACGATGTTGCGTAGATAGATCCATTGGCTGTTGTCTTGACCAAACTGTTATTGCCGCCACTGGCGGTAATTCCAATTACACCATATGTGTTTCCGGTAGTGCTGGAACCATTGTACAACACCAACATTGCTGCGCTGGTAGTGTTTGTTGTCACGGCATTTGCCACACTGAACGAAGAATTAAGTATACCACCGCCGGCAGTTATTATACTGCTTGCTGATACCGCGGACACGTTTCCGGTAGATCCAGTTGCATTGGCCAAAACAGTTCCAGCAGCGATTTGCGTTATCTTACTTAACGGCACACCGTTTGCTGCTAGATCTACCCAACCTTGACTTGTAGTAAATGATGCGCTGTTGAACGCTGCAAGCCCCAAACTGCTTTGTATAAATGATCCAGGAGCACTGGCCAATGTTCCAGCAGCCTGCATCAATAATTTGTTTTGTGCAATGGCCGCGCTGGAATTGATCATTGAATTAACAATTACACCAGACAACACAGTGGCAGTTAGTGTGCCTGGACTGCCATGTGCAAATGTCAACGCCACATGTGATCCAGCTGGTGCACCACTTGCCGCGGCTCCGGTTGGAGCTGCAACACTGTACCATTGACTCAATGTGCTGTCGTAAACCAGCACGTTGCCGTTGGCTAGATTGCTGAATGTCATTGTGCCACTAGGAGTGGTATTATAAACTGCACTTAAAATAACAGTTCCACTGGCACCCGTTGCCAATGTGCCTGGAGTAATAGTTGCGCTCAGTACTGTTTGACCTCCGCTGAATCCAGTACCAGAAATTATCATGCCTGGAAGTATAGTACCATAAATGCCAGATAGTGTTAGCACATTGCCCACAGAGTTGAAACTAACATAAGTTCCAGTTGATTTGAAAGCAACATCTGATTGCTTGTACAAAGCGTTGAGTGCGCCTGTCGCTGAGTCCACATATCCTCTATTAGCACCATCATACTGACTGGTAACTCCAGTTTGCATAACCATATTGCCAATTGCGTACAACCCCATGTTCAGGTTGCCTTTCATGGCCAGCTCACCGCCTAAGGACATGTAACCTTTGCCAATCAAGTATGTGCTACTAACAGGATTTCCTGAGTAGTCTAGACCTAAACGATAGTCAATAAAACTTCGAATAGCACTTTGAGTTGGCACAACGTCAGCACCGTTTTCTGTCATGTAGGAGTCTGTTGAGAACGAACTAACCACGACACCGCGCTTGAATCCTAATCCATCCAAGTTACTCAATGCAATGCTTGCTGAGAATGTAACTGTACCAGTACCTTGATCAACTTTGAAGAATCGCCCCACACGGAAAATACCGTTTTGATCAGTACTCACATGGAACACGCGACCCAGTGTTTCTTCAACAACAATGTTGCTGTCGCTTGCTGCAATAGCTGCGTTGCCGTAAATCTGATTTGGGTAGTTTGAGGTGATATATCCGCCAGTGCCGATGTCTAGGAAATCATGTCCTGTGGCACGGGTGGTACTGATACGAACAGTGATCTGTCCAGTTGAGTTGCTGGCATAGCCTGCACGCAATGTAGTACTTGTGGTACCACTGCTGCTGAATGGTTTTGCAATGCCTATACTACTGCTGGTTGCATTTGTGCTTTCATAAGCTACCACAGTGGTGCCTGTACCAAATGCGCCCGGAGTATATGGATATACCAAACTTATACTGGTTGTGCTGGAAGCATTGCAATAAAAGAACCCATTGTATAACGAATTACTATTGCCGCTGACATAGTAGTAGGCACTAGTGGCTGGAGCTGTTGTTGAACCAAAATTCAATACCACTGCGTATTGGCCAGCGTATGTGCCAGATGCAATCACTGAAATACTTCCAAATGTTACACCTGAAATTGCTGTGCCGTACACGTAGCCAGGTGAGTAGTAGGCCAACGATCCCGACGCAGTGGTCAATGTGATATTGGCTCCGCCTTTGGTTGCACTTATTGCAATATAAGAACCAGTTGCGAAAAGCTGGGTAATGTAATATGTGGGTTGGGCTATGCCAGTGCCGCTGCCCACACCAGTTGCAACAAAAGTTGCTCCCACAGTGTTGGTGGCCGCACCGAGCCCTGTATAGCTGGTGGAACCAACTGACACAATAGTGTACAGCTGGCCCACGATGAACGCACCTGCACTCACAGCTCCGACCAAATTACCAAATCCTGTGCCAGTATTGCTAAATGTAATTTGAGTACCTACAGCTAGGTTTGCCAAATTGCTTAAGGTAACCAAATTGTTTGTGCCCGTAATTGCTGTGGCAGACTGTGTGGAGCTAGCGTTCAAGGTGTAGCTGGCACCAGTTATGGCAACACCAGTTTGGTTTGTGCCTCCATTACTTAATGTAAATGGGCCAGTTCCGCTGACAATATAAATGCCCGACGTTAATCCGGATCCTGTCAATGCCATGCCAATCGAAGGAGCAGTACCGCTGGTCACAGTTAATGTCAATCCAGAACCGCTGACCGCAGTAACAGTGCCCGATGTTGGCGTTGTGCCTCCGGTCACTGTGTAAGTAACACTGGTTGTGCCCACAGTTCCCACTAGTACACTGCTTGGACTTCCGCCATACAAGGATCCGCCACTTGCTGTTGCGCTGAGAGTACTGACACCAGCAATAAATCCAGTAACTGAACTTAATCCACTAACAGTGGCGGTCCAAGGACTTGCAATACTTTGAACTGTGAATGTTAAATTGTTAGCAGGAGTAGTTCCGCCAAGGCCAGCACCAGCAATGGTGATTGTGTCGCCTATGGCGTATCCACTGCCTGCAGTGGTCACAGTAATAGTGGTGTTGCCGCTGCTGTATGCTGTGACTGCACCAATGGTTACAACAGTGAATACAGTGCCTGTGCCACTGCCGCTAGTTGCAGATTGACTCAAAAGGGTGTAGGTATTGGCTGCAGATACTTTGGTACCAGACAGTGCTCCTAAAGATGTGGATCCAGTCACTGCTCCAATTATACTTCCCACAGTGCCTGATGCACTGATAACGCCTGATGACAATGTTCCAATTAAGCTAGCTGAGTTTGTGGAGTTGATATAAACACTGTTGGCTGAAATGCCGCCGCCACTCAACACCATGCCTCTGGCAAATGTTCCGCTAGCAATTGTTGGAACAGTTAAAGTATTTCCCGAAATAAATGCTGTGCTGGTAGATATTGCTGTGTTGGATGTGGTTGCTACAGCGTTGCCACTTGTGCCTGGATCTGTGGGATACAATAATGTTGCTTGTAAATTATTAGAACCTGATGTGGCAGTCACAGTGACAACTGGATTGCTGGACATGATTGGAGTTAGTACACCATTTCCTGGAGTACTCCATGTCAATGCACTGCCGCTGGCTGCTGTTAATGTTGCTGTGGTTCCTGGATAAGTTAAGCCAATTTGTATGTTATTGCCACTGATATATAAAATATAGTAAGTAGTACCAGTTGAAACTCCGCCAAAGCCTGTACCAGCAAAAGTAATGGCTGCACCCACGCTCATGTAGGCTGTGGAATTTAACACCACATAATTGGATGTTCCTGCAATGGTGCTCAACACAGCTCCTGAATTACCGCTTAGTGTAATGGCAGGAGTGCTGGTATATCCTTGTCCCGGACTTACCAATGTGACTGGTGCCACAATGATGCCTTGCACAATAGTACAAACTGCAATGGCTTGTTGTATTGCTGGGACTCCGCCGCCACTGAATTTGATAATTGGAGCTGTGATATATCCGCTGCCGCCATTGGTAACAGTTATACTTGTCACGGTGGAAACTTGTTGTGCAGTGATGGTTGTGCCGGACGGTACCCAGCATGCAGGTAGCACAGTGAATTGTGTTGCACTGTCTACACTTTGAATAATAGTTACACCGCTGGGTGTAGTGGTTCCACTGGGTATAAATGCACCCGAAGTCGATGTACTGATAATCATACCAGCTGACAATCCCACTGTGCTTGAAACAGTGATTTGTGTGGTGTTGGTTAATGCAGTAACTTGATAGTTGCCATTGTAAGATGTATTACTATTGTTGGCCACAGTCAAATAACTATCAACTGGCGGGTAAGATAATAATGTGTTATAAGGAATATTAAAAGTAATTAATTTACTAGTACTACTGCCTGTCAGGTAAGTTGAGTTAACAAACGATAATGCGCCCACTCCTGTTCCAGTTGCACTGATATTATTTGTGGGATTCGGATCAATTTGTAGGTAACCATTTACATTGGCGCCGCCGAATGTTACTGTACCACCTGGACTTGACGCAGCAGCACTTAGCACAACAGTTGCTTGAATATTGGTTGTGCCAGCAAGCACTGTGGTAACTACACTGGACACAGTTTGTGTGCCATTAAAACCAGTACCTGTTATAATTTGTCCTGGACTAACAGTACCAGCAACCCCTTGCACAACCAATGTGTAGGTTGGGCCTGCACTCACAGTGTAACTGATGTAAGTTCCTGTGGCAATAAATGTAGGACTTGTGTATCCAATAATTCGGTGTGTGCGGCCAGCCCACCCTATAATATAGCCACCGCCATTTAATAAATTAATTTGTCCAGCATCACTAACTTGATACACTGCAATTTTACTATCACTTAAATTTGCACCTTGAGTACTGGTTGAGAAGTATACATTTCCCACCGGAGCAATTAAAAGTGTTCCGCTTAGAGTAATTACAGTATTACTGCCTGATATGCTGGTGCTTACAACAGTTTGCCCGTTAAACCCATAACCCCCCACATACTGCCCTGCACTGATGGATCCGCTTATTGTGCTAGTGGTCACATACAACGATGTTCCGCTACTGGTTGCAGTAATAGAAACTGTGGCAGTTGCCAAACTGGTAGCTGGATCTGCGTTGTACATGTTGCTGGTGTCCACAACAAACTTGTAATAACTAAACGACGAGTCTGTTGACAGGTATGCCTGATGTGCAGGCAACTGTTCGCCGGTTGAGTCTGTTAAGCCATAAGAAATGATACGATAGATACTGGACAAATTGTTGCTGTATTGCAATGCAGTACTGGGACGTACTGGTTTAACATTGCTGATATTATAAAATCTAATATTTTGTAATACACGAATAGTAACCACTTGTCCGTCATATAATGAATATGCTAGGCCATTGGCACTGGTTTGATTATCACCACTTGTGCTCAATGTCAACTTTAATACGTTCGATCCATTAATTGTTACACCAGTGTGATTTACAGTGCTAATTTGATAACGTGTAATTCCACCGCCGGCCAATGCATGGTCGATTTCAATTTCACTGATGTTGGCAGGAGCATACGTGTATCCTATAATGTAAACATTAAGTGCCTGTTTAGTAACAGTTGGAACCATGGTTCCGATAAATGCGCCTTGATTGTACACTTGAGCACTTTGTACCATGTCGTAGCTTAGGCTTACTGTGTTTGGTAATTCAGTAACATCGCTACCGGTAGAACGCAGACCATAAACACCGTTTGCATTAGATCCCGCAACTGAACGTATTTGTCCTCCGTTGTTGGACCAATAACCAGTATAGCAATAGTAAGTAAATGTTGAAACTTGTTCAGTTAGACCAGCGTTGGTACATAAAATTCCATAACCCAAATCATTAATTTGTGTAAAGTCGTTGGCCAACATGGACTTGTTGCCAGCAGTTTCAATATTGATACCAATTCCTGCGCCGGCATTGACATATCCAATGACCTGACTTTGCACAGTGGCAGCGTTGGCAATGATAGTACTTAAATTAGCATTGGAAACAGTGGGCATCGTTCTTGTGTAGCCATTGATGCCGGTGGATGTTGCCACACTGGTTGAGATCAGCGTGATCAATACTGTCAATATTGTGCTTTGCGTGACTGGAGTTACTGGTGTCGACAACGATTTATTCTGTGATACGGTATTGCCCGTTGACACAGTGATTGTTGTATTGGCAATCAAGTTGGGAATAATATTACCAAGTCTAGTAAATGCCGAAATATAAGTAGACAAGTAACCTGCGATAGTACTGGTAGAGCCAGTGTAGTAAGATAACGCAGTGTCATATGCTCCACTATTGCCGCCATACAACAGGTCATATGTTATGGCATCAACGATATAGCCCATGTCTTGTTGAGTCTTTAATGCACTATAACCCGAGAGTGCTTGCACATTGGTACTGCCTGCAATAAATGCACTTATTTCATTTTGAATAAATTTCCTGTTGGCTTGCAAGATCTTTGCAGCCAAATACACATCTGATGTTACGGTACTGCCATTTGGAATCGGAAAGTTAATCGCTGGCGCACCAGAGGTACCATTAATGATAATGTTATTGATAATGCCAAAATTACCTTGTACAACAAAATTATTTTGAAATGTGAGTCCCAGCGTTGATATCTGCAAACCAGCATAACTGATGGCCTGAGTAACAATTTGTTGTGCCAATGCTGTCACAGCATACGCAGGTTGTGTGTAATACAATCCGGCTTTGATACTTTGATAATTGCTAAACAATGCACCAGTGATTGTGACAGCTCCTGTATTCACACTGTAGTTTTGGTTAACAGCCCACACACTGCCAGTCCCAGTTCCGCTGATGTTGGCTGTGATATATGTACCAGAAATAATGTTGGATCCGCTCAACAGCATGCCTACAAAAATTGTTCCAGATACTGTGCCCACTGTCAATGTGGTTCCAAGAATATAACTACTGCTCATAGTTGCACTGGAACTAATGGCCATGTCATAAGCTGCTGCTTGTATCGCAGATGTTTGTGCTGTGGAATATAAATTTGTAGATAATGTGCCGTTACTGTACACACTGGATGGCAAGAATGGAGTGCCTGTATCCAGTGTTAGCACAGCAGTGGCAGTTGATTGATTCCAACTTACCACATTATTGATCTGATAACGATTGCCCTGTGTATAGAATGCCGTTGGCGTTTGTGGTGCGCGAACATCCAAGCCACTATTGTTTGAGCCAGTAACAGTCAGAGTAAAACCGCTGGCTGCGATGCCGGTAATGGTACCGAACACACGGCCATTCATACCGTCAATTAATTGTCCACCAGCGAATCTTTGCTGGTTGATGCTGGCTGAAAAACTGGCGGATTCTTGCGCATACGGTGATTTGGTTTTGATCTGGCCTTCTGGATCCAGCACCATCATGAATCCGCCATGTCCTTGACATGTGATCAATTTGATACGTGTGGCATCGTTGCATAGGAACACATCGATATTTTTGTTGTTCTTGGGAGTACTTGTGATGTCTAGTGGGTTGGTCAAGTAGTGACGGCCGTAATTCAATGTGTTGTACATGTGCCATGTGCCAGCCGCATAAGTTCTGATAACAGCAAATGGATATATAATTTTGCAATTTAATACATTGCCACTCACACTGATGACCACAGCTTTTCCAGCAGTGCCTGTATCGCTGGTGGCGTCTGTGATCACATAACCGATCCAAGCTGCACTTGCAGATCCTGCTCCCAGTGTGACTTGTATATTACCGTTAGTTCCACTAATAGTTGCAGTTGTGTTGGTGGACGTTGCATAATCTGTTCCACCGTAATTGATCAGGCCAGTTTGTAAACCGTCAATGACGCCATCACGATAAAAGAAAACTGTTCTCCACGGGCTTTGGCTAGCACGATTTATTGGACGTATAATGGTACGGCGGAAGTCGTCCCCTCGAATGGTACAATTGGCTGGCAACTTGATTGGATAATCTTCGTAGTAAATACCACTTTCTACAAAAATAGTAATATTTTGATCTGCTACAGTTTCACCAAAATCCAATGTTTCACCAAATGTCACACTGCTTGAGCTCAATGTCTGTGTGATAGCCTTGCTCAAAGTCACCAATTGGTTAGTGACATCAACAGAAACAACTGTGGTTCCGAGAGGAATACCAGCACCACTTGCATTCATTCCCTCAGTGATAGTGATAGTTCCCAAATAATTGGCAGTGTATGTGGTGCTGGTCACTGTGAGAATAGTTGCCCCATTGCTGGCGCTGGCAGTAGTTGGTACAACTTGAAAGAATCCAGGGCGTGACATGTTGATGGTCACTGTGTCAACGCTGCTGCTTACACCCGGAGTATATGCAATAATTTGTCCATATGCATTACCAGAACCTCCCACCACAACCTTTCCTGGAATAATATGAGAGTCAATTGGTTGACCTTGATCCACATATCCATTGCCGCCATTGTCAAAAGTTAGGGTATAATATCCAGCGCCGTAGTTTGGCGTCGGCGCTGCTGCTATCCCGTTTTGAATAATGCTAACAATGGTGTTCATGTTGGCATTGAACGTAGTGATAGGAGTAGCTGTGAATGTCAGTGTTCCGCTGGGGCTGCCGCTCGGTACACTACTGATAACAACCACACTTGGACTTATAACTGACACCACAGTCACGGGGTTAGAAAACCCAGTTCCTGTGATAACCATGCCTGGAACCAATGTGCCAGACACACTGGTCACTGTTAACACAGTGGTCCCAATGCTGGAGAAGGTAGCGGTGGCAACGTTAGTGCCAACTGTGGCATTTAGGGAACCGTTTCTGTATTGGGATACTCCCATCTGATAACGCTGTTGTGTTGACTGATTCAATACTTGTACAGCCAATGATTGTGCAAATGTGATTGAATCAACTGTTTGGGCCATCGCTGTTGCTTTGGTACTAATATTTTTGTAATAAGTTTTACCAGACGTAATACTTTGATACGTGCCATCTGTTAGCAAATCAATAACTTGCCCATCGATAACAGAACCAAGGTCCCTATACCAAGCTGCTTCGTTGTAATTAAATCCGCCTGCAAATGTTGTGCTCAAATAACTTACAACTTGGTTGGCAATGGTCACTGCATTATTTTTTATAATACCAAATGTACTTTGTAAACTATTACTGTAAGTGGTAATCACCGGATATGTCGGTGCAGCAAGAGTATTATTGGTTATAACACCAGTCACAATGCTGATCAAGTTTGATATTGTGGTAACCACAGCACTGACACCGGTAGCTCCCCAATTTGAATTTTGTACTTGGTTTGTGATTTTGCCGCCACTGCTGTAAGTACCGCTGGCAGAGCTGATGAATGACACGCTGTTTGTGGTGCATGCAGTCACAGTCCAATAACCGTTGTATGCTATCGGAGCAATACCTTGTACGGTGATAACCTGACCGTTGACGTATGGTGCAACTGATTGTGCGGCAAATGTTAAAATAACGGTCCCGCCTACGCCACCACTGCCACTGGCACCGGTCACTGTGATGTAGTTGCCAGCACTTGGCACAGCAGCCGTATTTAACACTATCTGTCCAATAACAGTGTTGGCATAATTCAGTGCTGCTACGTACACAGGAGAAAACCCAGCAGTCAGCTGTGCTGTGTTATTGGCATAGTATTGATTAGCAGCCGCAGTTGTGGCCGATGTACCGCCATATATTACATCATAGGCCAATGCTTCCATGACATAGCCAATATTTTTAGAAGTGTTTACTGTATCGTAATTGGAGAATATGATAGTACCAGTCGGAGCCGATGTGGCATATCCGCTTAGTGTAACTGAATATGTACCCACACTCACAATAGAAACAGACACCACCGTTTGAGTTCCGTTATATCCCACACCTGTTGCATTGGTTGTGACATACTGCCCCTGACTAATGGTACCAGTTACGCCCGATACCACAAGATTAACACTGGATGTGCTGCCACTCACAAATGTACCTGTGGCACCTATGATATCAGTATTTCCAGAATAGTTGTTGAATATCCAAGAATTGATTTCGGATTTTACAAAACCAAAATTGCTTAAAATTGCAGTTTGAGCATAGCTGATGACTGTGGAAGTTCCACTAGGAATGCTGTATGTGGGAGTAGGTCTTGTGGAAATGCCGTTGGTCAACAACGATGTATAAATTCCAAACAAACTTGCAATAGTGGATTGCTGAGTAAGATCGTTTATGATTGGAAAATATGTATTGGCATAAGTGACTGCTGATATTTTTAATGCAGTTGCTTGTGCGCTGGTGCCCAACCCTGAGGTATTAAATGCATCGGCAGCAGCCAACAGCGTGGCTGAAACAAAACTTGTAGTTGGTTGAACAACCAACGAAGTTGTATTGGGTACTGATGTGCTTGATACAATATTTTGTATAATTGCGACATTTGAACTGATCGAACTGCTGGCAGCACTTCCGCCGGTATAGGTAAGATTTGCATACTGTATGATAGCAGTTTGATACGATATTGCTGGATCATTATTGGTAATGATGGCCTGTGCCAAAGTATTGATGTAGCCAACAGCCGCAGCCGCCGGTGCTTGTTCATAACTTTGAAGTTGATAAATTCCGTTAATCCAATACTGTAATCCAGTAGCAATACTTTGACTGGTCCCTCCGTACATCAAATCGTATACCAATGACCAAACGATATATTTGATATTGCGCTGGTACGCAACTTTGTCATAAGTCAATGTTGGATAATTGGACAACAAGTAACCAACTACCTCTGCTTGAATAAATAATATATTATTCATCAGTAATACAGCAGCACTGCGTTGTCCTGTAGTGGTTTGTGCAGTCACTGGATAATTAGGAGTTGGCAATGTGCCTGTGACAATTGCGTCGCTGATGGCAGCGATGAGAGTTTGTATTTTTGAAACTGAGTATGGAGAAGTTGCTACATCATTGAGAACAGTGATCCCACTTGATATGTAATTTAATAAAGTTGCAATTTCTGAAGGACTGGTTGTTGCTGCCAGCATCGAACCAGTGGCAGTTTGTAAACTTATCGGAGAACTTGCAGTTGCTGATGTTGCAATAGTGACATGGGTAAGGTCTATTACAGTGTACACATAGTACACATTTCCTGTAATGATATTTCCAAAATTAGTACCGGTAAACACCACAGCACTGCCTGCACTCATGCCCGCAGTTGTGCCAACAGTTATGCTGTTGTTTGTGCCAGTTAGACTAATAGTGCCAGTACTGGGTGTGGTTTGTGTTTGACTCACAGTGTATGTGCCTGCTCCGCCTGATCCAGAAACTAGAGCAGTGATGCGTGTGTTCGCAGTCACGCCAACACCAGTTACCAACATGCCCACTGCCCATGTGCCCACTACGGTCCCGCCAACAGTCAGTACTGTTCCAGAAATTGATGCTGCACTTGCAGTTGCAACACCGCTGGTGGCAGTGGCTGTGGTATTGACAATGGTGGGTTTGGAACTGATGCCAGTGTTTGCATAATTAAATTGCAGTGCAGCTTGTATACTTCGATAGTTGGATCCCAGCAATAGGTCATAATACAGTGCGTTCAGCACAGTGATTATATAACTTTTTAAATTGGTTTGATCGTATTCAAAATTCACAATGGCCTGGTTGGCCGTGGCCAGTGCACCAGTTATCTGTGGTAGACTGTTTGGAATATCACTGTTGTATGATGCAAAGAATGTGCTGGCTTCTGCTATGGTGTTGTGAGTTGTGCCCAATACCAAGTCGTAGGCCGCTGCTTGCAGCACTGTTTGAATAAGATTATTGTATCTGGCTTTGTCAAAAGTAAACACGTTTACATATTTTTGATTCAAATATGCAATTGTTTCAGTTTGGATAAATTGTTTGTTCTTTTCCAGCAGCGTTGCGGCGTCTTCAAATCCTTGAATACCACTGTTGCCGCCAGTGATGGCAGCAGTTAACAGCGTGCTTTTATATTGATTTGGTCCAATGGTATATGAAAGTGTCTGACGATATGGGCCAGGTTCTGTAAATGCCACATTGATCAAATTCTGAGCCTGCAATGCAGCCGCGCTGATTGTTTTATAAGCATATTGCGGAGCGCGACCTTCACGCCCTGCGGGTGTGTTGCGTTGTGTGTCGTCACCGTTGGTGCGCACATATAAATTTGTAGTGCTGTAGTGGGTGTTGTTATCCACATAAAATTTAGTAGCAGCCTGCAAATCATCACTGCTGTTTGGAGTGCCGCTACCGATCATTGGTGCAGGATGGTCGCTCAGTGTCAGCGATCCAGTCATTGAATCACCGTCACGCAGCACAGCATGCTTACGTTGAATTGCTTCAGTGGCTACATAATTCCCAGTAAGTGCAGCATCATAGTCTTGATCTAGAATCTGCGGTATTGTGGGTTGGTTACGAACACGTAATGCTCCAGAAACTTGCCCATTGGTGACTTGCAGATAATTGTTATTTGCATAATTCACAGTCACTGCCATTTGTCCCAGTGTTGTACTGATACCGTTGTTGGCAAACACTGCATTGAAAGAATCTACTAAACTTTGACTTGGATCCCCTAAACGTCCAATGTTGAACAAGTTGGCATTGATTGACGAACCTTGGCTGGGTTGTGCGTCGCCGATCAAACCTGCAGTTACTGAATTAATAACCACTTGATTGTTGGCACTGGTGTTGATAGTGATTCCCGAACCAGCCACAAGATTTCTTGCACTGAGACCAGTTCCAGTGGTGTTGCCCATGATAACTTGATTGGCACCGTAGGCTGTTCCAGTAATTTTTCCGCCCACTGTGATTGCAGCAGTGGTGGTATTATTAATGGTTACACTGGTAGCGGTGGAATTTTGAACAATGTATGTGCCATTATATCCAACAGGAGTTGTGTTTCTAACAATGATATTTTGTCCAGTACTGAACGGACTTCCAAGATTGGTGTTTGCATTATTAAAGTTTAGAATTGCCTGTGTGCCATTGCCCACTGCGCTGGAAATTGTATAAGAACTTGAACCAGGTGCATCGGCCAAATTACCAAAACCAATAAATCCGCCTGCTCCAAAAATAGCATAAAGCTCGCCAAAATTTGCATTAACTTTCGCAAACGATGTACGAATACTATCGCCTGTGCCGTCATTGCCTTGTACGCCAGTGTCAATTACTTGTTGTGTCATTTGTGTTATACTCCGAAGCTGCTGCCGCAGCCGCATTTTGTTGTTGCATTGGGGTTTGTTATTACAAAAGTACTACCCGCTAGTTCTTCTTTATAATCTATTTCAGCACCTGTGAGATATTGCATGCTCATGGCATCCACCAGCACACGAAATTCATCCAAGGGAATTTCAAAATCGTCTTCGTTTGTAACATCGTCCAGTGTAAAACCATAACTGAAACCGCTGCATCCGCCACCTTGGACAAATGTGCGCAATGACAATTTGGGGTTTCCTTCGTCGTACAGGATATTTTTGATCTTGGTTTTTGCTGATTCTGAAATTGTAATCACACTTTAAGCCCTCGGTATGATATTTATCAAAAGCATTTTGTAACCTTAATGTAAATACAGTTATGTATTTAGGAACGGAATTCAAGCAGACGCAGCACATGCGCACCAGCAAAAAAGGGGTGCATCATACCTATATGCGTAGAAAAACTGTGATTGTGTTTCGTTGCGACTGCTGTCAAGAAGTGTTCAAGCGTGACAAAGGAGACATGGATCCCAAACGCTTGAACAACAATGTGTATCACGTGTGTGGTGATTGTGATGCTAAAAAATTTGCTCAGGAAAAGGGTGTGGAAAGCCGCAGAGTTTGGGACATGCCTGTAAGCAGTCTCAAGACCCTAGGCCAATTTTAGCACTGATCACATTCCAATTGATGATTTTCCACTGATTGGCAAGATATCTTTTCTTGTCAGATTGATAATCTAGAGCCCAGGCGTGTTCCCACCAATCCACCAGCAGCACAATATCCATTTTGATAGCATGGTTGGCAATGGTTTTGATACTGCCGTCACGAGCTAGATACGCCCACCCACTGCCCTGTATCTTCATGGCTTCTTTTTCAAATGTATCCTTAAATTTATCAAATGTTTTGAAATGTTTCACAATGAACTCGCCTGCTGGGCCATCGGGTTCGTTTGATCTGGTGGGTTTTTGAAATTGAGTAAACCAAATATTGTGCAAAAATGCACCCGCTTCGTTGAAGTCAGCATCGCCTTCTCCGTCATTGAAACGGGTAACATATCCGCCATACAACTTGCCATAGTGATAGTTAATAGTATCTCTACTCATGCTAGGCTCTAAATCATCTTTGCCATAAGGCAGTTTGGCCTGCACCAGTGTCTTGGGCGTTTTCTCTTCATTCAAGCTGATATATCTAATAAAGTTATACATAATGGTATTTATCGGTTAAATAAGATACTAGGAGATTAACTATGTTACATTATTTTAAGAAATTATTTGGGTTCAGTGCAAAGGTCGAAACACCAGTAGCGGAAGTACCGTACAAAGTGGAAACACCAGTAGCTGTGCCAATCATCAGCCAGCCTGTGCCCACTACCAATTTAGTGGATACGCCTACAGTGAGTCCAATTGCTGAACAGGCTAGCCAAGCAGTTGTGGAATCTATTGCCAAACCAGCTAAAAAATCATCGGGCAAAAGAAAAACAACTTCTGCAAAAAAGCCTCGTGGTCCAAAAACGCCTAAATCAGTTTGAGCTAAATGTTAAACTATCCCAATCTGTTTAGCCCTATTATAAACCATTTCTGATCCAAGATTCTTCGATTTGCTTTCGCACATGATGTCAAACTGTTCCCAAAAGCTGAGAGCCCAATCAGTCACGGGCTGATTCCAATACCAGTCACTGTGTGCCCGCATCTTTTGTTTCTTGTAGCCCTGCGCCAACAAAGCCGCATAATCGGGCATTACGTCCGTAGGATGATCCACCAGCACATCTTCTCTAGATACGCTGTAATGACATACTGGACGCACACCGCGCCATGAATCCATGATGCGTTTGACTCTGTCGTCTGTGGGCTGAATATACTCTCCAGTACGAATCCAATGATGATGTACATCTAGGACAAGCGCACAGTGATCCACCAGCTCAATACTGGCATCCACGCCCCATGACATCTCATCATTCTCGATGGTGATACAGTTGCGAGCTTCGGGACTCAGCCGTTTCAGTGTTTCTTTGATGCCTTCAGGGCCACGCTTGCCTGAGATATGCACATTGATCTTCATGTCTTGGAATGTTTTACCAAAACCCATCCAGCGAGCCATGTCCGCATGATATTCAAATTCTTCAATACTTCGTTCCACAATGCCGGGATTTTCACTGCTCAGCACACAGAATTGTCCGGGATGAAAGCTGATACGCACATCATGTTTTCTAGCGGCTTCACCTACAGGAGCAAAGATTTTTTCCAAGTGATCCTGAATCTCTTTGCGTTGCCACCACACAATCCAATCTTTTTCCGTGTACCCACTCAGCATTTCTGAACCAATACGCATCATTCTACGCTCAGGCGGTAGAGTAGCAACCTTTTCAATCTGCTTGACGGCGGCCGCAGTGTTGTGATTCATGAGATCATATTGACGTTGTTCGGCTTCAAGCGGATGTTCACGTAGCCATCGCATGGTAGTGCTGCGACCATTCATTACTCTATTAGCGGCATTGACCTTCATGCCCCTCACTTCGGAAGCATCGTCTAACCATTTGCAAGCATAGCCTATACGTTTCATGTGTGCCTTTACCAGTGTCGTATGACACCTAAGATTATAAAAATGTTTGTAAGTACATATGATAACACAATTAAGGTGCGAATGCAAGCAATACGATCCGATTCCTCGTCCGTATTGCCTGATTTTTCACCCAATGCTTTTGCCCAAAGGCGCCAGCAGTGTTTAACCTTCGTAGATAGCCGAGTTGGCCCCGTGTTCTGCACATTCTACCCTAACACAATAACAACGATTGCTGGTTTTTTCTCTAATCAAAGCATCAGCAAATGTGAAAGCATGCTCCGCAAATTTCTCTGCACCCACTCCATCAAAGATACGGATCTCAGCTAGATCCAGTGCTTCCAGTTCTAGGAATTTAAGCAAGTGTGGATCTGATTTATCCAACGCCAACTTGTGATCAAAATGATCTTCCAGCCATGCTTTGAGTGGTTTGAGTCCGCCAAAGTCCACAGCCCAATTTTTATTGTCCAATGTGTCACATCCAAATGTGAATGTAAAAGCTAGACTGTAGCCATGCAGCAAGTGACAGTGACTGTGATCTGCGTTGGGCTGACGAAACACAGCACTGAGTCCAATGTTGTGTCCGTAATGTTTTGTTGATAGATATCTTGCCATTGTTGTTTTCCTTTATTAACAATGACACGCAGAGT
>Ga0136642_1000633_pt1 | contig 17188 bp, 19 predicted proteins | sample LowCatLa1302831Y_FD_115313 | JGI IMG/M metagenome (GOLD analysis project Ga0136642, IMG submission 115313) | Freshwater microbial communities from Lower Cathedral Lake, Yosemite National Park, California, USA - 13028-31Y | ecosystem: Environmental > Aquatic > Freshwater > Lake ... | reverse complement strand
CAAAGATAGTCTGCTGGTAAATTTCTAATAAAATGTAACCCAATCATAGTTGGAGCTCTAAGGTTCATATGGAAGTCATTCATTATTGTAACACTATCTGGAGTGGTTTGTCTAGTCCAACGTAGCCCTACACGATTCCAGCCTAAACCAAGCCCCTTACTAAGACTTATACCTACAGACTTGATTGCAGGATGAGATACATCAAAGTCAATTCCGCGACAGCAAGTAAGCCAAGCGCCATCCACATGTACATCAATACCTTTGTCTTGCGCTTCACCTAACACCTCCTTCATTTGCGTATGTACATCACCTGTGCTAGGGAATGGCATAGCAATAATTAACGGCAAGCCTTCCCGTAAATACCCGGGAACACTAAACGCTGTGTTTGGATTTAATCTACTATGGTAGCGATAATCGCCTTTTAAAGTCTGCACCGGACCTTGCATATAAATGTTATCAATAAATTGGGTACACCCATTTATAATATCAACTCTGGTAAAATTGTCAAGTCCCGATAAGGTGTTTACATTACTGGTAGCTAACCAATCCGTCATTTCTTTTTTAAAATTGGTGTAAACACTATCACTAATGTCCTTATCCATTTTACCATTTAATACATCTTGTATTAAATGTTCGATTCGACTGTCAACGAGAGGTTGTGGCCTATCTATTTCAATGTAGGTATCTGAGTAGGTGGGGGCAATTTTATAACGCATTGTAAATATTTAACCCTATTATAGTAGCACATAAATATTTCTATGTTAACTCCAACTACTTACTCAGCTAATACAACCTTACTTCAAGAAGCTTTAAATCATTTACCAGAAGGCAAAATGAAAACAACAATCAACCAACCAACTGGGGATTTCTTCTATGACCCTTGGGTACTAAAGGACGAGTACAAAGACACAGTTTGGGAAGAACTATATAAATCGTTGCCAGTAACTAAAGGGGAAGCAAGGATAATTGTGTTGGATCCTGGACATAGTTATACATCTCATGCAGATATAGATGACAGATACCATCTAAATATTTTAGGTGATGAAAGTTTCTTAATCGACTTAGTTCGAGAACAGATGCATAAGTTAAAACAAGACGGCATATGGTATGACATGGATGCCGGGTTCCATCATTCCGCAGTTAATTTTGGCAGACGTGCAAGGGTGCAATTAGTAGTTAGAAAATTATTAAGACACAACAAACTCAAAGACCCAGTCGCAACATCTATATCTACGATACTGTCAAATACAGAACATGCTAGATTTTTATTTGACAATACTGTAAGTCCGTGGCTTAACTCTGCTAACAAGGCAGGAATTATAAACAATTTTTCTTACTCGTCAATTAGTGTTAAGTTTAACATTGAAAAAGACAGCTTAGATTTTCTAAATCGCATGTTGCCCGAAGAATTTAAAATATTATGAACCACGCATTATTCTTTTCTCTTACAGGCAAACGTTGGGAACGTGCTCTATGGACACATCGGGTGGCTACATTCTTGCGCACGAACGAATGGGATGCCGAGGTAGTGGACTTCACTGCATTTTGGAAGCTAGAAGAATTACAGGAATTTGTGCATTCACGAACCACTAATAAAACTGTTATGTTTTGTTTTGGTACTGCATTTTTAAATCCATGGAGTCCATACCTAAATGAATTCATTTCGTGGTTAAAGAAAGAATACCCCACTATACCCATTGTGATCGGTGGCAACAACGCACTGACTACTCCGGCAGGCAATATAGACTATTGGGTAGACAGCTATGGCGAGAACGCTATATTAGCACTATGTAAACATTTATTAGGAACGCTAGGCGCACCCTTAATGCGAGATCCTAAATTTTTCGGCGTTAAAAAAGTCATACGTGGTCTGGATCATTACCCGAGTGCCCCATTAGACAGCTATCTAGTAGACTATGAAACCCGCGACTTTATGATGCCTTGGGAATGTCCACAGATTGAAACTGCTCGCGGTTGTATGTTTAGTTGCTCTTACTGTAACTTCCCTATCATAGGACAGACCAAGGACGTTAGTGTAAGCAAAGAACAATTTAAACTGCAAATGCAAACAGGATTTGAAAAATGGGGGATAGTCAATTGGCGTGTCATGGACGAAACATTTAATGATCGTCCTGAGAAACTACAAAAGTATGCAGACGCAGTTGACGAGCTAGGATACAATCCTTGGATATGTGGATTTGCTCGTGGCGACCTAGTCGTTAAACATAAAGAACACTGGGACACTTATATTAGATTAGGTTTTCTTGGACATTCAATGGGTATTGAAACATTTAATCACGATGCAGGTAAACTTGTACGCAAGGGCATGGATCCTGATAAACTACAAGCAGGTCTACTTGACTTCCAAGCATATACAGATAAACATGCTCCCCGTCGTTACAGAGCAAATATACAGATGATTTGTGGTATTCCCGGAGAAACTTTAGAGTCTTGGCATAAATCATTAGAGTGGCTTAATACACATTGGGCTAGACAAAGCGCCAGCGCACACATATTAGAAGTACCTGACTATGACGAATCTCTAACTAATCAAAGTCGCTTTACGAAAGAACTTGTTAACAACGGTTTGATTAAATTAGAAGCAAGACAAAACCCAGGCTATGAAGTGAGTAAAGATAGCAACAATAATGTAGTGTTTAAGTCCACTACACCAAGAGGTGGCGGAGTAGGCAGTACTAGAAACGATATTGTGATTTGGAAACACAGCACAATGGATTGGTATCAGGCTGAATCTTTAGTACAAAAATTTTACAGTGATGACGGATTCACAGGACTTAGGGGTTGCAATCCTTTCTTGTCAGATAGATCTTTCGCATACTATGAGACTAATAGTTATGAAGAAATATACAATCATAAAATATCCGAAATAGATACAGCTGATCAAAAGTTCAAAGACCAGGTACAATCGTACATTGATAAAAAACTAAGTTGGACACCAAAATGATAGATATAAATTCTTGGAACCGTTATTATAAACTAAATCAGTCTGGTAATCCGCATAGTTCAAACTTATTGTATACTCCTAGAGTTAATCAGGAGCAGACTATAATGTGTATGCACTACTGCATTGATACAGAATATAGGACGGATGAAACCAACACACAAGTAAATGAAGAACTAATACAATGGTTCTTCGATAGGGAAATTAAATTTTTAAATCAGTTATCACATTTAAAAACAACTCCGGCAGTATATGATATTGATCTCAAAAATAGAAAAATATTTACTGAATGGAATAAAGAAACATTATCACAGATACTGTTTACTCCGGGTAGAAGTATAGACAATGAGTTGCCTAACTGGCAAGAACAAATTAGAGATTTTTTAATTGCGACTAAAGAAAACAAATTCTGGAAAATGGCGTTATACCCAAATTGTTTTTTCATTTCAAAAGATGGCGTATTAAAAACTATAGATCATTATTCAGTAGTACCCTATGAAGAGCAATTTATAGAACGAAAAATAATAGAGGGAGTTATAGGCAAACACGGTGCGTATCGATTTGATGCATCGACTGATAGCACTGGATATATTGATTTTAAAAAGTTCTTTGAAATTACAGTTACAAAACATTTGTCTATGTCATGGCCTAACAATATATTTGCCAATGTGTTCAACGAGGTTTATAATGATTGATTGGAATAATGTTATGACTAAACTTAAAGGTGGACGAGTAGTCACAGTCGATCCTGCAAGTTGGAATATGAATAATCCAGAATACGCAGAAATATTAAAGTTATGGAAGGATGGTAACTTTAACACTGACAGTGTTAAATGGACAAACTATTATAGTACACAAGAGATTGAAACTGTGATAGCAAGCGAGTTAAACATAACACCACTACGCAGTTGGATTAGTTGCATAGAACCGGGCTATATGACAGGCTATCATTATGATATCGATGATAGTGAAGAAGAATATCTAAAACATGGATTGTTAAAGCGTTATTCTGTTTTCATAAGCAACCCCAGTATTGGGCATTTGTTTATATTAGGTAAAGAATATTTTTATAATAATCCACAAGGTACAATAGTTAAATGGTCTAACTATCGTGAATGGCACAACGGAATCAATGGTGGATTAGAAAACAAGTATATGTTTCATATCATAGGATATTAATCGTACATTGTAATCTGTAACGTATATCTTGTATTGTATCCTATGTTGGCAGGGCCGTGTACAGTCATGGGAACGCTCCACTCATACATATCTCCTGATTTATAATTAGATATGTATTTGTCGTCCCACACAAATATATGTCCAGGTTCCCAGTCTTGTAGGAACATAGTGTAACGTACAGGATTAGTAACTTCGGTAAGTTGTGGATCAATGTGCATTGCTTGAAACTCTCCGGGATACAACATCACAAACCACCAGTTAACATTTGTTCGTTGTTCAGGAACATTTGGTAATGTAAATTTAAAATCCTGCATTTCTTTAGACTTAGGATTCATCTGATGAAAGAAAAAATTATTATTAGAATAGCCAGGTCTTGCCATTTCTGTAAATCGTTCTATTATAGGATTACCTTTCCATCGATCAGGTTGCCATACAGGCGTACGATCGCCTTGACATATTGTAAGATGTTCGATGATGCCTTGATCTTCGATCCAGTTTGAATAATTGCCGATAAACTTCATTAGTATGTCTCTAAATGATTAATTCCTAATTGTTTACGAAATTCTTCTGTAAACTTGCCATCTATACGTAGGCCATAGCTTTGTTCCATAATACGTTCACCGCCGTGCCAGTCGGTATCGTTCCACCAAGCCGCACGGGTATTGAGATACACTTTGTTCTTATTCTCTGGATCCCACAAGTAAAATGCTTTCTTAGTATTAGGACGAATATGTATAAATTCATTGCGATGTGGCTTAACTACATCAATACCATTCTTAGCATCTAAGTCTCTGTGTTCAAATGGAATACCGTCAGCTTCACAGTGGAAAAATATAACCCGTCCTATATGTTCAAACACAGTACCTTGTAGCTGTTCGACCCATTTAACTACGTTAGGAAAGTATGCGGCTTCTTCAGTAAGTTTACGGGGTGCTGTTCGATCATCCCAACTGCCCTCTTCCCATAGGAAATAGTATATGTAGGGATCATATGCACCCATAGCCATTTTAAGATAACGTGTAAACTTGTTGCGTTGTTTGTAATTGCTAAAGTCTTTAAACAGATCGATACCGCCTTGGTAGATAGGATCGTCTTTTGGCAATGATATAAACTCGTCCATTGCTTGATATATAGGTTTCCAAGACAACTTATAACTCATATTATCAAAACTAAAGCCTGGCTTCATCCAAGTGCCTTCTTTAGCAAACTCGCGAGCTTCTGCAAATCCGCGAATGATTTCTGGCTGTAGGCGATCAAACTGATCCATATCTAAGTATGGTGTCATATCGTAATAGGGGTTATTATTAATCCCGTGCATCGTATTTCCTTTGATACTTTTCAGGTATTGTATCGTATAATGGTAAGTTCTTGTTTACTGCGCCATCTCTTAATATAACTTGATGTACTAACGGACTTATTGGCTTGCCGGGCAACATATCAGCCCACGACTCTGTTTGATCTTCTTCAAGATCGATAGTACGCACATCTGGCCATTGTATTATTTTAACTAATATTCCGTTAATGCGCAATGGATAATGTACTCTAATTCCAAAGTAAGGTTCGTATTGGTATTCCCAACCTTTCTGCTCACAAATATCTATAACCATACCTAATAGCTGTGATAGATATATCTTTTCTTCTCCAGGATGCCGTCCAATATCTGTACCAACACGAACACGATATTGATCGCATATACGACTGCCAAACTCTTGTATCTCTTCTAAGCAATATTTGAGCTGATCTATAGTTTCAAGAGTGTAACTAACATTCTTAATCTTCATGCCTAGCTTTAAGCAATTTTCGATACCTTCCATTTGTTTCTTTCTAACTGTATGTCCTTGATAATCGGGATGGTTCAACCCAATCGTCCAATAGACATTGGTCATATCCGCAAACTGTAAAGCATACTCGTTATCGGATAGATAAACACCGTTAGTTAAAATCATTATGCTACGGAGTTTGCCCGGTAATGCCTGTATAGCTCTACATAGCTCGGGCAAGTCTTTTCTAGTAGTTGGCTCAGCACCCATTAAGGCAATTGCATATCCGTCATCGTCCCATGCACATATGATATCTAGAATACTTTCTATACTAGGATCCTTGCTCATGTTGTCAGGAATCTGATAGCAATGCGGACAGTTTAAATTACAGCGATTGGTAATATCTAAACAGTAGCAATGATTGTTGGCTTGGGGATATTTGTAATTAAGATAAAATTCTGCATTAGGTTCTACTAAATGTTCGATTTCTCCGTGCCAAATACATCTCTTCGAAAGCCATATAGATCTGTCTCTTTCAAATAGAACAGCAGGCACGTGTCTGTAGCAATGCTCGCATAGTGATATTGTATCGTGTATTTTATTCATGTCTATATTTTTCGGGTATTGTATCTAACAACATCTGTCCTTTATTAATTGCTTGGTCGCGTAAGATAACTTGATGTAGCAACGGACTCATGGGCTTACCTGGTACAATGCTTGCCCATGATTCGCTTTGTATTTCTTCTAAGTCTATTGTTCGCACATCGCACCATTTTATAAACTTATGTTCAATATCATTTATACGAACAGCATAATGTGTTCGATTACCGTTTACGTAATCCGGCTTCCAAGTCCATCCGTTGTCTAAACAAAACTGTTCAGCAACTGTTACAAGTTCTGACAAATATAACTCTTTGAATTCGCCTTCCGGCACACGGCCGATCTCAACGCCTAACTGAATTCTAGCACTAATTTTAAACTTCTGTACTTCATGCATCACGTCGGCTAACTGTCCTAAGTCAGCCAATGTATAAGTTAATGTCTTTACATCTAATCCCAGCTTAAAACAATTTTCTAAGCCCTCCATTTGCTTGTCACGGATCTGCCCGCCATTATACTCAGGATGGTTAAGTCCAAACGTCCATCTAAGTCTAGATATTCCTTTAAAGCGTTTTACATAATCCCACTTGGCCAAATACACACCGTTAGTAACTATTATAACATTTCTGGGCTTACCGGGCAACGCCTGTATTGCCAACACTAAATCAGCAAGGTCTTTTCTTACAGTTGGTTCGGCTCCAACAAGACTTACAGGATAACCGTTATCTGGCCAAGAGTCAACTTCTGATAGCAAGTAATCTATGCTAGGATCTTTGCTGTTATTATCGGGCATCTGATAACAATGCGGACAATCTAAATTACAACGATTGGTAATGTCTAACCAATAAGATCCGGGTCTACGTCTTTGATACTCTTGACTCTTATAAAAATCTATGTTACAATCCAGTATTGCTTCTTGATATCCGTGCTTAGAACAGGTTTTGCCTAATACCATTTTACCATCTTTTTCAAATCGCTCGGCAGATATATGACGATAACATACTTCGCATAAAGATATTGTTTGATTGTTCATATTATTTTATCAGGCACCTATTTTACAGATAATTAAAGTTATGGAATACAAATATTACTACAACAATGTACCGGGACAAGGGCTGTGCAGGAATAATCTTATTTACACCAGCTTGATATCCACTGACAAAAAAGTGTTTGTTCAATGGTATCACAATGATACAGAATACCATGCTGGTAAAAATCAAGTAGTTGACCCAAAGTTGATGGCAGAAAAATTCCAAAGAGAATTGCATTACCTGAGCAACATGGCTTGGCGCAATCCACACATGGTTCCAAAGATTATAGAAGTCAATGTTCCAGAGCGTAAAATTTATTTGAGCATTGATGGACCGGACTTTTGGGAACAGGCAGGATGTGATATGGCAAACTATGATTCAGTATTGCCGGACTGGCAAGATCAAATGATAGCCATCATACAAGCACATAGAGTTCGCGGCTGGCACAAGTACAGCATGCATCCCAGCAGTTACTTTGTGGTAGATGGCAAGTTGAAAAGTATCAACTACTTCTTTACCTATCACCGAGATGAACCCACTATCAGTATAGCAGATGTAGAAAGCCATATCTACTCCACAAGGCAAGATGAGATGCGCAAACACTTGGATCAATTGGGCATTGATTGGCATACCAAACAGTCGTGGGAAGTGATGGACCGGTTGTGTTGGTCAAGTTTTAGTAACAACTATCCTGCAGACTTTATAGAGAAAGTAAAATGTATAGTATAGTTCCTTGGAGCGAGGAATTAGATCTTTCTAATTTTTATGCAGAGGCAGAGCGTAGAGGTTTTACAAATAACTCTAGTCAGAAAGTCATGGTCGACTGCTTTCGCAACGAATCAAGATGGGCGATATGGATATTATATTACAACGATATCGCCGTAGGGTCAGTTGCCGCACACACCTTAGACAATATTGGATACAGGATCTGTGCCAGGACTTGTGCCTTTACAGACAAAATGCCGTTAGATCATTTACGTACTAGAGAAGGCATTACTACACATCAAAATGTAACAGCACAGTTTTTTATTCCTCAGTGTATTGAATGGGTAGGTGATCAAGACATGTATATAACTACACATCCTAGCGAAGTAGGAACACAGCGGTTAGTACACACAGTATGGGGACCTTCGTTAGCCGCAACTGGATGTTTGGAAAACGCATTTAATAAAGAGTACAGAGGACATATACAAACGTTTTGGAAATTAAACAAAACCGTATTCATAGAGCAGTTGAATAGATTAAAGAGATGGCAATGAAGTTTCGAGCTGAAAAGAAAAAATCAATAGTTTTTTGTATATTAGATATTACCGATAATTGTAAGAGCGGATATGCTAAAGAAATTTGTGTCAACTTAACTGATTTCTTAATAAATCGATTTGACGAGCATGAATATGACATCTATATTAGCAAAGACGAAGATGCATTGTTGAGAGAAGTAGCTGATGATTATACTCACGCTGTGATTATTGTATCAGGTACAAGTTTGGGGTTATCGGATAGATTGTTTGATGCGATTGAAATACAATGCAAGGATGATTTTTTTATTGCAGGTCACATTATTGATAGGTCAAAAAACGATTATTATAAAAGCGGAATTGAACTTCATCAGCAATTTTATATCATTAACTTAACACAATATAAAGAACTAGGATCTCCTACAATAGGACAGGAAACATGGACTGAACATACTCGTATTTCGCATCTGCGCAGTGACGATTATTTGTTTAATGATCCCAAACTTCCTCAATATATCACACAAGGTAGAAAAACTGAAACGGCACAGGTTAAATTGCATGGCTGGAACATTTTAGATATTGCATTAGACAACGGTAAATGTATAGTACAAATCAATCCAGAAGTTCGAGCAAGTAAAAGATACTTGTATTATGAGTACGATCATGTGTTCTTAACCAGATTGGCCGATATAAAATACTATCAATTCTTCGCTACGAATTTCTTCGCTGGCTGGAATTCAGACCAGTTAAAGGACACTATCTCATTTAATGGTCCGGTTGAACAGTATGCCACAGTCGGCATTGGTTTCAACTGGATTAAGAATTTGGAATTAGTGGGGTTTACAAATGATACCAAAGTAATTTTTACAGACATTAATCATAACTGTTTACAGTTTATGAAAAAGATGGTAGAAGAATGGGACGGTAAGGATTACGACAAATTCTACTGGGCGCATAAACCAATGTTACCTAATAATCCTCCATACATCTCAGAAGACTACAAAGATCAGATAAGAACGGAATGGCAGAAATTCTTAATAACGGTCGACGATTGGGATAGTTTATGGCACAAAGTTAAGAGTTTAACATATGAATATGTGCTAATAAACTACACAGCATCATTTAATTTTGATTGGTTAACGGCTGGCAAGAATACATTACTAAATTTAAGCAACCTATATAATCACGGGCCCTTCATCGCCACAGCAAGTTTAAAATATCGAATAGCCTGCGAAAATACTTTGCTACAAAAACTTACTAAGAAAGATCCAAACGTAACAATCATGCTAACAGCTAGATCCGCAGACGGTTTTTGGAACATTCGCCCTACACAATATTCGGGTAAGGTTAGTGATTTTGTTTATACTCATTTGTATGATTTAAAAACACCCGAATGGCACAAAGACGATTGGAAGCACTACAGTAACAGACCGTTAGGAGTCGATTAATGGAATACGTTAACATTGATCAAATACCTATTGGTATCTACAAGGACGGACCAATTGGTATAGGTATAAGTGGTGGTGCAGATAGTGCAGTTCTACTTTATATACTAATGTCTAATACTACGCAACCTATTCACATTTACAACATGTGGTCCAGTAGCAGAAAATACTCATTCTCTAAAAGTGTAGATGGTGTAATTGAAACTTGTTCAAAGCTAACAGGTAATCTAAATTATACAGTACATAAAAGTCAAGTTGAACCAAAAGAAAATATTGAGTTTTACTTCGATATGCTAACAACTGCGCTTGATAATAATGAAGTTGATATTATGTATATGGGTGTAACTACATTTCCTCCTAAAGAGGTATATCTAACTTTTGAACAGCAACAACAAGATTGGCACAACGAATTTAGAAGCGATGAAGTAGAACATCCATTATTTGGGTTAACTATAGAAGCACTGAGGCTAGACACCAGAACCTATGTACCACTACGCAACCACAATAAGAAAGACATAGCAAGATTGTATCGAGTATTAGATCTAGAACAATCGTTGTTGCCTGTTACTAGAAGCTGTGAGAATGATGGCCATCCAGATAGCCATTGCGGCAAGTGTTGGTGGTGTCAAGAACGTATATGGGCATTCGGACACTTATGAAAGAATATTACCAATCCAATGCTCGTTATCTAAAACTAGATATAAAATTACCTTACAAAGAAATGTGCAAAGAAGCGTTTGCTTTGCTAGGCAAGTTTACACTACATCGAGGTGATGACTATACTCATTCCGGTTGGGAAAGTTTAACCATACATGGATTAGGGTGGGATCAGCACGAAAGCTATAGCTCATACGGTTATACGAAAGGCAAGGATGCAAGTGATGACATGCATTGGACAGAAATTGCAGATTTGTGTCCTATAACAACTCGCTGGCTTAAAGAAGTGTTTCCCTGTAACAAATACGGTAGGGTTAGATTTATGTTGTTACGTGCAGGGGGAAACATAGCTCTGCACAACGATTCTAGTATAAAACTAATTGAAAATATTAATGTTGCCCTTAACAATCCTCTAGGGTGTGAATGGGTATGGGGAGATAATGACAAGCTAATTATGGAACCGGGCGGAGTATATGCTATGAACCTACACTATGATCATATGTTAGTTAATAATAGTACAGAAGATCGTATGCATATGATTATTGCTAGGCATGACGCCACCGACAGTTGGAAAGCACTAATAGAAGATGCCGCCATTAGGCAAGGAGTTACAGGAAACTATGTTATAATTGACGAGCTACCTTAACTATAATCCTGATCTGGAAAATCAACTGCAATCCTATGTAGCAATCTTTCTTCAATATGTTCAAATGGCCAGCGCCTATGTACGCCTAGCCATTGTTCTGCTATAACAACATCTCCGTCTTCCCAGTCGTGATGATAACAATACTTGTCTTGTATGGTATGTTCCCATATAGGTTTGATTAATTCAATAGACTCTTCTTTAGTCATGCCTGCAAAAGAATCTAATTGTAGGAATGAAAGATACAGGCCAGTTTTTCCAGCATTATTCGTATAGACTAACGGCGGCTGGAACTCTTCGACCGCTGTAGCTGTATATTCTAATTTGCTATTTTGCCCGTGCTCGTCTACGATAGCACCGCCCATGTATATACACTTTAATGTTTTTAACTTTTCTTTAATAGCAAGATCTAACTCATTGTAAGATAATATGTTATTATTCCAACTTGTGCGTGACCCCTTAGACCCCCTAACAGCATAAAGCCAAATAATAGGACAACGATCTCGATCCTGCGGCATATTACAATGCCAAACCATCTCGTCCTCGTGGCCTGCTATTCCGGGCTTTCCACGGTCGTTGAGCTCCCCAGTTACCCTAGCAATAATACCCTCGGAGTCTACTGCCCAGTTCTTAAAGTTTTCTTCTTCTTTAGAATTGAATAAAGGTTTTGGCCGGTTGAACATCTTAGCTATTCTAAGCTCGTCCTCAACAGTTAATGACTGTTTTTTAAAGACCACACAGGTGTTGTTTGCAATTAATCTAGCTATTAGATTTATATCTTCCTGAAGTGCAGTATTAAAATCAAATTCATCCACTAATACAGTCCAACCGTTATCATGCAAGTGATATTTCATTATGTATAATCTTGATCCGGAAAATCAAATGCGGCCCTGTGCAAGGTTCGTTGATTTATTTGTTTAAAGGGCCAACGCTTGTGAATACCTAAGTTCTGTTCACCTATTACAATATCCCCATCTCGCCAATCATGGTGATAAACATATTGCTCTTGAACAGTATGCTCGCATAGGAATTTGATAATTTCTTGACTACGCTCTTCCGAAGCTTCTTGTATTTTTGAAACATGGTACATTGGGAAGAACAGGCCAGTTCTGTTAGCGATGTTTGTTACTACTAGACTTGGTTTATAGTCTGCTATAATACCGTTGGTGTTTAGATTATCAATATCTAATCCCATCTCTTTGATAACTTCCAAATGATAATCGTTAATTTCCTGTTTCATATCTTCCGATAAGTCGTTGTAAGATAAAATGTTATTATTATAACTTGTTCTCGATCCCACAGTTCCTTCAACACCGTATAACCAAACCATAGGTAACCTATTAGCCTCCCCAGGATCGTTGCAATGCCAAACCATTTCAGTTTCATACGCCGCGATACCAACACGCCCGTGCTCGTCTGCTTTTCCGCTGACACGTAAAAATAAATCTTCGGACCCTTCTACTACGGCCCCGGCTAGATCGCTAATATAGTTTTGTGCCGTAGGGACAATAAAAGTCTGCGGATCTTTAAACATCCTTAAGATTTTTACTTCATCTGTAGTACTTAGATTTTGATTCCTAATAATCACTAGAGTATTTGTAGAAATAAGTTTGGCAATTTGATTGATGTCATCTTGCGTTGCCTTCCTCATATCTAAATCTTCAATGAAAACAGTCCAATCGTTTTCGTGTAATTTATAATCTATCATTTTATAATTCCGCCTCGTAACCTTCTATGTTAAGTTGTTTCTTAAATTTGTCTGTATATCTTCCATTCACTCTTACAGTAAAGCTAGGACGATTTATAGGCTCGCCACCATGCCAATCTCTTTCATCCCACCAAGCAACTCTTGTATCGTGATAAACTCTATTTTTAGTTGCAGGATCAATCATATAAAAGGGCCTATCCATATCTGTCTTGATATGCACAAACTCTGTAATCTCTTGATACTCGTGTTTCGCACTGGGGTCAAAAATCCCTGTTATAGGATCTTCCGGATCGTGATGCTCCCAAGGAATGCCACCGGCATCTAGTGCCATGATTGTGGCACTCCAGAAACTTTTAAATATTCCGCAATCTTTTAAACTTTCTATCCAAGCAACTAATTCAGGAAAGTGAGATCCTACCTCTCCTATCCCTTTTGTTCTATAGGTTTCGTCGATGATTTTATATACAGAATAATGATCGTAGGCATTCAGGCTATATTTTAAAAATATAGTACGCTGATTATAAGTTAGACCCTTGCCAGCAATTTTCAAAGGATGTTCCTCGGGTAAGGAATTAAAATTTATATAGGCTTCTGATAGTGGTGTCATGTCTAAACCTTGCGCTCTAGGATGCACAGTTCCGGGATGGTAAATTTGTAGTCCAGAAACCGCAAGATGGCTGGCAGTAGCCATTCCTCTGCATATCCCAGGAATTAAAGTATCAAATTTTTCTAAATCTATAAATTTTTCTAAATTGAGGAATAGTTTTCCTTTTATCATAATATTTCTCGTCACACTTAGTAATAGTTCTTCTATTTATGGCTATCTAAATACCTGTTCAATAAATAGTGGTATATAACTATAAAAGGTAAATCGAATGAGAGAACCGATGAGTGATAATTGGGAGCTTGTAAGACAAGGACTATTCTATCTTTATAAAGCCAAAGACAACAGCTATATATGCACAGCATACATCGAAAGACCTACACATCCTATGATTGTAGTAAGGACTGCGTTTATAAGGGATCTTAATCTTATAACAGGTCCGTTATCTACACACAGATGGTGTCCAAAATTTGGTAAAGATGACAGAGACGGCTGGAGAATTTACTTGAGATTTGGTGGGCATTTTTGCCAGGACATACTTGATAGGAATGAAACCATTGATCAATATTGTCCCGACTGGCAGGAACAATTGGCACAGATGTGCATGGATTTCCGAAAAGAAAAGATATATAAGATTGCTATGAATCCTGAGTATTTCTTTATAGACGAAGAGAAAAATCTAAAGACTTTTGGATTTTTTAATTCGTTTCACTATCTCGAACAGCCTGTTATGATGGAATTAGTAATGCCAACATTTACTCAAGAAGAAATAAGATTTATACGCCCCCGTATTCAACAAGATAGATTCGATTTTAAGCCCTTAGAAGAATTTATCTATCATAATTCAATGTGGCCCGACAATATATTGGCCGAGATATACAAAAAATGTACGTAGTTAATGGAGAAGATACTCAGCTGTAAAAATTGGTAAATAAAGATATGCTCGATATCCTACAAAACAAATTACTCAGTTGGTCACCTGATAAAGCCGATCAATTTTTCAACAATATGCCAAGATTCGTTCCTAATGGTAGTAGAATTTGGGAAGTATCTCCTACAGGATATTTTTTATACGATTCAGTATGTTCTACCTACTTTGATTACAACGGAAAAGTATATACTTTAATTTTAGGAGATGTGAGCGGTGAGTATATACAAAAACAAGCATTAAGTGACTCATCTGCTGGCAACGACAGTATTGCTGTTGAAAGGCCTCAACTCATACAGACTACAACAATATATGGAGTCACATATACCTATGTTGAAGAGACAAGGCCTTACAATTCTCTGGGAATAAACATACTAAATTTAACATTGGTGACCGGAGTATCTAAAACAGAGCGTATTGCTATGGTGGCAACTGCGTTTTCTGATATTAAAGAACAACTTAAAAATTTAGCAAACTTAACTAATCAAAAAGACTACTCAGAGTATGTGGATATATACGAACATGTTTACTACAATACAAATACAGAAAAGTATTTTCTTGTAGGAAAGTTTCATCTAAAAAAATCACTTAATCCATCTCATCTATTTGATCAGTACAATGCCATTCTTCAAAATTACGAAATTCTATAAGATGAATAAAATATGTTAAACACTTCATACTCCTTAATTCAATACCAGATAGTTGAAAACGATACAATACTCTGTTCAGGCACTTTTCCTTACGATTTATTAAGTCATGCACGTATCTTAACAGAAACAGGATCTGTCGAAAGAAAAATAAAAGTTAATATAGACGGAGATTACTTTGTTATTAGTAGTATTGGTTGGGAGATTGATAAAACGCATAGGCATCTTAGGGAAGCGACTGAATTATACGAATTACTTCAAACTAATCGAATAATAATTGAAGAAACTGCAAAGCATGAAGCTTTTAGGAAGTTAGCAGAAGACCAACTTAATACTGACACACAGATACATGCTACTGCCGAATTACAAAGACTGGCAGTTGAAGCGTTTAACAACTACGAGAAAATGTTAATTGAACAGAAGCAACTAACTGAAGAACAAGCTCAATTAAACGAGGCAGAAAAGTTAAGACAGGATGAAAATAGAATTGCACTTGTTAGAGGTATTGCGTTAGATCCTACAACTGCCGCCGCGGCATTGGCAAGCGAGTTTGGAGAAAGCGGTGATATTCGACGACAAGTTGCGGCTGTGATGGAAAGAGATATTTCTATATCTAAACAAATAGTTCAACTTCCTAGATCTGTTTGGATGTCTAGTTATGAAATTATGGAAGTAATTGGAGTGCAATCTAGTGAAGATCACAAATTTGCACAGTTAGTTTCAGACAACCTACCAGATGATAGTAGCTTAAAGATACTATTAAAGTCGTTCGGTTGGGCTAACTAAAAATCTTAACTCCGTAAGTTTTCTCCCACTCTCTACAATCCTCATGGTCATTGACCATTGGCTTTCCTTTAATATTCAAGCTGGTGTTTAACAACATAGGACAACCAGTCCGATCATACCATATTTCTAAGAGTTCTCTAAACTTGCTTCCGTCTTTTGGGACTGTTTGTACACGAGAAGTCCCGTCAGCATGAACGATAGCAGGAAATAAGTTAGGAACCCTACAGCGAGCGACGACTTGCATATACCTACTGTCACTCCAACCGCTAGGCATATCAAAGTAAGTGTCACATAGCTCCTCCAGAATTGCTGGAGCAAATGGTCTAAATTGTTGTCGTTGTTTAATTGCATTTACTTTCTCCTTAATGTCTTTGCCACGTGGGTCAGCTAACAAACTTCTATTACCCAATGCACGTGGACCAAACTCTGCAGGACCTCTAGCAACACCGCATATCTGGTGTTGTTCTAAATAGGATGCTATTTCGTAGTTGTTTGCATTTCCACGCATCTCGTGTCCAAGAAATGGAGTGAACTCGTAAGGTTGCATTCGCCAATGAGGTTTTAGTGCATACACAGCACCAATAGCACTACCACTATCACCTGGCGCTGGCATGATCCATGTTTTATCAAAATACTTGCCAGTTAGTTTATTTGCTACACAGTTAAGAGAGCATCCACCCATAAGTATTAAATTACGACTTGGTACTAACTGTACAGCCTGTTGTAGGACACGTTCAAACACTACTTCATACACTGCTTGAGTCGCCGCCGCAATGTCAAACAAGTCTTGCTCTGTAGTAAGTTCCGGCGCCCATGAAGGGCATCCTCGATGTAAGTTTTCTTTCAAACGGAATGTATAGTTCCAGTCATCGTTAGAAAAACTAAAGAAATCCAATAGAACTCTATTAAAATGTTTCTTTGGATCTCCGTATGCGGCCATCCCCATTAGGATATATTCTTCTTCGTTTGGCTTTAGTCCGCATCGTTGGGTCATTGCACT
>Ga0136642_1000632_pt1 | contig 17226 bp, 21 predicted proteins | sample LowCatLa1302831Y_FD_115313 | JGI IMG/M metagenome (GOLD analysis project Ga0136642, IMG submission 115313) | Freshwater microbial communities from Lower Cathedral Lake, Yosemite National Park, California, USA - 13028-31Y | ecosystem: Environmental > Aquatic > Freshwater > Lake ... | reverse complement strand
TGGAACGGTATAAAGTGACATCTGCGTCTGGCCGACACCAGCATTGATTTGCGCGTACAGGACCGTAGCAATTTTTGCCGTAATATTTCCTGCATTCAAGCCGTTGGTGACATACAAATTGTTAAGGCGAAGGAACGAGGCGGAGGTGGTTGCCGTTCCAGAACCGTTTAAAGTGACTGTTTCGGTAAGCAAATTAAAGTTTGCATCAAGGCCGTTGACTTGGATTTGCAAAGCAGCATCGGTCGCCCCAGAAGCGCTAAGAAGAACAACAACACCGGCTGTCGATGGATACGTGTATGCACCGCCCGAAAGCGTCAAGCCTTCCCACAGTGGGCCAAGGGCTGTTGAACCGATTAAAGTGCTGTAACCAAAAATCTGCACCGTCTGATGGCCCGGAATCATGCCACGGCCAATCTGAAGGTCAAACGGTTCAATCAGCCCTTGGCGGGTAATTGACGGATTAACAACACCAGATGATTGACTTGTCATGATTACTTACCTTTTTTCCGCGCTACTGCTGCATTATCAACCAAATTTGGATAAGGACGACCAGCCGCCCGTGCATGCGCTTTTGCAGTTGATTTCTGTTTTGCTGTTAAATGTTTGTGATGAGCATCTTTTTCGGCAGGATGTTCCCAAAAAGGTTTCTTTTCCATTAGCAACCCCACTTTCGTAATGCTTTGTTAACCCTGCTCTCTGGGTCATGAGCGTTATTGTGATTTGTCATTTTAGACCTCATGCCTTCCATCCTAGCACAAAATGAATGATGGCGGGGATTATGAGAATCTTTAGTTGGGGATTTTAATGTACCGCCAGTTTCAGAATGATAAGAAGCCCGCCCTTTGGCGTTTAACCCGCCAGATGGGGATTTGCCTTCAGATCTTGTCCACGCAGCAGTCATTTGAACCTCCGGAAAAAAGAAGGGGGCCGCAGCCCCCTCCGATTAGTGCATTTTCTTCAACGTCTGGGCCAGCCGGGCGCGTTTTGCGAGGGTAGGGTTCTCGCTATGCGCCGCTTTGGCTAACTTCTTGGCAGGGATTTTATCCCCTTCCGGAACGTGAAGCTGCCGGTGAAGTGCGCCGGGGTGTTTAATTGCACCCTGAATCCACTTCGTCGATCCGCCATCAGCATGAGGCTGACGGCTTACGACTCCCCCGCTTCCACCATACGGCCAGCAGGAGACTTGACCTTGTTGGCAGCAGAGAATGGACGCATTTCAGCGCCACCATGAACCGAACCACCCGACTTGCGAGCAGGACGGTCAAGACGGTGATGAGCCTTTTCGCCATGAGCATCAAGATGCTTCATGTGCATTTTATGAGCACGACCGCCACGTTTGCGCGAAGCATGTTTCTCACCGGCTTCCTTGTGCGTTGGCGAGTTGCCGCCAGCGTACACGTCCGTTGGTTCAGCGTCCTCGTCAACATGGCCTTCCTCGACCTTGCCGCCCTTGGCGTGATGCGCACGGTGCTTGGCAGAGTGCATCGAATGCTTCTTTACCATGTGATGAACACTGTGACCGTCGTGATGAGCGTGATGACCGTGGTGTTCACCATGCATTTCGTGATGTTTAGCCATAATTTACCTCTTATGCTTGTGTAACACCAAACAAGCCCGTGAACGAACTCATATTGGCTGGAAGGATGAATTGACGAATAGCAAGACGCTTGGAAGCATCTGCCGCTGACTGCAACGCATAGGTACCGCGAACGTCACCTGTGGTCGTTGTTGCAGGGCTTGTAGTAACCGCAGCAACATATCCTGTATTCGCAGTAATTGCAGCAGAGTTGTAATTAATAGCTACATCACTGAAGAAATCTGAACGAATTGGGAAACCATAGATGTCAGTTGTACCAACTGAGTAATTGTGCGCATCAGTAAATGCCGGAACTGCCGACGAAATATACTTAAATGCTTTCTTACCGTTGACGGTTGTTGCACTCGCAGGAGCCGCAATAACTTCACTCATTGGTACGCCATAAATGTCGTAGCCATTGATTGTAATATTGCCGCCCGTAGCAGAAGAAGAACCGGTAACACTTACTGCACGGGAAACCAAAGCCTGTGGATTCCACAGATAAATAGTCGATGGTGCGCCAAATGGTTGGGCAAGAGCCGTAGTTCCAGTAGCCTGTGCAGTCATCGTCGTGGAAGACGCAGCATCGTCGCCCTGAACCGTGTAAGTACCAACACCGCCGGGTGCGCCAGTAAGCTGGTTTACAATGGTTGTACCGGTGTTAACGCCCGTACCCAAAAGGGTCATCCCAATGGAGATCGTGCCCGTAAGGGCCGAAACCGTCAGAATGCTGCTGGCAATAACACCCGTAAAGGATGCAAAACCATCAACCATCAACAAACCTGTAACCGTTACGCCAGTGTTGTAGTTTGTGCAGCTATTGCTGACCGAAACACCAGTGCTGGTGGAGTTTGTCGAAACCAACGTCATCGCTGTCCCAGATACAACGTTGGCAGCAGCCGCAATGGCGGCAGTGCCTAGTGCATACGGAGCGTAGCTAATCGTTTGGCAATCCGAAGTGCCAAAACCAGCGGTAAAAGCACCAGAGGCTTGGCCGGGGATGTAGTTGAAGTTTGGGCGTGGATCAATGCGGCCTACGCCGCCCCAAAAGAGGGACGGCCCAAGGTCGGGATTGTAATCGGTTATTGTCCCAATCGTGTTTTGACCAAACGCGATATATGGGCCGGAGTTTGCTGTAATAGACATAGTCTAACTCCTTACGAGGTTGGGAATGAACCGTAAATTGAACGCCAGTTGTAATAACCAAGGCTGTAACGCTCATAGCCCTTTACAAGCAAGTTATCAGTAGTGAAGTCCACTTGCATGTCCATTTCGAATGGAATACGCTCCATGTAGACCAGACCTTTAATGTTGGTTAGCAAGAACCAAGCATAGTTAGAGGTCAAGAAATCCATAACCATGTAGCCTTCAGGCAGACCGCCACCGGTAAAGAGGATAGCGTTCGTATCGTTATCGGCAGTACCCGGGCGGAGCTGGGTCTTCGTAAGACGGATAGCAACTGGCTCCAACGATGGTGGAACAATCAATTTGCGACCGCGAGCAAAGATTTTAATGCCAGCAATATCACGGAAGTTCTGACGAATCGAAACCATTGCGTTGAGCAAGGTAGCTTCGTTCAAATCAACCTGAACCGTTGGGGTGTTTGCAATGGTCAGACCGCCATCGATAGGATGCGAGGTTGAGCAGAGCGCCACACCGTCAGCGCCAATAGAAGCATTGTAGGTTGTTGCCGTGTTAAGAACGTTGGCAGCGTAAATTTCTTTGGTCTGATGGAACGACTCAGTAAGACCAAGGTTAGTTGGCTTAAACTGGGCCTTGTAAAGGTTGTCGTCGATTGCCTTACGGGTGATGGCGTAGCCAAGCGCAATTTCGTTATGCTCTTGGTTGTACACGTAACGCTCACCAGCGGCGTTATCAAACTGAGTGTTACCACCTTCTTGCTTCAACTGAGCAAGACCAAGGTAACGCATTTCAGCGGTACGTTCCAACGCCATGTTCGATTTGGTGATTTCAAACACCTTATCGTACTGGGATGGAATCTGCGAATACTTACCTTCTACACCACGGAGGCCGGGGAGGAGAAGGTCACGAATCTGACTGAGATTAATAGCCATTTGAACTTACTCCTATTACGAGCCAGCCGTGAGGCGGAACGTCTGGTTATTGAAAGCAACGATGATGCGGTTATATGCTGAGGTCGTATCCGTGCCGTTTGCGCCCGGAGGAGCAGTTACGAGCGAAAGAATACGGAAAGCATACGTCGTTGACGTGCTGATGTTTGCTTGGTTAGCATATGCCGTAGACTGACCAGTAAGAAGTTGAAAAGCGGCTGGCGAAGCTGGGGAGTTACCGGCATAATCAATGTTGCTATTGACCTGAGCTTGAGTAACAGCAGCCGAACCCGAAGACTGCACGTTAAACGTGGCCTGTGGATCTGCAATAACGTAAGCGGTGATGGTTGTGCCGGTAGGAACAGTAATGCTTGCTGGCCAATATGGCGACCAAACAACTTTGTTAACCGACGAGTTGTAGTATTCGCAACCGACGAAAACGCCAGCTACTGCCGTGGTGCCAGCGGCACCAGCGATGATGTAACCGCCAGAAAGCTGTACGGGATCACCGGAAAAAATGTTTGAACTATAAGCAGACTGAATCTGATACGCCGACTGACCCAAAGAACCAGTGCGTCCGTCCAGAAATCCAGAAAGTACGAAACCATTAGGCGCGGTAGTATTAGCCATAGGTCGCTCCTTTTCGGTAGGATACAATCAGACAGCGCGTCCTTAAGTATCCAACGAGGGGAAGCCCACTACGGCGCGTAATGGAGTTATATTTTGTCGTATAGCACTGTATTAAAACAAGTACAATAGGAAAAGGGGGCTTTCGCCCCCTTTTTTACTGTCGTGGAATTTGCATTGGCTCGTAAGACTTCTTAACACCCGTTTGACGGCGGTCACGTTCAAATGTACCCGCTGGCGAAAGGCCAAGAGCCTTTTCTTTTTGATGCACCAATTCACGGGCCGTTGCAAGTTCGCGATTTTGAGCCATATCGGTAATTTCTTTTGGACGTTCCATAAGAATCATGCCCTTTTTACGAATTGCACCGCTATGTCCAATAGGCATCATGCTTTTATGGCGGCGTGTATCTACCGGTTCCCAACCGCCAGAACGCATTTCAATCATATGCTGGTCATCTGTCATGCCAGAAATTGATTCGCGCTTCCAGTTGTAATCCCAACCTTCTGGAATGATGCGTGGATCAATATAAAACTCATCATACATTGATGGATCAAAAGAATTATCTTCCATTTGGGCGCGAAGTTCTTCGGCGCGAAGGGCAGCTTCACGTAATCCACGGTTAACTGGTGCTACACCCAATTCTGGGGACGCTTCTTCAACTGCATTGTTCATGTTTTGTTCCATTGTTTCAATAATTGGGGTTCTTGCTGGCCGTCCCGGCCCACGTTTTGCTGTTTCTGACATTCGCTATCCTTACAACATGTTCTTTTGTTTGTAATATAGCTTGTTTTCAAGGTATTGTTCGTCAGTCATGTCTAAATCTTGAGCCATTTCACGTTCTGCTGGCGATAAAGTCATCGTTACTTGTTGACCAGAACGAAAAGTTTGCGCTGAATTGGTCCGCGATACAGGTGCAGCGGCCATAGCTTGGCGTTGGCGGACCTGAGGAACAGGTGCATTAGGCTGTTCTGAGCCATAAACCTTGCTTTCAATGTGTGCAAAGTAATCTGGAGTGTCAGGTTGAATGCCCATTGCAACACTTTCGTGGTGCGCGGCAGTCATAAGTGACGTTTTAACCGGATCAGCAAGCACATCGCGATGCGAACGCAACCAAGATTGTGATGTTGGGCTTTGAACCGCTTGAATTTGCGCTTCAATCGGGTCAAGTTGCTGTTGTTCAATGCGCGGAGCAGGTTGACGGCGCTGCTGTTCAAGCATTTGACGCTCATACGTCAGTTTTTCCTCAACAGCTTCCTTGCCTTGAGCCAATTGCATCAAACGTGATTCAGTTTGAGCCATTTGTCGTTGTATTTTAGCGGCTCTTGAGTAATCACCTTCCGCCAAAGTGCTTGCATAATCGCGTTCAAGCATTTCTGCATCGCGTTCAAAGCTGGCAATTGCATTAACAAAGGCTGTTAATTGATTGTCCTGTGCCTGAACTTGATATGTCTTAACATCCTGTTGCGCTCTACGTGCATTTTGTTCCGCCTCAATGCGTTGGCGGCGGTTTTCGTCAGCTTCACGTTGCTTTTCACCCAACTGACGGCGCAAAAGATCAACGCCATCATCTTGTTTTTGTACTTCTACCACCGGCTCTGGTGTTTTTGCTGCATTGCCAAGATCAAAATCCGCCACTTCAGGCACATTTGGAACGGTTACAGTAACATTTGCTGCTTCAAAATTTGACATTTATACCCCCTTAGAATGCCATGTCTGGTTCAGGAATTGTCATTTTAATCTGCGTGTCCTGAATAACGTGACACAGCACACCATTAATGTTCAATTTCCAACCATCCGATGAACGAAGAACAATCCATTCGCCTTCTTCAATATCCTGCCCAGCGAATGAAGTTTTGTCGTCATCTTGAAACGCAATTGGACCTTTTTTCAAAACAAGAACTACCTTGCCCTGATATTCGTCTTCTTTGCGGATGCCATCTGATAGGTAAAGGCCTGAGGCCGTCTTTTCTGGCCGTTTATAAACGGCGCAAAGGATATTGTTGTGATACACTTTCAACTTGGAAAGGTCGCCAACAGCGTTTCTTAGCTCCTCTGCGGGGTTTACCGCATGAAGCATTTTCATAGTAGCAGTTTTCATCGTTATCTCGCTTTTCTATCAATGCCGACAATGTCTTCCATTGTCTCTTTCGCCCAGATAAGTGCGTCGGATAGTCCTTTTAGATACCCAACACGGTTTTTGTATTCCTCGTAGTTTGCTGCAAAACCATGAAGAATGCTCTCTTCGTGGTTTTGCTTTTCTTCTTCAATGCGCTCCTTCAATTTGCGGTAAAGGAGCAGGTCAAGTCCTGCCATAGAACTCCTTATTCAGTTCCGTCTGCTGTAGGCCATTTACGTTTTTCCAAACGACCAAGGCCAGATCCGGAACCATAATCCTTCTCTTGGTATTTTGGCATTTTAGTATCTACGCGACCGCCAGTTTTGCGGCCCATAGGTGGTCCACCTGCGCCGCCACGGGCAGCAAGTGCTGCCATAAGCTGCGGAGGAAGCTGAGGTGCGCCACCGGGAGCGCCACCCGGAGGCATACCCTGAGGAGGCATACCTTGTGGCGGCATCTGAAGGGGCATAGGAGGCATTTGTGGAGGAACAGGCGGCATGCCCATCCCTACACCAGCACCCAGTGGCCCCTGCTGTCCCGACTGCGGAGAAATGATAATGTTAACGTTGGTTTTGCCTTTCGCGCGACCGCCGGAAGCGCGGTGAGGACGTGCTTTTGTTTCACCGCCCCAACACTTTTCAGCGCGGCCACCACGTTTTAACCCGCTTGATGTTAATGACGCATTTTCTTTATCCATATCATTTTTCATGTTTTCATGGTAATTACGCATAAATGCACCATGAGAATCCATGCGGCGAGAACGGCCATAATCGCCAAAATTATCAATACCTTCCATGGAATTGCGAGATTCGCGCTTTTTGTGTAATTCCCTCAAACGCTGGTTATCCAGAATAGGTTGAGCGCCACCAGCCGCACGTTTAGCGCGGCCACCTTCAGCTTTAAATGCTTTTGGCTTAAGGATTTTATGCATTAACTTTTTATCTTCTGCTTCATCCGGGTGCGAATGAGTGCGGCCACCCTTTTTCATTGGGGCCAATACGCCAATAGAAGCTTTAATATCCCGTGGAACTCCAAAACCTTTGGGAGGCGTCGTAGAGAGGCCTTCTTTCTTTTTGCGGGCAATCATTGCGCCAATTACTTTTTTGCGCTGAGCAGGTGTTGCTCCAATTAGGCCACCACTAGCATAGTCTGCATCAAGGCGATTTGGGTCGTTAGGATGCTCTTGGGCGTGCAAGGCAGCTTGCTGATTTTTGGTTAATTTGTATGGATATGGATTGTAATCTTCTTCATCGCGGCGAGGAGGAACTGGAACAGGCATGTTCGCACCGCCGCCAGCTTTTTTAGTGCGAGCAGATTTGCCAAGGTTCTTGTAAACCCTTTCGCCTTCTGCGTGAACTGACTTGCCAACCTTACCGCCACGTTTAAAACGCGATGGGGTAACAGGAAATTTGCCAGCATTGCCGCTATTCAACCCTTCAAAAGGGGAACCGCCGCGTTCATCCGTAAAAGACTTGCTGCCATCTTCTAACTTTAAACCCATGCGCTGCATTTTTGCAGCTGATGCGGCTTTTGCTTCTTTTTTGTGATCGCTCATTTTAGACTCCTGCTGCGTCCAGCATTAAACATTCGGGTTGTTAACTAACCCATGAATTTCAGGTTTAATAAACTGTTCCGCCAAAGAAGCACTCTCCGGATGAACTGCAATTTCACGCGCCAGTTGCAACATGGCAATACGTTCTTTGCTTTCTCTATCAGCCACGTCATTCTGAGCGTCAGAAACGGCGTGAGCTTCTTTTACTTTAACTTCTTCCATTTTTGCTTGCGAGTCAATCATTTTTGCTTGCGCCATCATCATCATTGGGTCTGGTGGCGGTGGTCCGGGAGGGGCCGGAGGAACAAATAGATCGCCAGCGTCTTCAATACCCATCATAGTTAATACCCGCTCATCGACCTTTTTGGCGTCATAAAGCGTTGGGTTTCCCTGCTGCAATTGCTTAATTGCCATTGCTTTTTGAATGCGCACTGCATGCGAAGGTGTATTGGGGTCGGCGACAGGAACAAGATTTACGTTGTTTAAAGCAGCAACAAGGGTTTCAGAAGTCCATTGATAAGACGGATATTTATTGTTTTCCCAAAATGCTTCCGGGCATTCTTTAAACAATTCCGCCAGCAATTGAAATTCGCGTGCTTGAGCTGCATGCATGCGTTTGTGAACAGCAGAAATGACTTTTTGGGCCTGTTCAATCAAAGCAATGGTTGTACCTACCGGAGCTTCAGCATTGCCCTCACCGACGTTTGTTTCGGTCGTGGAGGCCATGCGCTGGCCGCTTGTTTCAATCAATTGAAGCAATTGAAGAAACTGGCCGTCTACACTGCGGTAAGGCAATGGCATAATAGCTGACTGAATTGGTCCGCCATTAGTATCAATAGGCATACCGCCACCGGGAGGAACGCGAAATTCGTTGGTATTTTGCCGACCAGCTTGTTTTGCATACAAAAAGCCCGGGAAGTTAGCAAACATCCCGTTATCAATGCACAACCGCCAGCCAGCAGTTAGCGCCATCGTTGTATTGCCCACCAGATGAAGCAAACCCAAACCATAGAAACCAAAGCCGGGAACAAAAATATAGTCAACAAACACCTGCCGACGCAGGAACTGATCATCATCTTCTTTCCACCATCTCCGAATTTCTAAAATTTCCGACGAACTTTTATCAAGGGTTACGCGATACGGAAGCTGAAGTCCCGTTGGACCTTCATCATCTTCATGCTCGTAACCCGGGATATCCAATTCGCAATAGCACTCATAAATCTCGCGAGGAGAATTATCTGTATTGGTCATATTACGAGGAATAATGCCCTGAAGGCTTTCAATCTTCTCTTCAACCACGTTGTTTTTAGGCGGTTCAGCATGTGCCAACGGCACATTGCGGTACATTCCAACCAATTGCAGCCGTTTGAGGGTGCTTGGGGGCATTTTAATGACATGGGTGATTCGTTGCGCTGTAGCTACAGTTGTCTCAGCATTGGAAACAATGATTTCCGGGATGCTGACAAACTCCGACACTGGACGGCGGCGAATTGGGCAATAGTAAATCTTTTTAAACGTAGTACCGCCAAACCCTAAAGCGAAGAACATTCGCTCTGTGTCTGGATAGTATTCTGACGCGGTAACCGTTAGATAATGGTTAAAATCTTTTTCTAAAGCTTCAGCTTGAGCACCAATATTTGCGCTATCTAACCCATCATTACGAATCTTTACTGGACCGCTAGATGGCAATAACTCGCCACGAGCGTTGGCTTGGAACCGAACAATTGATTCTAAAAGCAATGGATGACGAACAGTAGCTTGGCCCTCAACAGCCGTAGAGCCATCCGTTGAATTGCTACGTGGCGATTCAATTTTAGTACCAAGTAAATCAAGGCCCATAACGTATTGTTGAAGTAATTCTTGACGAGATTCGTTGTCTTGTTCAATTAAACGTTTTAATTCGTTTGAAATTTGCCCAAGTGTACTATTGTCAATATGAAGAGCTAAATTTTCATGGAAATCTTCATCTCCATTTTGTTCAGAATTTTGTTGGCCACCAAAAGAAATAGTTACTGAACCATCTGGAAGTTCAACTTTAACGTATGGAGACTTAGGATTAACTTTAACTTCGGCATCGCCTTCAGCTGTCATATCCATATCAAATTGGTCAAATTCGTCGGGACGGTTTCCCAAAACGGGAATTTGACGCATGTTCATAGGGGCTAATGGCATGGCTTACACCGGGTACAATTGCGAATTTCGACTTGACTTGTATAGCATACCTTCAGTCTTCTCCGCTACTATTTCTATAGGTTTTTGTGCAAAACCAATAAGACGAAGATGAGTTAAAGCTTGTGTCATACTATCTACCAAGTCATCATGTTTAGCTTTTGGGAAAGCTTCGGTTTGACTAATGACCATTTCCGCCCACTCAAAATCAGGCGCGTAAATCATTCCTTCGGAAAATAAATGCTGGATAGCGTAGGCACGAGCTACTTTATCTCCCCGGCCCGGGTCCACTAATTGGATGCCCCAACTTTCACGGGCAAAGTGCGTCCGAAGTTCTTGAGCTACAGAAATACCTGCCGCCTTAGATTCGATAAGAAGTTTATCAATCTTGAATAAATTGCATTCTTTGATGACTTTTAGCACTAACTTGGGAAATTCTAACCGTTCCTGCCAAGCGTGTACCAGCATAATGCGGCGGTTTCCGTTTCTGTCGGACCATACGCCCCAAATCGTCATAGCACTATAATCGTTTTCTTGCTTTGTCGTGTATGCAGTATCAAGTGACGCAATAACGTATTCAAACGGAGGGAATACCGTTTTAGGCAATCCTTCTGCGCCAGAAACTGATTCGTCCCATAAGATCCACCAATCCCGTTTAATGATACCACCGCCCTTAGGCCGTGGACGTTGCTGTAACTGCCCAGCCGCCGCAAACGGCCCAAGAGCTGCTTCAAGAGAAGCTACTTCGGGCTCACCAAATCGTTCTGGAACAAGAAGTTCACCTTCTGTTCTGTCATCGACAAACCATTTAGTAATGCATTGGCGGTCTGATTCGTACCGCATTGGCAAACAAAGATGCGTCCATTCTCCCCGGTCTTTAGATAAAACATGGCCGGTCAAGTCTGATTCGTGCAACCGCTGCATAATAACGATGTATGCTCCCGTCTTGGGATCATTGAGACGAGTTGACATGGACTGGTCCCACCAATCCAACGTTCCTTGGCGGACAAGATCTGATTCTACTTCATTAGCGTTGTGGGGATCGTCAACCACAATAATAGATCCGCCTTCACCAGTCAGTGCGCCATCAACCGATGTTGCAAGCCTGTACCCGCCTTTATCATTGTCAAATCGGATCTTTGTATTTTGGTCCGACACAATTTTCATGCTCCTCCCCCAGTAGTTCTGGTAATAAGGAGATTCAATTAAACGTCGGGTCTTAATGCTATCACGAATAGAAAGTGATTGAGCGTAAGAAGCAAATAAAAATTGAACGTGTGGACCCGATAACGGGCCATACTCAGATTGCGCCCACGTCCATGCTGGAAAGCAAACGGACACCATAGAGGACTTTGAGGTACGTGGAGGAACGTTGATAACTAAACGTCGAATTTCGCCCCGTGTTACCGCCTGTAAATGCTCTGCAATGGCTTCTAAGTGCCAGCCATACTTGTATGGATTAGGGTCAATGTACTTCCACGCGCCCTCCACAAAAGAAACCATGTCTTCTTCGTAATCCAAACGCTCTAGCTCACGTAAGGCTTCTTCTGGGTATTGTTTGATAGCGTGCTCAATGTTAGCCGCCCGGAACTCAAGTTTCTCATTCATACTCTTCTACCTCCCCCTCAATAACAAGGGGTGGCGCGGCCATTTTTTGAAGAAGGGTCTCACGAAGAGCCGCCCTTTCTTCAAAAGATAAGCTACCAAAATCAAATACAATGCTTGGTCTGCTGTCTTTAGCCTCTTCTTTTTCCCGCCAACCCATGCGGGATTTAGCAATAAACATGGCTGCTGGCATGGCTGCTGGGGTATCTTTCATGGCCTGTTGATAGATATTTTCAACAACTAAAGCATCCGCCAGTTCTTTGCCGCATTTCAATTCATGCTTATAAGTGTTTTTAAGATGCGTTGTGCTAACACCGATAATATCAGCAATCTCCGGGATGGTTTTGCCCTGTTTAGCAAGCCCCATAATGGCTTTTCTGACCAATTCCGTGTCATCGATCTTGTGCTTACGCACCTTATCGTCTTTGCCTTTACGGTTGTCATAAGTTGTTTTAGTCATAGAAACCTCTCGCTTTTGTACTCTATATATACTATTAGTTGATAGCTTAGCAAGTGCTAGAGAGGATTACAAAATGGCTGATAAGTTTTGTGCTGACTGCAAATGGGTTACTTTTAATGGAAACCACAAATATAACTGTTTAAACCCGCTAAATGATGACTTGTATGATTGGTTTAATGCTTCTTCCGGAGATGTTGTTCGTGACATTCGCCGCGCATCTGTAACATATGAACTTAATACGTGTGCAGAATTTCTCCCTCAAAAGAAATCTTCACTGTCATCAAAGTGATCAAGATAAGGTATAATGGTATGTCGTTAACAATCGAGGAGTTCCTTATGGGCCTAGTAGCAGAATCAATAACTTATGAGTTCACGTTTGGGGCAATCCCAAACCTCACCATTACCACTGACTCTTTTAATGTAGGGAATGATAACATGACTTGGAACTATCGCGTTGTTTTGGAACCAAAAGAAAGCGACGACAGCTTGTTCTCTGAAGATAACTTTTCAATTCGTGAGGTGTTTTACGATGAGAATGGTGAAATTAACTTCTGGTCTGACGAAGCAGCCGCCCCCTTTGGCGTTACTTTTCAGGAAGTTGCTGATGACTTTGATCTAATGGCTGAAGCTTTTAAACTTCCCGTCCTCACCCTTGTGGTGGACGAGGACGGAGAAGAGTCGCTTATCGAATCAGGTGAAACGTTTGAATACGAGTATCCAGACACTAAAGAAGTAGAAAAAGAATAATCTCCCCCTTCTCTATCAAAATACGTGGTCGCCTCTAAATACGGGGCGGCCACCCACCATCTCGCATAACTCAGGCGGCAGCATCCGCCCTTCACCATCGAAGGTAACAACTGCAAAACCCTGCTGAGACCGTGAGGGAGATCCCTCTGCGTACTCAAACTGCGGACCAAACGGGTCTGCTAGGGTTCCGGTTTCCACACCCCACCTAGAACCATTTCTGTCCCGCATAGCAGTGATTTGCAATTGGTGGGTATGTCCGGTGATTATGTTAACGCCTGAGTGAAGAGCGTTATTCCACCCCGCATGGATGCCGCCACGAAAACGGTGTCGTACTTCGGTTCCGTTGATGTCAAAGGCATAAGAAAACTTCCAATCTTTGAAATGGTCCGCCAAGGACATAATGTACCCATCCATTTCATTAGCGTTAGCTGCAACATAGTTATCAACTCGCGCATCATGATTCCCCATCGTCCATAGTTTGTATTTGGCGTTAGGAAGCATCCGAAGCCATTTTTTGGCTGTGTCAATCTCAACTTCAATTTTAGGAGCTTTAGATCCACGGACAGCAGGGTGTCGGCTGATTCGGGCTCCATCAATAACATCACCATTCATAATGATGCCGTCTACTTTAAGTGCCTTGCTTACCTTAACAAATGCTTTGTAAATTAGAGTAGGTTCTCCAGACCACACATGAAGATCAGATCCAATGATCCACCGGGTTCCGGGGGCTTCCATCGTAACCATTCGTGGGTAAGTCCATACTTGCTGGTTATATGCCGCTTCTGGTATGCCTTCTGGAAATCGTTCTTGTGCTGTGAATAGGCGGTGTTGGAACGTTTGTCTTGGAACACCAATTGATTTCGCTGCTTGTGCTAAGTTTTTTCCGGTAGACTCATAAACTCGTAATGTGTCCATCATAACTTCGATTGACATTTTATGGGTAGCCATGCCGCTCTCCTGTTGTGGTTTCCATATAATGCATTGAAACCATGTCGTTTTTATTATCATTATTGTAATGGGTTTACAACTGTTTAGATAATAGCTATATTAAAACAATCAGAGTGTAGCGCAGTCTGGTAGCGCACTTGTCTTGGGTACAAGGGGTCGTGGGTTCAAATCCTACCACTTTGACCACTATTTCAACGCCATATCCACGGGTATGGTCCCCATCTTTTTCGAAAGGTGGAATTAGTTGGCCTTGCTGCCTTGTGTTCGCGGCTTGGTTGTGCGGCTGATACGTCCGTTTGTACAGGACACAATGCTGCGGTACTGTACGGGGGTGCCGCCTAAGACAAAGGTGATGGTGTGTTAGCCAGCCTTAGCCCGTACCAAACAAGCTAGCCGTGGATGTATCGGTGGCATGTAATAAGAAGGGAAGTAAGGTTGATTGCCTTGCTTCCTTTTTTATATGGGGGGGTCCCAAAAAGGGGTGGGGGGATAAGTAAATGTTAGAAATGAGAAGTAGTGTAGTACATGTTATTTTTGAGAAGTAGTGAAAAAGTTATTTAGTTTTTGAGGGGTGGGGGGTCCCTGTCCTGATGGGGGGGAGGCAAGAAAAGGGGGGTCTGGGGGTTGCCAATAGGCCTAGCCCTACACAAGACTCAATCACGCCCCCCCTATCCCTTATGGCGGCATGCATGGCGTGCCATGCACCGCGCAAGAAAAAGGGAAGCGCTAGGCTTCCCCTTCCTTCCAGTCCTATGTGAGGCGGCTTATCGCGCCTTATCATTTAGCAATGCTATTTGATTGACCGTTTGCATTATCCAACCGCCTTGTAAATCTAGGCGCGTTTCGTTCCACGCGCTCAATGCTTCTAACGCCTCAATACGGGCGGCTAGCGCGGCATTCAAAGCTTGGCTAGCTATCAGCTCGGCGGAAAGCGCCTCGAGCGCCAATGATATCTCTCTCATTATGTCTCTCCCCATTGCAAGCGCCTCACAAGCAAGAGCGCTCACACCATAAAGCATGAGCGCTCACTACTTGTCAATAGTGCAATCTAATGACTCACTAAGTGCTAAAAGTGCGATTCACTGGCACTAAGTAGATATCAAAAATGGCAAGTACTGAAATGCCAGTAAATGCCATAAGTGATATCTACTAGGCGTGTATCGCGTGACGCTCCGCTATTTGCCATAGATCAGCGTTAAGCTCTACGTTTCGCCCTACACCCTTAATGGCGCGAACGGAGCGATATCCAATCCTGCCGGTGTCTAAGCGCTTGTAAGAACCTAGCCCGCCTTTGATCAAGTTCTCTTGTACGACGTTGAATGTTCGCCATAGGTCACACCCTACATCATCTTGACGCCTTGGTGTGAGAAGCTTGCGAGGATCAATAGGGTGGTCATCCGTGTTATTGCCATAGCGCGCATGCAAGGCGGCTTCCGCAAAGCCTAAGCGCTCTCCATCCGTCATCATGATATGTGACCATTGTTGAACGCCTAGCAGGGCTTTATTGCTTTGCTCAATCACCTTGTAGGAAGCCTCGATGATCTTCTGCTCTAAGCCGCCTCTATGCGCTAGGCTGATCTTTGCATAGGTTTCGGAAGCCGCCACAATCCCGTTTGAGCATACCATACGGAACATTCCCGACCACAATTGCAGTCCCGTTGTCCCGTCATGTGAATTGATTACCACAATCTCCGGCACGCTGTCGCCTTGATAGCCTAGGCTTTCATGGCGGAAACGTACCATATGTTTCTGGAAGCCTTGCTTATCAGCTTTACGTGTCTTTGTTTCATATGCCCTTACCGGAACAAAGTCGGCTTGTGTTAACAAATCGATTACATGCGTTGTTGGAATATGCGCGTACTTCTCCGAACGGCTATCGTGTTTTGTTGTTTGTCCTACTGAATAAGGCATATTTACTAAATCTAACATTGTCTTTTCTCCGCTGTGGTTGGACGCCTCTCTCCGGCGTATTTAGACACTATCAACATTCCGTTGACAACGCAATCCCCTTTTTTACTCTCTCTCTATCTTTTTTCACCTAAGCATTGCGGCTTCTCAAGTACGTCTCACATTCGCATTGTACTAGCGCAATCTTTTTTATCTGTTCCCTATCTGTTCTTATTGACTCTTTCCAGTAAATCTCATAAATAACATTTACTGAAACGCGAAAGGGAGAGTTTCGCAATGATTGACATCCGATTCCGTCGCTTCTTATCTATGGACAATCCGAAAGCTATTAAAGCGCAGGCTTATGGCTATCTAAATGCAATTAACTATATGGCACCACACACTAGCGCTGGTGTTGGGGACCTATGCGGCAAAGCTTCCGCTGGATGTATTGCTTTATGCTTAGGTGAGCACTCAGGACAAGCCGCCATGTCCGAAGTGGTTCGGGATAGTCGGAAACGCAAAGCCGCCTACTTTATGCGCGAGCGTAAAGCGTTCATGGCGGAATTTGTTTACCATATCGAACGCGCACAAGCGGAAGCCCATAAAGCCGGTTTAAAGCTTGTTATCCGTCCTAACGGTTCGACCGATTTACCTTTTGAAGCAATCGCATGCGAGCGAAACGGCCAAGCTTTCCGAAATCTTATGGAAGCGTTCCCCAATATCCAATTTGTCGATTACACAAAACACGCAAAGCGTTTTAAAAAAGCGCTTCCTTCCAATTATCATCTTACTTTCTCACGGTCGGAAGTAAATGAGGCGGAAAGTGTTGCTCTATTGGAAAGCGGGTTCAGCGTCGCAGCCGTATTCAAAGGCGGCTTGCCTGATACCTATCTATCCTTTCCGGTTATCAATGGCGATGATCATGATTTGCGCCATCTTGATCCGAAAGGCGTATTCATTGGCCTATCGCCGAAAGGAAGCCGCGCAAAGCGTGACACTTCCGGTTTCGTCATCCAATTGTAAGGGGTACCCCATGAATTGGGTGATTTATAACGTTTATAAACCGGAACTATTATGGTCAAACGGTTCTGGTTGGACTGAAACAGAATTTGACGTTTTCGACGATATCGAACGTCGAAACCTTAACCTACCAATGGGGGGCGCTTGGAAAAGCGCTTCCTTTTCATAACCGGTTAAAAGGTGAAACCATGAGAAAAGCAATTGCAGCTAATTCATCAGTTAAAAGTAACCGAACGCACGGAGGAATGCGACTAATGAATAACTATGCAAATACGGTTCAAACCGCTATTGCGGAGGGGCGATACGCGTTTCGGGTAGGGGAAACCGAACAGGATAACCCTTACCCGCCAGACCACGCATATTGGGTAGTATGGCTCGAAGGTTGGCGTGCAGCTTATACCCAATACAACGGAAAACCAACCTTAAAATTGGAGAAAAACCAT
>Ga0136642_1000631_pt1 | contig 17244 bp, 22 predicted proteins | sample LowCatLa1302831Y_FD_115313 | JGI IMG/M metagenome (GOLD analysis project Ga0136642, IMG submission 115313) | Freshwater microbial communities from Lower Cathedral Lake, Yosemite National Park, California, USA - 13028-31Y | ecosystem: Environmental > Aquatic > Freshwater > Lake ... | reverse complement strand
CTGTGCGGGGTCTTGTGCAGCAGGTGCATAGCTAGTGGGAGGAGGAGCAGGCGTTTCTGCCGCTGCTTGTTGTTGCTGTGCGGGGTCTTGTGCAGCAGGTGCATAGCTAGTGGGAGGAGGAGCCATATTTGCTTGTGCTTCTGCCTCACCAGCATTAGGGTCTTCGGAGTAATCATCAAACTCCACGATGCCAGTGCGAGGATTGCGCTTGCCGCTACCGCCACGGGACTTCAGCAGTCTGGCCTCGGTAGGGTTAATGTGGGCAAGAATAGAGTCTTTACCCCGTCCAGCCGAGGCTAGGCGATCTGCCATCTCCGGCAGACTTAATAGTTTTGCAAGCTTGCTCATCCTATACCTAACCCTTCTTTCAATGCCGTCGTACCTTCTGGTTCGCCCCAGGGGTATTTTCCACCTTTTTTACTTACTTTGCTACCCATTCCTTCTGGGCTAGTGTCTCCAAGCATAGCTACATCCGCACCGCCAAAAGCAGCAGGAGAGGCCGCTGCTCCAGAGGCTACGTCAGAAACGGCAGGGCTACCAGTTGTTGGCGTTGTATACGGTGTTTCAGCAACAGTGTCAGGGATTTTAGTAGGCGCTTGACCCATAAGATCAATGATTGATTTGTCCAGATTATCACCAGATATTTTTACTTCTCCAGAAGAAAGTGCGTCTTTTACGGTATCTGCTGCGGTAGAAATTTTCTTTCCTATAGGCTCAGCAACAGAAGTTAGTACATCACTAGCCTTTTTATATATAGGCTCAGCAATAGAAGTAGCTGCTTTACTAATAGGCTCAGCAACCGCTGTAGCCACATCACTAGCCTTTTTATATATAGGTTCAGCAACAGAAGTTAGTACATCACTAGCCTTTTTATATATGGGTTCAGCAATAGAAGTAGCTACATTACTTATTGGTTCAGCAACAGAAGTTAGTACATCACTAGCCTTTTTATATATAGGCTCAGCAATAGAAGTAGCTACATTACTTATTGGTTCAGCAACCGCCGTAGCCACATCACTAGCCTTTTTATATATAGGCTCAGCAACAGAGGTAACTGCTTTACTAATAGGCTCAGCAACCGCCGTAGCCACATCACTAGCCTTTTTATATATGGGTTCAGCAATAGAAGTAGCTACATCACTTATTGGTTTGATAGCTTCTTTTAAACCAGAAAAATCTACCGACGGCCCAGACGGCAAATTGCTGGCAATATCAGAAATAACATTACCAAATTGATCTAATAATGGGCCTGCCGCTTCTTTTTCACCAGCGGTCAATGCTGCGGCTGCACCATCTTTTCCGGCAAGTGTTGCAGTTACTCCCGCTTTTGTGGCAACACCAGCAATTTTGGATAAGGTGGGGTCTTCTATGTTAGACGCTACTTCTTTTCCGGCAGCAGTACCGGCAGATGCGGCAAGACTGGTGATGGCGGCTTTCGTTCCATCATCCAATGCTTTTTTCAAGTCTCCATTATTTTTTATAAGAGAGCTGGTTGTTGCAGATGCGTCTGCCCCTACGGCAGAACTTACAACACGAACAAAAGTGCTATTTGTTGCTGTTGGTAAATATGCCCCAGCAGTAGACTCTCCAGCAGTCAATAAACTACTTGTTGCATTATTTACATACGCTCCAGCCGTAGCGCCTGCATAATTTGCAATCGCTGCTTTTGCAATATCTTCTGGATTTTTAGCGCCATTCATTACCGCTACGGCAGTGTTAGCTATTGCAGTAGCAGTAGGCACAGATACATTTAGGGTAATAGCTAACTCAGGAGCAAGGGTGTAAACAGCAATTGCCTCTACTACTTGCAACGGATGTTCAACAACGTAAGTTACAACATTTTCTACAGTTTTTACAGCTCTTTTTACAGCGTCACCAACCGCGTCGCCAACAGACTTTAACGCATCACCAATAGCGTCAAAAGGACTTTGTTTTCCTCCGCTACTACTGCTACTGTTGTTGTCACTAGATACTGATGTTTTTTTACCAATTGGTTTAATATTATATTTGTAGTAATCAGATGTTTCACGGTCACGGGTCATATCAAGCCTCCATTTCTATGTTGATTGCAGGATAGGCTTGACCGCCTTCTACTCTTTGCCCCATGCTTTCTTTGACTTTAATACCAGCCATTTGCAAAGCACGGATCATTTGAGGATTGGTCACATAAGAGTTTACTTTCTTAAACCCAGATGCAATCATTGCTTTGTGAAACTGTTTTAAACTATCTATGAGCTTGGTGGGATCATCAGCAGTAATCAGGTGTGCAGTAGCCATACCGCCTCCCTGATTGGAAAAGGTCATCAAGCTGTTATTAGCTCTGACAATCCTAAACTTTGGTGATTTTGTTGCAGCTTCTAACCCCGCATAGATTTGTTGCCAGGGCATAGGAGAACCGTTAGTGTCAACATCATGCTTGATAATTTCCGCAGGAGACATGACTTTTGCTGGTGAATTTTGCTTCTGCAACGTGTTCATGATGTTTGGCGAAAACCCAGATTTTTTTGGTGGGGGGGCAGGGTTGGGGAGCGCCATATTAAAGTCCTAATGCAGCAACAATTTGCTGATGTAGAGAAAGATGTGTGCTTATCCAGTCGTAAAAACTACTCTCATCGTTCCAGTTTGCATCCATAAGGTTAACAGGATTGCTCAAACCAAGGGCCGCAGACATAGCCTGATGCTCCACCTGGTGGCACAAAAGCCAGTCTTCTACGTCGTTAGGATTGATGTCTAACAACGGAAAACGGGGTATTTGTACGTTGTAATTGTCAACTAACGTGTCAGAAAACAGTTGATGCTGGAGGCCATTCTCAAAAGCAAACCCCATGAGGCCGTCAACGTCCCCATGACGTACTAAAGAGATAGCGTCCATGTTCATTTTGCTTCCAGTGCCTCAATACGGGCGGTTAAAGAAGTGATAAGTGCTTGCTGTTCTTGGATTGCGGCTGTTAGGGTGGCAACAAGGAACGACACATCAATGCCTTGGTACTTGGGCTTGCCGTCAGAGTCAACTGCGTCTTTCTCGCCTGTCACGGCATGGGGGCAGACTTCCGCGAGTTCGTGGGCAATAAAACCTTCACCGTCTGAGTTGTCAGAGTTCCACTTGTAGGTGACGGGCTTGAGGGCTGCGACCTTTGCCAAAGCGCCTGTCATGGGGGCGATGGTGTTTTTTAAGCGGTAGTCAGACGATGTGTTGTAACTTGTAACGGTTCCGCTTGTACCAATCCATCCAACGCGCCCGTTGTCATTAAAAAATGACATTTGTGATGTTGACGCTGTACCGGCAATTTTTGTAGCAAGACCACCAAGAAATTGGACAGTTAAAAATGAAACATTATCAAAAGTAGCATTAGTCCCCACCAGCAAGTTACCGCTGGAGTTGATGACAAGACGACTTACCGCTGCTGTGTAGTCGTAAATGTTGTATTCACCAGATTGAGAATACATACCCCAAGCATCGCCAGTTCCGGTACTTCGCTTGCTGAACGCAAGAATTGCACTTGTACCAGTAGAACGTATTGCCCCGCTTACATCTAATTTAACACTTGGCGAACTAGTCCCTATTCCTACGTTCTGGTTTGCGTCTATATAGACAGCGTTTGCGCCATTGGTAGATATGCCTACGCTGTTGGCAGCAGGTAAGTACAGTCCGTTACCAGTTGCGCTAGAGCCAGTAGGGATTAGCTTTGCAGCCGTTGCCGTGCCGGTAGTGGCAAAGTTAGTCCCGTCAAAGGTCAAGCCGGCAGAGTCAGTCTCAAGACCACCAGTGGTGGAGTACACCACACGGCCCGATGTTAGGCCGGTGTTGGTGATGGAGTTAAATGTTCCAGAAGCGTTTTGCGGGTTAGCAAGTTGCCACACTCCATTAGTAGCGTCGTACTGCAATATAAGAATATGTCCAGCACCAGCAATGTCTCCTGCAACTAATGGTTTATTGTTTCCCTTGACAATCGTCTTTGCAGTCAAAGAGTTAGGAGAAAAAGTAGGCGTAGTTGTCGTGTTAGCAGTAGCTGCTCTGATATACAACGTCAGTCCAGATATTAAAGACGTAACAGCGGGAGTTAACGTAGCCGTAATAATGTCAGACGATCCACCGGCAGATGCGTACAAGCTCTGTGACTGGATGTCTACGGCAAAATTAAAATTAGCGTCTAGACCTGAGAGCAACAACGGCCCTGTTTGGCTGGCATATACATTAGGATAATAAGACATTAGAACCTCGCTCTTTGTTCAGTTTCAAACTGTATACCTGTCATCGTCCAATTGGGTGATGAACTGGTGATTGTCAACGATATGTACTTGCCCCACATCTGTGCGTCGTAACGGTACAAGTAATAACCTGTTGTTGCATTTCCCCAATAAACCGTCTGGGAAAATGCGTTGTTCCATGACACAACAGAACCACTATTGTTTAACCATGTTACATAGGTAAAATTGTTTAGGTTTATGGATGGTGAAACAGCATTTTCTGAATCAACTGTCACCGTCATGTTGTTGCCAAGCGCAGATGACAAAATGGCTTCTACGCCAAACTTTAGAGCAGTTTTGTCGCGGATGATGTTACCCATGCCATACAACGCGGGTTGTATGTAACTGTTGATTGCCGCCGTAGAGTTTTGATATGTTTTTTGTAAGTCAGTGCCGGTAGTGGTAAACAACACAGCAGAGCCGCTAACTGGAATTGACGCAATAAATGTTACGGCATTTTGAAAAGTAAAGAACCACTTCTTGTCAAAATACACTGCTTGCACCCAACGTGAACCGCCTGACCCATAAGGGAATGAGCTATTTACGTAGAAGTTAAACGCAGCGCACAAAATGTTGTACACCAGCACCTGTCCTGCGCTTATAGTTTTGGTGAAATCAATGTAAGGAAAAACCCCGTCTAGCGCGTCACTGAGCTTGGACGTTGTAGAGCCAACTAGCGCATACACACCGTACCTGTTCATAAATACGATAGAACGAAAATAAGGCATCATGGCGTAAGGAAGGTCTGTTCCCACGCTGGCGCTGATGTTAGTGTTGGTGTACAGCGTTGCGCCTGTACTGCTGTTAATCCGTACATCTGAAATTACGTTGATGCTGTCAGTTCCAAATATATACAAGAAATTGTTAGCACTAACAAGTTGAGTTATGTTGCCTATCAACGTGGAGTCATTAAAAATAATGTTTCCCGCAGACGTACTAATAAAATCGTTGTTTGTTCCGGCTGCTGTGTAGTACAACGTACGTCCATTTGCAATCCAAACTCTGCCAGCAAATGACGCTATACAAGTACCAGGTTGCGATATAAGACTTGCGGTAATTGTCTGACCGCTGCCTGGGCTACCAAGTGTTACCGATGGAACACTGGTGTAACCCGTACCTGGCGTAAGTCCTGTTCCATACGCAGATATAGATGTAATTGCTCCACTTGTAATACCAAGAGAAATTACCGCTTGCGTACCGCCGGTTTGATTAGGCGCTCCTACGGTGACTGTAGTAGCAGATGTGTAGCCAGTACCTGTGCCAGACAAAGCAAAAAATAGAGAGCCAACTTTTACAAGGTTAGTGCCATCCCATTGAAAGTAACCTTTGCTAGGGTCAATGATTATGATTAACGTGTTGTTCCATTGGCTTGATTGCACACCAGACGTAGAGAACGTAGCAGCAGCACCTATGGTGGTAACTGCGTTGGTGCTAATGTTTACTTGTTTGGCAGAGCCGTCAGCAAGAAACGCTATGTAATAGTTGGTTGTTCCAAGATTTCCATAAGTTGAATACACCACAGCACTTGCAAACGTAACACTTCCAATAGTGGTAGGCGCAGGAACAACGCGCACGTTAGCATGACCTATTGGCATGGCGTTTTCCAGCCACGCAAATTCTTCTTCTTTGATGGCAGTACGATTTGCTTTCGTGTTTATGCCAATAAAGTCTTTAACAACTTTGTAGTCTTTCTTTTGCTCCTGCGTTGCCATGTTTACTTCTTAGCTGTGCGTTTTGCACGTTTAAAAGATGAGGCGGTAGGGTAGCCTTTTTGCCCACGCTTCTTTGCTGGCAGACCGGCTTTGCGGCGCTTGTTGATGTTGTAGTACAAACCACGTTTTGCTTTTGGTGTTTTCATCTGCAACCCCATCTTTTACGTGCAGCCTTGCCGCGCTCTCCTGTCCAGCCCTTGCTCCTGGCGCAGAACGATTTATGCCTTGGCCCTGATTTTTGAGGAGCCTTGAGATTGCTTCCGGTAGAACGGTTGTACTTAGCCCTGCCTTTTGCAGTCAATCCTCCACCCTTGCGGACAGATTGTTTTTCACCTCTGCCGACAGAAAGATTTGGGCTTTTTTTTCTTGCCATCATGCCACCATTGATTCAGCAGTTGTTTGCACACTAGCTACACGATTCATCCAGCCCTTGAAAAATTTTTCTTGCACTGGGTTGTTCTGAACAATAGAGTTGTAGAAATTTTCTTTCAGCTCTGTAAAAGTTTTTATCAACAAAGGCACTTCAATAGTTTTTACCAATTGAAGAGTTGCTGGGCCTACAGAACCATCTTCAACAGCGCCAACAACACGTTGCAAAAACTTGGCAGATTTTTTAGTGCCAGCGTTAATTCCAAAATCAAACACAACGTAATCAAGACCGCTAGGCAAATCATCACACTTGATGCTATCCCAGTAAATTTGTTTGTAAAACGGCTTGACATCAGAAACTGTCAACTTTTTCATTTCGCCATCTTGAATTGGACGCTTTAAAAACTCAGACCAAGCTTGCTTGGTAACTCCAAGATTGGTTTCGCCACCGGCATCATCTTTGTCCCAAACATAACCGCCTTCAGACTTGATAATCCGATCAAAGCAAAAGTCAAAGTTTGCGTTCATTTGGTAGGCTCACTTTGGTGCAAGAGTTGATCCTTGGCTTGGCTGCCGGCGCTAGAGCCAAAGTAAAAGGCAATGATGCCAGTCCATGCTGTTCCCAAGCTGCCAAGCATGATGTCAATCTGGGGCGCGTGTTCAATTTTGCCGTACATCAAACCACCCAATATTCCAAAAAAACCTAGGGTTACCCCTATAGCCAAGGCAGATGGAATGTAAGACTTGGTAGAAATTTGCATGTCACGGGCAGACTTTCTATCTTCAACATTAAGTTTGGCAAAGTCCAAGTTCATGGCTTGAGCTTGTTTCTTTAACTCAAGCTCTGCCATCTGAATTGCCGCCACTTGGGTAGCGTCCAGCTTGCCGCTAGAAATTACGTTTTGCACTTCCTCTGCTGGGATACCTAGTGCTTTAGATACCGCAGATACCGCCATACCCGCCAGTGGGCCACCAAACGCCGTTGCAATCGTAGGTGCTATTTGAGCTAACCAGTCCATATCAGTCCTTTCCGGTCAGGGATTTGATTTTGTTGTTTACGGAGGTTTTTTCTTCAAGGATTGCGATGTGCATCCTGTTCTCAGCAATCTGGTCACGATTACGTTGGATTTCTTTTTCCAAGTCTTGACGTAGCTTTTCTCGTGCAAGCTCTGCCCCTGTATTACTTGCCTGCTTGTTGTCGCTGGTAACAACCAAACTAATTTTGCTATTTAGGATGGTGACTTCATGAGCCAAATTGGACAAAGCAGACATCAAGTAAACCACGCAGGAGAATAACAGTGGTAATAAAGCAAACGTGATCTTTTCAATCAGTTGCCCTTTGGCTTCCATGTTCTGAATTTTTTCCTCACTCATATCAACCCCTCTTAATAAAGAATTCCCAGGCCAAACCGCCAATAGGCACAATCATCGCAATAGCTGCAACAAAAAGCAAGAAATTCATTAAGGCAGCACCCGCAGCTTCTTTGTCCTTTTGCCTCTGCTCCAACATTGTCCTTTCCATCTCAGAACGTTCCTTGTGCATTCGCACTCGCTCTGCCATCATCTCTTCCCAGACCGGCGCGTTGCCAGTCATGAAAAGCAAATCTTTTATATACCGTTCATCATCTCTCAGCGCTTTAGATGCCACCGCTATCTTTAGAGCCTCTGCGTTTATCTGAGAATCGCTCTTTTGAATATTTGCTATTCTTGCCTTTGTTGACGCTGCGTGGACTTGATCTGCTGCCGAGTAAAAGCTGCTGAACTGACCATACAAACTCTTGACATCTTTCCCCAGCGCCACCGCCTTCTTGATCTGATCCACCACGGTCTGAGCCGTGGCTATTGCCACGCTGATAGAAATTGGATCGATCATTCACGTTCAACCTTCTCCCATTTCAAGCAATAAACTTTTCTTTCAAATACGTCGCCTGTCCAGTACCACCTAACACACACCCACTTTACTGGATGTTGAGGAGTTGATGCCAATAAAACAAAAACCAAAAAACATCGCACAACTCACTTGTCCACCTTGTTGTCCAGCTTATCGAATATTTTGTCCAGCATGTCCATAATGCGTTTGGTGTCTTCTCGGTAATCATCTTTAGCCACAAAATTGCTTATGCGGTCTTCAATCTTATTGATAGAGCGAGACAAACTATTGACCGTCCAGCCTCCAAAGAAGCCAGCAACTCCCATTGCCATGTTTATTATGCTCTGTGAATCCATGATTAGCCCATTAAGTAAGGGGTTGTAATACGTCTAGTAAACACAGAAGACAACACGGCGCGTACCTGGTTCTTGTATTCTTGGTTAAAAATCTCAGATTCGCCATAAGCTTGTTCTTTGTGCTTGGCTTTGTAGCAAGCATAGAACGCCACAGGAGTGGTGTACGGGTCAGGAATAGTCTCTGTCGGAGAAGAGCTTGTCAATGCGGTAGGCATAACAACCGTGTCCAGCTCAACTGTATAAGTTTGATCTGGTACAGGCCCAAGGTAAATGCTGGTTTGCCCATACATGGAATAGGCTATTGGCCTACCAATATAGTTTTGGTAGTAACGCAGCCGAGCATTGAAGTCGGTAAATGCCATGTACTGCAACGCTATCCTGGTGTTGCCCCAGATCAAGTTAAAGTTAATGATGTCAAGCGTGTTTGATCCGCTTGGCAATGAGCTTGTCAGCAATACTTCTTGGTTGGCTACAACCGAAGATGTCTGGTATGTACGCAGGCAGCCGGTGTCTCGCACCATGCGAGTTCTACCCTGATTAATGTAATCAGTTAGTTCGCTGTCGGTGTAAAAGTTGCCATTAGCATCATGCAGCAATCTCCGGCATTCGGTGATGTAGTCAGAGAGTACCATTCTGGCCTCATGATGTTATGCGGCTTTTTGAACAAGTCCAGCCCTACGCTGTTTAGGCGTAGGAACTGGCTTTGCATCAACCACGGGGGATAGAACGTGGAGGTTAGGACGGGATGAGGCAAACGAAAAGCAAGATAGGCGGTCTTTAGCCTTTTGCAATTCCGTGTTATTCAACATCCATCCAAGCCGACGTAGATGCGGCTCTTTGTTATCTTCTCCGAAACCAAACACATGATTACAAACAATAACTGGCACTTCTACAGGGATACCCTTGGCAAACAAATATCGTTTGCCGTCGTATCCGTCTTCTAGATCGTGTTCACTGTTATTTGTAACCCACATGTTAGGAAGTCAGAATGTCGCCGTAGATGTACAAGTCAACCGTAGCCGCTGCACCTTGCGCCGTACCTACATTGATGTACAGGTATGCTTGAGTAAATGCGTTTGTAGACGCAATGCTCAAGTCTTGTACAACAGCAGAGGATGCCAGTGAAGGCGTGACAGACGTAACGACTGCCGTGCCTCCCGCAGATGCGGCGGTTTGAACTGTGAAGCGTGCCGTTGTTGGATTAATCGAACCATTGGTCATCGCAATGGCGCGAATCCGAAACTTTGTAGGAGTGTCGGCAAATGCAACGAACGTATCGCCCGTCGCATTTAAGTTCAACGACGGAACAACAGCCAGCAGAATGCTACCAAATTGACTCGGCAGTTTGTTTGCAACTCTAGAACCAGCCATATTAGCTCCTTAGATGGTTTGCAGATAGACGGTATCAGATGTACCGCCAACAGTGCTTGCAGGAGTGTAAGCAGTTCCACCAAAAGCAGGGCCACCTTGGGTCAGAAGACCTTGGGTAATCGTAGTCACTTGGTGCAGACCGCCATCAAGAATTACTGACGAATAAGTTGCCGCCGCAGTAGTTGCAACTGCAACAGCCATGCGAGGTACAAATACGCCAGTGCTAATTGCTGGATTGGTTAAAGTTGCAGAGCCTGCGGTAACTTGGGAAAGGCCCAACAAACCGTAAGTTCCAACCGTGTTGGTAGCACCAGATGCGCCCGTTAAAGTCAGTGCGGTAAAGCACATTACAGCGGTAGCAGCAGTGGTTGATGCTGGGCTAAATGTAATAGCAGGAACAGAAGTCATACCAGCACCATTGTTGTTCATGGTGATAGCAGTGATTGTTCCAGAACCAACCAAAGTAGCGTTGACAGTCAATGTTGCGCCAGTACCAGTGGTGTCGCCATAAGCGTTGATTACACTAATAGTAGGAGCAGCAGTGTAGCCAGCACCCTGGTTGGTCACGGTCACTGCATTAATTACACCAGCAGAAATGGTGCAAGTTGCAGTAGCTTGTACGCCACCAGCAGGAGGAGCCGAGATCAACAGGATAGTTGCTTTGGTGAAATTGCTACCACCAGCAGTAATCGTAACGGTGCTATTGATAGCGCCGCCAACAATCACGTTACCAGTTGCCAACACGCTACCACCGCCAGCAGCAAATGTGCAAGTAGGAGCAGCAGCAGTACCGTTACCAGTACCGGCAGGATAAATGCCGTTGGTGTAACCAGTTCCAGCGTTGGTGATAACAGCGCCTACAGCCGTGCCAGTCATGTTAATCAAACGAACATTGCTGCCGTCAGAAGAAACGATGGTTGGTGCGGACTGAGTAGATGCTTCTACAAAGCGCCAGGTTTGTTGTACGCCGTCGTATTGTTGTACGGCAGTGTACGGGCCAAGATGGGCAGAGTATTGACCACTTGGAATTGTGTAGACCTGACCAGAAGCCAAGTTAATAGGTGTGTTGGGCCAGCTAGTGCCGCGAACACCAAAACCCATTGCATTAATCATATATCGTTACTCCTTAGATGGTGAGAGAGTTGTAGCCGGTGACTTTAGTCATGGCTTTTGGCTTCGTTACCACCAGTTCAGCAATCGTTAGCACTGCGCCAACGTAGCCAACTTGCCAGTTAGCCAAAGTGGATTCAAAGCCGGTAAAGGCAAACGAACCCATTTCATGAATGTACAGAGACATGTAATTGCTATTGAGCAAATACACAGTGCCTTCTGGGCAGTAAGGATCGGGATAGATTGGAACACCAGCAACCATCAAAGCGCGGAAACCAGATTGTGGGCCGTCAGAATCATTGTCAAAACCTACGCCTTTACCTGGGGTAATGACATAAGACTCTTGACCAACGTAATCTTGAGCCAATAAAGTCCAAGTGCCAAAGCCGCATACGCCAAACGTAGGAACTTCAGCAGAATTTTTAACAGTACCAGAAATGTACTGTAACAAGTTTGAGCGAGTAGGATTAACCGAACCAGCCGCATACAGTTTGGATTTCCACCAGGTGTTGCTAGTACGATTGATGTTGCCGTAAGTAGCAAGGGTGGTGCCGTCATCAACAGCGCCTGGCAAGCCAATAAACTGCTGAGTGTTAGTGGTGTTGTTGTACAAGGACGTAGCCATTGAATCCATCATGCTGTTTGTAGCATCGTTCATACGGGCTTCGATCAACGGGATTACCGCGTAGTCTTGCTGCACAGCGCCTTCCATACCAAGGAACGGCACAGGGGCAATCATGAGCTTCAAATTGAACTCAGCGTTGGTTACACCAACTTGCACGCTTGGCTGTGCAAACGAACCTGAGTAGTCAGACCACTGAGATGTAACCATCTGTGAACCCTGCACAGGTGCAGTAACAGATGACACACCGCCAGAGGCTTGCTGAGAGTTGCTCAAAAGAGCAGCCAACAGGGGAGTTGAGTTGTACAGTTGCACAACCAGTTTAGGAATAAACGCCCGTCGTGTTACATACGAGAGTTCTGTGTACTGGCTACTGCCAGTGCTGGGAATAATACCGCCGCCAATAGCCATAAAAAGCTCCTAAAAAAATCCCCTGTTTACCCTATACCTTATAGGCCAATTGGCCTAGTAGGTCTGCGAAATTCTGAAAGCGCCTGTGCCGCCGTATCCCGCGCCGCTTGAATTGGATTCTTGTGGAATGCCGATAAATCAAACTTCTTCATTGGATTGGGATTGTAGCCACTTGGCGTAGGAATGGCTGCTTGCTTCATATACTTGTGATATTCAGCAGCAGCTTCGTGATTGGTTATACCTTTGTCCAACATGAGTTTTTCCACTTCTTGGATTTCCTCACGGTTAGAAACAAACCCTTTTTCAATCAGAGATTTGCGGCGATATTCCAAGTTGTCCATAGCATCACGCTCGGCTTGCTTGGCATCACGGGCTGCAAGTTTCTGTTCAAAATCATAAAACTTTTGCGTGTAACGTTCTTCCATCTCGACTTCCGGCATCACCACATCTGGGCGAACTTTTTTGGCGAGTTTCAGAAATTGAGTACGAGTTTCTGGACTGTCTGACAATTGTTTTGCCAGTCGGGCCAATTCATCTCGCGCTTCATAAGACACATCTTCAAGTGACATAACTATCCCCTAGTTGGTTAATAACGTTTGCCGCCACTGCGCTTTGCAGGCGCACGTTTTGGTTGGTATGGGTTTTTCATAATTAAATGACCTTGCGAGTGCCGCCTGGTTTTTCAAGCGTCATTTTGTTTTTGTAAGCGGTGCTACCAATAGCAGTGCCATCTTTGCCGCCGCCAAATTGCGAGTAGCGTGGTGGGTTAAACATTTGACCGTGCTGCATGTTGTTGTCAGTCGGTTTACGAATTGGCGTAGAGCCACGAGGTTTGAACAAATCCATGATAGTTCCTTACATTGGGAGGGGTGGTTGCTGCGTGCCTGGTGCGGGTGCTTGGGCAATGCTTCTTTGCTCTGGAGTAGCGCCACCAGCTTGGGGTAGCGTTTGCATCATTTGCATGATCTCTGCTGGCATTAGTTCACGGTTCTTTGCTTCTCGCTTGCCAAACATTTTGTGCAAAGAGCCTAAAGATTTCATGATCTGTTGGCCTTCTGGAGTCTCGCTGCCCAGGGCCGGTAGTGACTGCTCTAACAAATCCATAGCCATCTGTATATTGATATTTGCCGCTGACTTGCTACCCATTTTAGGTTCTGGCGTAGACATGGGAGATGCCATAGGAGGAACGCCCGAATCAGGCCCAGCCCCAGCAGAAGCCGGAGCAGGAATGTCGGTGTTCTCAGGGGCTTGTCCCTGCTGAATCAACTCCATCATCTTATCCATTGGCATATCAATACATCCTTAATTAAAGGCGGTTAGTTAGCATCCAACCGCCAATGATGGGTGAAAAGATTCACGGGTAATTTAGGGTGAACCCTAGATTACTTACGCTTACCTTTGCGTCCACCTTTACGTTTCATGCGTGCCATAATGGTACTCCAAGAAGCGGCCACATTTAAAAGGGAATGCAGCCATACCCTATTTGGTTACCCAAATTCAATCTCTTTTTGCCTGGCGACCATCAGTTCTTTTCTGGTTGCCACCTACATTACTGCGGTTATATCCTACTTTTTCGCTTCGCGCAACACTCTTCTCGCCAGTATATCTCGGCGAGTTGTTAGGATTACTCACCCCTCTAGTCATATCAGAATCGGTTGCCATCACTGTCCTTTCGGTGGTTTGGGCTGAGGCGGTGGGGCTGGTGGCTGTGCCGCCGCCTTCTCCGCTTCCTTTTTCTCTAGCTTTTCCAGATCGTCTTTGAGCAATTGTTTCATAGGTGGATCAACCAAGTCAATCAGGCGTTTCTTGTCAATAACTTTGGCCTCAAACAACTTAAACGCCAGATCACGGCTGTCTTCCATAAAGATGGGCGAATTGCTGTGAGCATCTACCTTGACCACAAAGTCATGAGTAAATTGCTCAGCAATGAAAGTCATTCCGTTCTCATCTTTGAAATGAGTATCGTCATACGCTTGCATAATTTTAAGATACAGCGTCGCTAATTTTTCCAACGAGTCTTCAATAATTAAAGCGCGTTTTTTAGCGCGGCTGCTACCAAGACGAGCAAGCTGGCTGGCGTGTCCGGCAGAGCGAACACCTGTTTCGCCACGGCCTTGCAACACGCTAGAGATGCCGCTAACCTCTGCAAACATGGCATCTATTTCGGCGATCTCTTTAAATAAATCTTCCGGCATTTTTGGGGCAAGTTCTTCAACTTTGCCACCAGGCGTGTCAGAGAGAATAAAGGAACTGGGAGAGTTAAGGGCAAATGCTTTTTCATCTGTAATTCCCATAAAACCAGAAAACGCTTTGGGCGGGTTGACTTGCTTGGCAAGCAACATAGAAATTTCACCTACACGCTTTGTTCTAAGTTCTTGTAAGTAAATAAGTTTTTCAACTTCACTCTGACCCCAAAAATAATCGTACAGCGGGTTAGGAGAGATTTGCACAAACGGGCATTCACCCTTAATAAACATGGACTCGCCGCTGCGGTCATAGATCACCACATACGGGTTTGCCATAGTGACAACCTGGTAGTCAGAAGTCTCATCATCCCAGACCCACATCTCTACCATCTCCACTACGCCCTCGCCCACTTGCGCCTGGTAGCGGCTCATGCTCTCTAAAGAAAGATTAACGTTACCAGTAACATTAGGTTGTGTCTGCGAGAAGGCCAGCCGGTTCATAGCGTTGGGTGTTTCGTCTTTGGGTTTTGGCCCTTCAAAGACGCGTTTCAAAATACTTTCCCGTTTTGGATGGTTGTACAAGCGGGTGTACAACTCCGATTTGGTCATGTAGTATTTATGGCAGATTGCCTCTTGCTGGTCAGTGTAGGGGCGGTCTTCCCGCAACACACCAATACTTCCAGGCTCAATCAAGTACGGGCGAATGCTGCCTTGCTTGCCAACCACCACCTTGACAAACGTGGAGTTATAAACCAGTGACCAGTTGATAGAACTAGAGAACACTTGATCGGTGTTGCTGTTGAGCCACTCATCGTTGAGCGCACGAGTCAGTGAAGGAATCTTGGTGTGTTCTGTTTTTTCAACAGACGCGCCGATATTGATTGAGAAGCGGGTAGTTTCTGAGGAATACAAAAACGAGTTGAGCTGGTCAATATGCGGCGCTATCTTGTTAAACAGCGCGGGTGGATCATCTGGTGAGCTACCAAACAAAAAGAAACATTTGAGTTTGTCGTACTGTATCTTGCGCTCATCCACGGACACCAGACACTTCTGCATGAGGTCTACATAGAACGCTTCACGGGCATCTGGTGATTTAGGAATAATCATTTTGAGATAGTCAAGTTTTCATGATCTCGCTGGACAATACTCGGAGCTAGGGGTTTGATCCTGCCCGTAGCCTGCGCCAATTGTAGACCGTTAGTTGATTCATCTGCAATAGGACGGGTGTCGTAGCCACTGATCTGGGTTGGGTTCCCCCACTGTACAGCATACGGGTTTTGCTGCGGCTGCTGACCAAATCTGGCAGGCTGGGCTTCCCCTTCTCTCACGGACTTAATGTCGCTCATGCCAAAGTCTTGGGCTAGACCGCGCATAGTGGTATCAGAATGCTTGGTGGTATCAGAGCGCAGGCCCACCGGCTGCAAGAAGGCCACCATGATAGCTTCACCGTCGCAACCTTTGGGACACAGAGGCTCCCAGGCTTCAAAATATCCGTGTGCCAAGCACTTGTAATCTTTCAATACTGCCATTTTCAATCCCCATTGAGGTCACGTTGACTGTAATCGCGCCGGTTGACCATACCAACACGCAGCTTTAACTCTCCACCTACCAACTTTAACCCCATGCTAGGGGCTAAAAGTGGCTCTGCTTTTGTCCTGTAATCCACATAACGGCTGCGATCCTTGCGCTGCATGGTCTTGACCAGCCCTTTTTTCCAGGCATCGTAGCCCTTGTTAACCCTTATTTGTACCGTTTCAGACAGCGGACGCTCCTCATCTAAGAAAACTTGGCGCATAAACCACATGTCAATACCGCACAATTCGGCAAACATCATGTGAGAAATGCCCCTGTCAGGGTCTTGCAGGAACTTCTTAACCTGGCGCAGCAGCTCTTTCTTGGTCAGGTTCATGCCCGTAGCCCTATCTTTTGTAGATAGTTGGCGGCTACTTTGCCTACATACAGGTCTTGATCCGAGGTTTCGGCATCCTTGGCCTGCTTCTCGCGGGTTATGTAGTTGGTTATCAGGCGGGGCTGGACTTGCTCTGCCCACGCCACAACAGCCAAAGCCGAGGCAATAACCCTATCGTCCTTGCTTCTACCAGGAGCGCCCAGGAAACCGTCCTCACGCACAATGGTCTTCATCTCTTCTAGCAGCTCCATGCTGTAGACGTTCATCATCTGGCGCTCAAAAAAGTCTTTCATGTAGTTCATCATGCGCTCCTTTGTTTGGTGTGTAGTCATGAAGCCTATGCTGTTGGACAGGCCGCCCATGTTGTCTAGCTTGCGCCAGATGTAGTTGGTCATGCTGCCCAGCACATCCCGCAGGTCTTTACCGATACCGCCAGGCATGGCAGTAGCTAGGCGGCGTAAGTTCTTGAGTTCAGCAATAACTGCTTGCCCAGGGCCGTTGACTTCTAGGTTCATGGTGGAGTTCTTGTACGCGCCAGCCAGGTGGGCAATGACCCAGGCAAACTGATAGGTGTTCATCTCGCTAGTAGCAAACTCAGCCACCTGGTCTAGCCCGTCGGCGTACGCTCTGTAGACTTGTATACAGAACCTGTCTGCCCAGTCTGAGCTTCCGTACGCTGGGTCAGCGCCTATAACGTAGTAGCCGTTATCCACAGGTTCTTCCCAGATACGCAGCGTACCCAGACGCTCAGAAGATTTCAACACTTGGGTGTCTTGGAAGTTTTGACCAAAGGCGTAGCGGTAGCAGTCAGGCACAGTTTTCTTGGCAACCTTGGCAGCGTCTGTGCAGCGGCTGTTGGAGAAGAAGCTGGTGCCGGTCATGACAAAGGCGTAGTCCTCGGTAGGAGGAAACTCTTGGTACATCAGGGATTCATCCTTGATACCTTCAGCCATTTTCCAGCGCCACCAGGCCATTTGACGGCTGTTGATCTCATAGCCGTAGAGCTTTTTTATTTCCTTTACCCATTCTTTTTCATCGCCAGTGAGCTTGCCGTCCCAGTACACCTTGTACATAGCGGAG
>Ga0136642_1000630_pt1 | contig 17267 bp, 12 predicted proteins | sample LowCatLa1302831Y_FD_115313 | JGI IMG/M metagenome (GOLD analysis project Ga0136642, IMG submission 115313) | Freshwater microbial communities from Lower Cathedral Lake, Yosemite National Park, California, USA - 13028-31Y | ecosystem: Environmental > Aquatic > Freshwater > Lake ... | reverse complement strand
TGAAGAAGCTGAAGCTGAAGAAGCTGAAGCTGAAAAAGCTGAAGAATTGCATAATAAATCAGGAGGTATGTTCGGTGATGATAGTCATGTAAGAGGAGATGCAACTTTTACAGGTGTGCGTGCGGGACCATCTCTTAAAATACAACATCAAATGCAAAGTCATACACAAAAAGATATGATTAGTTTAGCAAAAGATAAACCAGAATATGCTGCTCTTATTGTTGGAGCTTTAATATATTCTGCTAGTTTGAATAGAAATCCATTGAGTCTTATACGTTCCACATTAAATGCAAAATATTTTTCTAAAAATCCTTTAGCATTGCAACAATTTGTTAAAACAAATAAAAAGACGAAACTTCCTGTAGAATATCCAGTGAATGAAATATTAATGTCTTTTATTGATGTATGTGGATATAAGTTAGCCTATAATATAGGAACAGCTGCACCAAAATTTATTAAAAAACATGGAATTAAGATTGCACCATTTGCATTACCAGGGTTACTATATGCTAAAATGATGGAAGATCTATTAGATATGAAGAAAACTATGCAAGATGGATTAGATGATGTAACTGGTTTTAAGAAATATCGCGAAGAAAAAGAAGCTGCAGAAGTTGCGCGAGAAGCTCAAGAAACTGCAAGAGAAGCTGCAGAAGAAAAAAAAAATTTCAACAAATGAAAAATCTGCTGAATTTAAGAAAAAAATATTAAAAGAAACCTCAAAATCTACATATACACCTTATGAAGCAGCAGCTTTCTTTAAGACTAATAACTAATTTTAAGATTTTGACTGGTGAAGTAAATTATAATAAAACTCAATGACATGAGGATGTGTTTTAAATGATTTTTTATTAACAGATGTAAGCCGAATACTTCGTAAACTACGTGCACGAGAAAGAGCGGTGTATGCTTGTCCATATGCAAATATTGATTTACCAAGGTCGATTTCAACTGCATCAAGAGTCATACCAATTGTGCGATGAATAGTAATTGCCCAGGCTAACTTCAGTGGCATTGAATAAATATCCATTTCCATTTTGTCATGTTCTGTTTCTTCCCAAATATTTGTAAGTGCGACTTTGTAATAATCAATTCGCTCAACTTTTCCATTGAGAAATTCAACCATTACGTATTGTGGATGTACAAGCGTTACAACACCTCTCGCTCCATTAACTAAACCAATATCTTGATCTAAGTTTTTTGTAAGAACTACTTGACATCCTACGCATAAAGAAATATCATTGATATTATATAATTTAGCATATTTTATACGGTCCATTACATTGAGTTCATTTGGAAAACGAATAGCATATGAAATAAGACGCGAAGATGTTCCAGGTACTTTATTTTTTTCCATAATTTTTTCCAATTCATCATTATTTATTTTATCAACATTTACATTCAAAGAATAGAGACGTGTTGGAACAATATGTTCTGGAAAAGTAGTTTCACTAAGTTCACATAGGCGCTCATAATCTGCATCAGTACATTTACCCCAACGTAGCCTCTTCAACATTTCTTGAAATTCAATATCATCACCATGACGAACTGCTTCTGTCAAAATACACTCTTCAAATTCGACATCTTTCCAAATAGTTGCACGAAAACAATAGTCTCCCTCACATGGAGCGAGTTGAGAAAAATCACCTACACATAGTAGTTGAATGCCACCAAATGGTTTATCTTTTCTGCGAACTGCACGTAAAAGCGCATCTATTTTAATAAATAATTCTGCATCCATCATAGATATTTCGTCTATAATGAGTATTTGAAGACGTTTAAGTTTACGTAGTAATTTACCATTTTTTGAAACTTTATAAATAAGTTGTTCGATAGTTCCTTGACCAAGACTTATACCGAGAAATGAATGCAGTGTTACACCTCCAATGAGAACTGCAGCTACACCAGTCATTCCAGTGATACCAATTTTTGCCCCATTTTTCTGTGCCCATTCAATAATGGCATGAATTGTATAAGATTTGCCTGTACCTGGTTCGCCTGTTAAAAAAACATTACGTCCTTCGCGAACTTTATTAAAGACATAGTGCTGTTTTTCATTCATTCTTAATCTATAACGCTAACACAATAATATAAAGATCAAATTTTAATCACATGATTTTCTTTGAGGTTCTTCATTTAAACCAAGATAGAACCCTAACATAGTGGGTACTTTTGTCATAACATGCGCGATAATACCAATAATTATCCATAAGATTATCCATAATAACCAATAAATTGATCGTGATAATCTTAAAATATATGTACCAATCAACCATGCACCAAATAATGAAGTTACCCAGTCAAATATTGACATTTTAGCAATTTTAGGTTCTCTTAATTTATCAATAAATGAACAATTCGATGACATAAGACTTCTATTTTAAATACCTATTTTATTTATTGAATACTATACCAATAGGTAAAGAGCGTTCTTTATTTAACCAATTATAATATGCTGCAATCGAATTAATAAATACTGCCTGTTCTTTATTTTTTTCATAAAGTGTTTGTATAAAAATACCATCTGCACAATAGTCTGTGGTATCAAAATGTAAATCACCTATAATACTTTTGTCAAATATAAATTGACATGTATCAATCTCTCTAACACGTGGTTTATTTCCAAATACAATTATACCATTTTGATAGATTAAATTAAATGTATAAATTACAATTCCAGACTTGAAATTATTTACAATTGTCCAAAAATATGGATGAAGTATTGTATCATCATCGAGAAAATAAATCAAGCCTTGTTGAATTATTGAATGCATAGCCATATTTCGAATTTGATGACCTACAACACCTTCATCGCGACATTCTAATTCTATTATTTTATTATGATTTGGATATTTTTTAATAAAAGGTTGTCTCCGTGTATCATAGATAATTATCCAGTAAGAAAAATGTATATTATCAAATTCAATTGATGCATATAATTTTTCTAAATTTTGAGGTCTAGAACAAGGTGTAACAATTATAAGTGGCTTTATTATTTCATCTGGACCATTTATAGGTATTATTTTATAACGATAATAATGATATAATAAACTTAGATCTGGGTCATCAGTATCATATGTTTTTGTAGCTGCTTCATTATAATTCGCCTCATTATATATTTTTAATGAAAAATTGTAGCTACATTTAAAAATGATTAAATATAAATTACTACATAATAAATGAAAGTCATGTTGTAGTCTTGTAATATCTATACAATATACATCAACAAGTGCTTTATAAATAATTATATTTTTTGGATTAGCACCGATAAATCCTTGAAATATAGTATTTTTTATATGATTAGAATTTACAGTAAAAAATTCATAGTTTTTTACAATTTGTTCAATAGATACATTTAACATTGCATCTGAATCAATAAAAACACCACCACATATATACAAAAAATAGTATCGAAATAAGTCAGCTTTATGTTGTCCATATGGAATACAATTAAATTTTTCAATTATATTTGGAAATTCAGGATCAAAATTATCATTAAAAAACTTTATTATTTCGCTATCAGTAAAGTGTTTATACTCCCATCCAGGTGCATATTTACAAAATAAATCAATTATATATTGTTCTGGTTTAAATCGTGAAGTTTGTACTAGTATTTTTGAAATCATTTTATTTTATATATCAATAATAAGATTTCTTTAAATTTGTACTTTTGTTTTTGACGGCCGCCCAGCCTTCTTAGTTTCTTCACCCGCCGGTACCATCTTTGAAAGTGATGGATATAAAGTCCCCCAATGAATCTTTGAGAAGTATCCTTCGCGTGTAATATCAACACTCATATCTGCCGCATCACGAATTGCTTCCAAATGAGACATCAGTATAATATTGACATATTCACCATACTCCATCATTTTACGTAACATTGATTGTACTTTTTCAAGATTAAATGCGTCACAGGCAACAAATCCTTCATCAATAAAGAAATGTCTAATATTTTGTCCAGTCGCACCAATTCGTGACAGTGCTAATCTTAATGCAATACCTATTATAAATTTTTGATATCCTGAACACATTGCCAGTGTAGGTGTATTCCCTCGGTCTTGAACCATATATTGAAATGACTTGTCTGCATATGTAATTTGTAAGCGAAGTGGGTCAATGAGTGATAAGAACTGGTTTATTTCTTTTTCAATGAGTGGAATGACATGAGTTTTATAAATATATTCTTTGTATCCTTCATTGCCATTTTTCTCGCCAATAAACCTATTTTCCAGCATTCCAAGAGCTTCTTTGCGGCGTGCAAGTAAAGCAGCATATTTTTCATAGACTGCAATACTATTCAACAAATTTTTGTTATCTTCTTCTTGTTTTTGATAACGAACAAGTTCATGCGAAACTTCTTTAAGTTTTTTATCAACTTCAGATTTTTGTTGAACTATTTTTTGCATTTCAATATATTTCAGCATACGCTGCCCTTGTTGAATCGCTTTCTCAAGATTTTCAAAGGTTCGTATCTTTTCAATTAAATCAATACGCATATTATTTTTACTCTGCCATTCAATAAGTTTTGTATCAATAATCTTGCGTTCCATTTCAAGAGTATATTCTGCTAACTGAGATGTCATTGCCTGATATTTCTCATGCCAAATTAAATATAAATCATGTGCTGTAGTATCTTCATCTAAGAAACGCTGTTTTTTCACATATTCTTCATAGCCTTTGATAAATTCTTTGGCTCGCGTAATACGCGTATTTATGTCACTACAATATTGTTTAAGCTGTTGTTCTTTCTTTTGCCATTGTTCCCATAGATAATTCTCAAGAGCAGAGATTTTATAAGAGTATTCAGCAATATCCTTGTCATATTGCAGTATTTCAGCTTTTGTAGTAGCAACTTTTTTCCATTCTTTTTGTGCGCGAGTCCATGCAGCATTCTCAGTTTCTTTATCATCACGTGTTTGTTCATAATATCTGCGCAATTCAATCTTTTTCACCAATTCTTTCAACTCTTCTTTTGAAGATTCTAAATCGAATGTAGTCCTATATTTTGTGAGAGAAATCTCAATCTTTTGTAAATCTTTGATAACCTTCGTTTCTTGTTTTGATAAATCATTAAACCTGATACGCATAGGTTGTTTTTGACACGCATAGCAATCTGGATTAAATTCATACTTATTAAGTTCCTCCTTTTCTTTTTGAAGTGTATTTAATTCATTTGTAGTTTTTATTTTTTTAGCTATTTTCTCTTCAACAATTGTGATATATCCTTGTAGATTTTTATAACGTTCTTCTAAAAATGTGCAGGTTTCTTCTTCATCTCCATCTCCAATAACATCGATAACTTTATTTTTCCAAGCTGTATATTCAGTCCGCCATTTTTTAAATCCAGCTTCATCTCTGCAAGGAATAATTTGTGATTTTAGCAAAGTATTCACTTTATTTATTAATTCATTAGACTCATTTTGAAGGTTTGTTAAATCTTTTACGGTCCATTTTTCTTTTGAGGCTATAAAGTTTTTACTAATAGACAGCTCAATTTCAGTGCTGCGCGGTTTTTGAATTGAGTTTTGAATACATTCTTCATATTTCTTTTCATATTTATTTTTCAATTTAATAAATTCAAGCATTTGTGTTTCTAAACCATCAGGATTTTCAAACCAATCACTATCTTGATCATCTTCCCATTCTTTCAATTCTTTGCATTGTTTTGCCAAGAGTTCTGGAGACAATTGCCTTTCCGGGCAGATTTTATCGTGCTTTTCAATATCAGTTTGAAGTGTTTGAATCATAGTTTCAAGACTGGCACGTGAAACACCTTCCATAAGTGGTTCTCCGACACGAGCCTTTTCTTTTTGAAAAGCAATATATGCAGCATTTTGTTCACCTTCAATAAGTACTGCTTTCTTCTTATCTACTTCAGTAATTGTACCTAACGTTGCCAATTTGTTGACATTTTTATCAAGAAGTTTTTTGACAGAAGATGCATCCGCCACCGCATCTTCGCTCGCTGGTTCAAAATCACCCACACATTGTGCGCATTTTTTGTAAGCTTCTTCCAATAGTATATAGTCGCTATTATATTTATCTATTTGACTTTGCAATGATATGCCTAAATCTTTCGCACCATTATTTTTATTCTTTGTTTGAATAAGTTCATTCAATGCAGATTTACTATTATTCATCATTGTTGTAATATCATTATGGGCGAGTAAACTTTCTTTTAATAATTGTCCAAATGCAGCAATTGATTCTAAATGGACCGCTTTATCATAAATAGCTTTCTGGTCTTCTTGTTTCAAATGAAAGAAATTATTAGTCTCTGTTTGACTTACGAATGTACTCATAAGAACATCATCAATTGTGCCAAATTTCTTTTCAATCCAGCCGTCGACTGTGACAACACCTTCACAAATAATAGTCTTCACTTTTGTTTGCATATTAACAGTAGATATTACAGCATTCATTTGACGTAAATCCTCTTTTCCTGCATCACCGCGCCCCTGTTTAGTAAAAGATCGATAGATTTCATAATATTCATCATTAAGCGTGAAAAGGAGATTCACTGACATACTCACATTTTCAGGACGATGATCGTGAATCATTTTGCCACCCATCTTCTTTCCACTGAGTATTTTACGTTGTTTCGATGGTTCACCATACAAACCTATGAAAATCACATCTAGAAAAGCTGTCTTTCCAATTGCATTTCTTCCATTCAATAGACAAATCTTATTTTCAGACGTTTCAAAGTTGAAATAATTATTCGGTCCATAACACATAACATAATCCCATTTCATATGTTTGAGAATAATCTTGTGATTTTCGCCATGATGTTGCGCATGAACATCGGCATATTCTTGCAGGGCACGTTGAATCTTTTCATTACGTGTCTTGATTTTTTGAATAATATCTTTTGATAAGTCATCTATGCCATTATTTTCAAAATCAATTCGCATTAATTCTGGTTCTTTTATGAAACCTACCATCATATTTTCAATAGTATCTAGAGTTTTATCAGTCTCATGAGTACGAGTTTTTTCTAAAAATTCAAGCCATTTCTCACGGTCATTAATTGTACTCATTTGATGAATAAGTTCTTTAATACTATTATTTGATTCACCATCGAAAACGTCATTATTTGAGTTCACAGGAATATTTACCACATAAGATTGTGGAGAAATACTTGAGTTTAAATCTGTAATAATTGAACAAATTGCAGTTTCTTCATCATTTGTTCCAATGATGCGAATCTTAGGTTTTTTAGGAAATACATCATGAGTAATCATATCTTTGAGAGGAACAACATCTTGCTTTGTTTTTCCCATTATAAGATTGTAATCGCCCACTGCAGTTTTTTTAAGCGTAAGCATTCCATAGTTATTATAGACATGGTAACATTCTGTCGTAATATTATTATTATCAAATGTCCATAAAATATAGCCATGATGAAAAGGTGATTCAGCAAAATTTTGTTGAATGAGAGAACCAGGATATCCCCAAATAAGTTCCTTATCAGTACCATTTTTTGATTTCATTTTACTACGATGAACTTGTTGAACATGATTATCCCCTAGAAGAACTGCATTATACCCTTCAAACCATTCAAGACGATATCCGTGTATATTTTTAAGTTCATCAGTATCATATGGCAGAAGAGTTCCATGAAACAGTGCAATTTTGAAATCTACGTCATAACTATCGAACTCTTTTACCGATGGAAAATCTGGCAAAGTTGCTTGAATACCGGCAGTGTTAAATGTACGCAAAGTATCTTTTACACTTACTACACCAAATCCAATATTTTGATAAATATAATGACCAGTTTCTTTCAAATAAAAGAGTGGATATTTTACACGACGTCCGCCATCCCCACCTGAATCAATATATGGCATAGTAAATGCTTCAATCATATCAGGATAAAGTGGGTCTTCTTGGCGAAAATCGTGGTTTCCGCAAATCATAATAACTGGTGCAATATTGAGCATTTTGTCCATCCAGCGAAAGAAGAGTTTAATTGCTGGAGTGTCTACTTTTCCTTTATTATGGAATACATCGCCAGTTATAACGAATAGTGTATTACTTGCACGAAGATCTATAGTATCATTAATAGTGATATCGCGAATTAAATTTTTGAAAACGTGGTCATATTCTTCATAGCGTGAACGTTCAGTATCACCCTGTCTGATATGTGTATCAGATATATGAATGATATGTTTTACATTACATCCTTGTACATTTTGCAATATTTTAGCTACCATTATCAGTCACTGTATTAATATCTAAAACTAAGTCTTAAATATCAATTTTTAAAAGTGTATTAATTTATAGTATACATATATAGTACGCTAGAAATGCATACGTTACCAATAAATATTCCATCAAAAAAAACTATATATAAATCAACTTCTTATTCAAAACTATCACCATCACCATCGCTGTCACCATCTCAATCACCTATACAATCATCTTCAGTACCTTTATATAGCTCACAAAAAAAAGTAGTTCTATATGGGATGCCTTTCAAAAATAAAGACAGTATTTCAACTTTATTGAAAGATTGCGTTGTTGAACTTAATACCGAAAATATTAATAAAATAATGAATGATGCAGAAATAAATAATAATGAATCATTCACAGTAATAACTTGCAATGAAACAAAAGCATTCACATATTGTCAACGTTTAGTTGAAAATGGCTTACTTGCGGCTGTTGAAAATAATTAAATATTATCTTGTTTATATGTAATTGAGAAGAATGAATTATTCATTATTTAACTCCCAACAAGGAATACATAACGTAACAAATTCTCCAGCCGCCAATTATATTTTACAAACAGATATTCAAATTAAAAATAATCCTCCATCTAGAAATATTGGTCCAAAAAGAGTTGATTTAAATGCATATAGTCCACAAGATAATAATTATGTATCCAAAGATAATACACCAGCTCCTGATTTAGGATATATGAATGGCTTAGTGAAACCATTTACCGATATGTTTAGTAAAGTGAATTTCAACATACCTACCCCATCTACTCCAAATCATATGAATATATCACAGGAAAGCTATGAATTTAAATCAGAATTAACTGGATATAATACTATTCAACCCGATAATTCTTTACAAAGTGGCATCAAAAAATATATTCCATATGATAACTTCGCACCATATGAATAAATAAAAATAAAATGCATCCAGTGGGGTTCGAACCCACGCCTACTTACGTAGAGAGGATCTCCTATGTATCCTTAAGTTTCGGTTATTGAGACCATAATGGTAACAATTTCCACCGCCTTAGACCACTCGGCCATAGATGCGAATACGGTGATAATTCACCATATACATTAAAACATCTAATGCTTAAGTAGTTTTATAAGATTGCTTAGGGACTATTCCACTTTCAAAAATATTTATAATATCATCTTTTATGATAGTATTATAATTAAATTAATACTGATTCGTTCAATATGATGTTATTTTTTTAGTAATTAATTTATTATAAGTATTCATAGAAATATATATAATTTAACAACAACTATTGGAAAATATATTTGGAAACTAGTATAATACCAGAAAAATAGTCTGCGTAATATTTAAGGTTTATAATAACATATGAAAAATGCGGTATTATTTCTTCTCATAGTACTTTTTATATCAGTACTTGTATTTCATTTATATATAAAAAATCCTTTTATTCCAATAGAAAATTTTGATGCCTCTGAAGATGATTTACGTATTGTAGACGAAGGAGATAGTAATATTCAAATAGTACTTTCACGATATAAAGAAAATATTACATGGATTGAAGATCCCCCTTTCAATAAATATAAAGTAATTTGTTACAATAAAGGCGAAAATGAACCACATTGTAAAGCACCAAAATGTAATACGATTCCTTTGCCAAATATTGGGCGCTGTGATCATACATATTTATATCATATTATCAATAATTATGATAATCTTGCCAATGTTACAATATTCTTACCAGGATCTTGTTTAGATTTACATAAAATTAAAACAACATTTAAACTTATGTATTTAGTTGATAAAACACAAACAACTGTTTTATTAGGAAAGCCATATGAAGATGTACGTAAAGATTTAGGGCGTCTTTTTATTAATAAACATATAGCTACAAATGCTGTAAATAAAGCAGCAAATCCAGAAACCCAACTTCTTCCTTGCCCAATTCGTCCATTCGGTCGTTGGTACGATGCTATGTTTGGTACTAATATAATTTCAAAAATAGTCTGCTATTTTGGTATGTTTGCCGTAGCAAAAGAACATATATTACAACATCCAAAAGAACATTACCAAAAACTAATAGAATTTGTTGATACTCATTCTAATCCAGAAGCAGGACATTATATGGAACGTTCATGGGCAGCTGTATTTGCTCCACTTCCAGAAACATGTATTCATTCGGCTATGGATGTTTACCCTGATTATTTTAATAGTCCTGGTTTTGAAAAATATTAAGAAGTAGTACGAGAAGCAATAAGATTTTGATAGCTATTTATATTTGTTTTAATAAAATTAAATTTTATCACATTTTTAACAGTTCCGCAAACACTATCTGAACACATTGGATTCGTACAGCGTATCAGGTGATTCATCGCATCACTCGATTTTTTTTCATTTTTAAGCATATCTGGAATAATATTCAATGAACAGGTTTGTTTGTTACAGCTTTCTTTATGTTTTTTAAATTTAAAAAAACTTTCTTCTGATGGAGATATTAGACCATCTTCTTTACTGATTAGTATTTTATTAAAATACGCATGTGCAATATGTGTATCATTCATACGTAGAATATTCATCCCATATGCTACGATTTTATTTTCAATTTCATCAAAACTACGTTTTGAACCAATAACTGGTTTTTGAGAAAATTTATTTGAAAGTAAAACAATTGATTCAATTTCTAGTTTTGCTTCTTCAGACATTTTTAGCATTTGTTATTGTAAGAATTAATGCTAAAAATAAATTAATATCAATTTTTACTTAAAAATGAATATCATCCTGCAAAATTATCATTATAAAATTTGGAAGCACTTATATCCAAATGAATTAAAAATAGTGGGACAATAATGTCATATATTGAAAAATAATTACAAAGAAATTTTTTTACATAATACTACAAAATTCCTCTCCGCCTGTTGATTTCTTCTTTTTTGTAGTTTTCTTACTTTTATTTTTACCACCTTCTTCCATACGAAGAGGTGTTCCTGGAGCATCTAAAATTGTGGAGTGAGAATATATTTTTTTAAGAGGTTGTTCTTCAGTGTCTTCTGTTCTAAAACGTACTTGTTTTACTGTTCCTATTTCATTTTTTTTATTCAAATATGAAAAAGTACTTTTAAATTCAGTTGAAATTTTATCAATATATTCTTTCGTTTCACTTATAAGTTCCCCATTTATTCTTCCATCACCGAACATATTAACAGATAGCGCACTATAAATATAATCAGATGGAACATATAAATTATGAAAAAGTGTATATTTATAATCTAAAATTCTTTTAAAATTTGGTAAATTACTATTAAAAAATGCGATTTGTGTATCAATACTAATTGAATCGATTGATAACGGAGTGTTAAAATTTATTAAAAAATCAAATAATATATTAGTATGCAGTAATTCATCATAAATACATATATATAATAAAGCCCAACGACCAATATAATCAAGATCTTCATTCGTATATCCACCATGTGTTTTTCTATATTTTTTCCCACCAATATGAATAGTATCTACTAATTCTTGATTTTTATTTAAACCTAAAAGTTCATTTGCTTTAATTAAAAATTTAATATTAATATTCTCAGGCATAGCATCTCTTATAATATTACTTATAACTGGTTGTAATAAATCACCTGAAGCATTTTTATTTATTAATTGTATTATTTTATCAAAATTTATCCATTCGCATAGTTCGTTGTAATTATTTTCAAAGTATTCAATTGACATTAGTGAAGTATTTGTTCGATTCATATGAATGGAATGAATGTAGTTGGTACTTTTATTTATATAAAATTCTAATGCTTCAATTGTAGTTTTAACATCAATATCAAATGGAAATGTAGGATCATTTAATACATGAATATAGTGTTCAATTTTGAGAAAAAGATGTCTCATTATAGGGTCCAATACTTGAATATATTTAATTAAAATAAGTATAAATATTTTTTCAATATTTTTAAAATTCACTTTGAACGAGTCATCTATTGATAATCCTTTTAATTTTAAAATATCATCTTCTATTATTTTTATTAATTTTTCAGTTCGTTCTTTGAATTTTCTAATCATATTTCTATTTTCATTAGTAGCTTCTAATTTAACAATAGTTCCTAATGGCGTTGGTTCAATTATATTACTATCAGCTGCTACTGTACAAGATTTTATTAATATCATATATTTATTAACATCACCTGTATTTCTATGATAATATGTATATACACAATGACATCCTAATAATAATGCCTTTTGAATTGCAAGTAAATCACCTGATATAAAAATACAATCAAAAAATCTTGCAGAAACACCACATAATGCGTCAGCTGATATTTTTAGATCTAATAATATTTTAGTTAAATCATTATCCGGTAGGTTATTTAGTAATTCAACATCTTCAAGATCAAACATACATTCAGCTATATAATTTAATTTTTCTTTTTTAAGTTTATTTATTTCTTTACTTATTATTGATGCATTGATTGGAAAACATTCATCACTTGGAAAAGTGATTTGAACATCACCCGCCAGTTCAAAGTCATGATTTGTATTATTATAATTGAATAATACATGATTTCTCTTTTCAATAGCAATTTTATCTAAAATATGTAATTCTCCTTTTTCTTTTGAAATACAATACATAGTATCTGAAACTAATAAGTTTGTTTCAGTAAAATCTGTAGTTTGTTTATCATATAAATTAGCAAATGAGACATGATAATTTAAATCAAATAATTCACGTTCAAATGTATCTTGATTTATAAGTACTTTATAATTACCCTCTGTATAATGAAAAAATTTAGAAAATAATATTTTAATTAATTCTTTTTGTTTATTTTTTTTCCATCGAGAATTGAATATACCAGTACAATTACGTTGTGCAGCATCTGTTGTACCACAATTAATTATAAGACTTCGATGTTTCATAGCATCAATATATTCGTCTGTTATAAAATCTTGTATTACTTTATCAATATTTGTTCCAATAGTTTCTATATTAATTCTATTCGGATCAGATTTAAAATTATTTAAATTAGGAAATATTGGATAGTGTGCACACAATTCATCGATAAAATTTTCTTTCGAATTATATTTTGTATCAGTAATTTTCAGTACATTTCTTAGTTTATCTCTAATATGCTGATCAGAACCTATAAAATCTTTTATTGAATCATATTGAATAAGTTCTTTATTAATTGCTTGTATATCATCTATAGTATTACAATAATCTTTCATTGAACCAATTGTTATTTCAGTAATTTTTATTACATTATTTAATTTTTCATCTTTTTTAGTCACTATTTTTGGTTCAACTAAATACTTATTAAAATTTGATACAATTTGTTTTCTGTTCCACATGTGTGCAAAATCATCAAATGCAATATAAGTATTTGGATATAATATTAAACTTCTTTCATATGTATGCGTAAATCCTTTGGAGTCATTGAGGTATATTTCAAAATCAATATACGAATCCCATCCATTATCAACTTCTTGTGTAATTCGTTTTGTACCGGTTGTTTTATTTATTTTACATTTTAACCATGGTGTAGTAGTATGATTTAAATTATTAATAAAATCGGCATTAGATATATATTGTTTACCAGTTTTATATGTTGTCAATTCACCTATTTTAGAATTTTTAATTAAATCTATTGGTAAATATATATATATTTTTTCTTTTAATTCATTATATATTTGGTGACAAAACTTTTGAAATTGAACTGCTTCTTCTCCTTGCATACTTTTTAAATTTGGATTATCATTTGTATAATATTTTATTAATTTTTCACTATTTATACGTAAATCATTTCTTAATGAATTATTATACCATTCCATAAAAGTTTTTTTAAGTTCTTTATTTTCGGATAATTCTAACCATATAGATAAACCAAATGGTAGTATTTGTTCTACAGGTTCAGTACTAGGACAGTTTAAAATTGAATAATTACTTTCTCCATAAAATACATTGAGTGTGTTTATACCATTCCCATTTTTTGGAATACTAATTGTTGGATTTTTTAGTCCTATAGGACTAAAAGTTAATTCAGTTGTTCCATCAGTTTTAATTTGTCCTTTATATTTTCCATTTTCAAGTGGAAAGTTGCATTTATTGTTAAAATCTCCATGTTTTTGATCAAACGTTTCTTTATTAATTAATAATATACACTTTGTAATTGACATTTCAAAATATTTATAAAGTGCCACGCTACTAATCCTTCACAAAATAAAAGCATCTTTCATAAAAATTGAAATCATATTCTTAATAATAATCAACACAATCAAAATGAATGCTCCACCTCTGCAAATAGTTGCACCTCCACAGGATGTTAAGATTATTCGTATTTTCCTCCTAGATAGGTCAGGTTCTATGGAGACTATCGCCGATGATACCATTGGTGGGTTCAATGCATTCGTTAAGGAGCAAAAAGAATTCGGGGGAACTCTCAGTCTCTATCTCTTTGATCACGAAATTCTTTGTAGCTACCAGCATACCGATATTACCCAAGTCCCTCTATTGGACACTAAGTCATTCCAGCCTCGTGGTTCAACTGCTCTCAATGATGCCATTGGAAACATCATCAAGTCACAGGCTATTCCAGAGAATCCTGTTGAGCAAGGTATTACTATAAAGTTTGTCATTCTTACTGATGGCCTAGAGAATGCCAGTCATACATATACATCTGCTCACATTAAGGATCTTATCGATGTTCAAACCAAGAAGGGATGGGACTTTATGTATCTGGGTGCAAATCAAGATGCCTTCACTGTTGCAGCAACAATGGGTATCGCGCGTCAAAATGCAATGACTTTTGATGCTAATAATACTCCAGAGGCATTCCGTTCACTCTCTGCTACAATGAGCCAGCAAGCTCGCGGCCTAACTGCAACACTTTCTCAACCAGCAGATATTATACCAGAACCAACATTTCGTCCTCATCCATTTACTGCGGCCCACAGTGCTTAATTGATTCATAATTAAACAGTAAAAAATAAAATTTCAAAAGATATATCTTTTGTTCATCAAATTACAAAGATGCATAAACTGCACCAAGAGTAGTAAGGCTGCCATCATCATTGAAGAGAGCACTTGTTCCCATATTGATATCGCTAGTAGCACGAGTCTTCCAGGCGAAGCGCTCAATATAGGAGCGCTTGTTAAGTTCAGGTACAACGGCTTCCATGAAAGCAGTGATTTGCTCTACAGTAAATTTGCTTTCAGTAGTAGCAGTCCAATCGGCAACTGCAAATTCAGTAATCCAAATTGGAAGACCATATTGTTGGTAAAGAGTGTCTAGTTCTTTTAAGAAAGATGTCACATTTGGTGGTGCATACCAGTGAACTGCAATAAAGTCTACCCGCAAGTTCGCACCCTTAGCAGCAGTCATAAAGTTCGCCAACCAACCACCAGCAGTTGTAGGATTGCTGGCAGTTGCAGGACTACCTACACGACGACCACTTCCAATAAGAAGTGGCCAGTGTTGAATTGCCATATCCACAGTCATATTTGCTTGTTTCGCACCATCTGGTTCATTGAAACCAAGAACCACATTTTCATATCCAGGATTGTCCAATTGATTAATAAGTTTAATTGCCATAGGATTATTAACAGATGTCATTCCCCAACTCATCGGGGTATATGGAAGTGATGTATCCATTCCAGGATTGCGAACAAAGTTCCAGTTATAGAACCAACCCACATTCAGTGCATTTACTTTCGCTGGTGTTGTTGGATCACTCGATCCATAGACAAATCCTTTTTTCGATACAGGAACAATTTGCTTTGCTGTAGTCATTTTTAGATGGTTTTATAATATAAATCTAAAACTCTTATATCATTTTGGTCGTAATAAAGATACCTCTTTTGGGAAGTGTCCACTTTCAATATATGTATATAAAATTTCAGGTCTGTATTTTTTTAATGGAAACATTGTTGCACTAAGTGCTCTCCATTGTCCAGTTAATATATCATCGTTATCTATCTTTTGTGCAGATCCATTGCAAATAAGTATATATTTGAATTTATTAGTTTCCATAAGATAATCTAAAAAAGATGTAATATCAGTGATTGTCCAATGACATAAAACATCTTTTAAAATACATAGGTCTGCAGGTGCAATTTCTTCTTTATGCATAAAAAAATCCATACATTTAAATTTATATTTTGAATAAGCATATATTTCTTTAAATTCTTCATATGCATCGTATCCTTGATATTGAATATTAATATCATCATATATATATTTGCCGAATACAAAACTACCACATCCTAAATCAGTAACTGAATGAATTTCATTTTCATAAATAAATTTTCTAAGAAATGGGACCCATGTATGGATATTATTTTCAATAGTCGAACCTTCACCACTACTTCCTTTATATAGCGCATTCTGATCATTGCCCCATCCATTAATTTCGTATATGTATGAAAATATTCCTTTATGACTTAATTTTTGAATAATAAACTGATTTTCAATAATACATGTTTTAATAATAAATTCTTTACCATTTCTACTTTTTAAAAATTTATTATAGGCTTTCATAACTTCATTTGACTCTTTCTCATTTGCATTATTCCCAATGACAAAACCATCCGCTCTAATTTTTGAATAATACATATTTAAGTCATCATATATGTCATCATCACGATTAATATATAATATATCAATATTATCAGGTATAAATTTAAGTGCATCTTTTGAAGTTTTATTTATAAAAACTATACGGTCACCATATAATTTTTTAATGCTATCATCACATGGACCAATACAATAGATGATAGATATTTGATTATTTGACAAAAAAAGATTAATTAAGTGAATGTTATATATTCCTAATGTAACTATAATACCATTCTCAATAAAAGATATAATATTATTGATAAAACTCATTTTTATTAAGAATATATATGGAATGATTCTTATATAATTTTAAAAATAATAGAAATTTATTTTTCATCATCTTTTTTGTTGCTACGTTTTTTAGCACCACCTACAGATGGAGGAGCTAATGGCATAACTGGAGAATCATCGCCACCTTTCTTTTCATCATCTTTTTTGTTGCTACGTTTTTTA
>Ga0136642_1000629_pt1 | contig 17271 bp, 26 predicted proteins | sample LowCatLa1302831Y_FD_115313 | JGI IMG/M metagenome (GOLD analysis project Ga0136642, IMG submission 115313) | Freshwater microbial communities from Lower Cathedral Lake, Yosemite National Park, California, USA - 13028-31Y | ecosystem: Environmental > Aquatic > Freshwater > Lake ... | reverse complement strand
GAACTGCCAACTTGATTAATAGAAGAACTAACATAGGTGAATTGACCTGCTACTGATGGAGTGCCAATTGCCACAGATCCACTAGTTAAATTTATGGGAATCGCAACATAAAAATTCGTAGAAAAATTATAAGCTGATATAGTTGCAAAATTATTAGTTCCTGCTTGTAAATATATGCTATATGTGTAATTTGATACCGATACTAAAGGTATAGTTGGAGTGCTACCTAAATAATGTTGTCCACTTCCAGCAGTCGCAGTTAATGTCCACGCAGTTGTTGTGCCATCTGGAGCTATGGCATTTTGTGAAATAGTTGTAGTACCTAAAGTCCAATATGAAGCATTTGTAAAAGTATTACTATATAAAAACAAATTCTGCTCTGCCAACGCACTCGTCTTACCATCGTAATACGGTGCAGTCGTTGACCGTGAAAAGGTAACTCTTGGATCAAGTTGTTGAGAGTTAGCAAAGTCCATAAGCATCGAGGGCTTTACGGAAGGAAAATTAGATGCTATCGCCATAAACTCTTTCCATTATGAATGACTACTACTAAATAAATAACGATTAAAACGATTAATAAGAGGGGATAAACCAGTCCAATCGCATAGCCTAATAAAGTCAATAAGATGGCTTTAACGCCCATTGCTACATTAATATCGCAGTATTTGAACACAAATGCCATGACGGGATTCTGTTCATAGCCACCATTCTTTAAGATAGTCGAAGTTGTATACCAATCAAGGCATTGGAGAATGAAGAAGGTGAGGGAGAGTAGATAAATCATGCTGACACCTCTATTTTTAATACTGCAGGTTTAATTAATTTTCCATGTGTAACTTTTGCCCCATAACTTCTATGACAAGGATTACACAATGTTCTTCCGTTATCTACATTAAATCTTAAGTCTGGGTAAAGTGAAAAAGGCATAATATGGTCTGCTTCCAAATTTCCACCCCTTTGGCTACATAATACACAAGTGTAATTATCTCTTGCAAATACTTTTTTACGCCATTGTTGCATTTCTTTTGATAATCTAATTTTCATTACAATAGGGGTAATTCCACCTCTCCATGTGTAACTGTTACTACCACTAGCAGATTCAGTTGTAAACATGCGAGCATTGGGAATTCCACCTTGTTTAAGCACTTGCTCTCTTGCTCGTTCTGAATTTTTTTTTCGCATTTCAGGCGTTCCTTTTAATTCTTTTTGCCCACATGACGCACAATTTCCACCCCAATTTTTTAATGTATCATGTCTTTTTTTAAAAACAATATTACAAGTTTTGCAAGTTACATTAATTTGCTCTTTTGATTTTCCATGTTTAATAGTTGCACAAGGGTGGCAAAATGTTTTGTTATTTCTTTGAACCAATTTTTGTTTGGATATGTAAAGTTCTTTATTGCATTTACTACATGAACACAATATTTTTTTTGCACTTCCATAAGATGTGTTGTTGTAAAGTTGTAAATCAATAATCATAGCTTTTTATCCACATACCCAGTTCGTGCCATTCGAATATACTGGTGTAAAGACTGCACCACCACCTGTAACTGTTGATTGGAATGTCGGAGTTAAAGCGTCTGTAACGAATGTTCTAGAGCCACGACCGACTGTTGAAGCACTTGGTAATGCTGATACTGTTGAGTAGGCATGAGGGTAACGAATAACGGTATTTGATGAGTTACCGATGGTTATTTCGTTGGATACTGTGGCTGATGATGCTTGAGCGTTGTAGCCAATAATTAAATTATTACTGCCAGTTGTATTTGTATTCCCCGCTGAAAAACCTAATGCAGTATTATTATTGCCCGTGGTATTTGCATTTAAAGAACCAGTTCCAACGGCAGTATTGCTATTACCTGTAGTGTTTGCTAATAATGCACCTGCACCTATTCCAGTATTGCTAGTGCCTGTTGTGTTTGCTTGACCTGCACTACCACCAACAAAAGTTATATCTTTTGCTGTAGTAGACAAATATCCTGCTCGATAGCCAACTAATAAAGAGCCATAAAGTTCAGAACCTAAATTATCTAAAAATTTACCCGCTTGATGTCCAACTGCGGTAACATACCCACCAGTTGTCCCTGTATAAAGGGATTGATAACCTATAGCGGTACTAAACGAACCGCTTGTATTTGAATATCCTGCTTGATAGCCTACAGCAGTATTACTATTTGCTGTGTTATTTCGTAAAGATTCTTGTCCAACAGCCGTAATAAAACTACCTGTGCTATTTAATACTGATGCAAAATACCCAACCGCAGTATTGCTTGCCCCAATTGTATTGCTATACCCTGCTTGATAACCAATATTTGTATTGTTATTACCTGATGTATTTGAATATCCTGCAAGAGAACCAACAGCCGTATTATAAGATGCTGTATTAGCATTTAAAGTTCCTGCACCAACTGCTACGTTATCAGCACCTGTTACGTTATTTTCTAATGACGCTGTTCCATCAGCATTACCATTACCACCAATGGCTACGTTTCTTTGCCCTGATGTAGTTAATCGCATGGCACGATAACCAAGAGCAATATTCATGTTCCCTGTTGCAGAATAACCCGCTTGCCACCCTAGAGCAAGTAATCCTACACCTGAAACCATGCTGTATCCTGCTTGAGTTCCAATGGCTACGTTTGCCGAACCAGTTGTATTTGAATATCCTGCTTGATAACCCGCAAAAAAGTTATATGACCCTGTTGTATTACTATACCCTGCTTGATAACCAATGGCTGTATTGTTTGTTCCAGTTGTATTTTTATTTATCGCTTGGTAGCCTGTAGCTGTATTCGTTGCAATACTTCCACTACCTTTACCAACAGTTATTCCGTTAACAATAATATCATTTGCAATTGTTGCAGATAATACATTAACCGCCTTAGCATCTTGATAAGCCATCGTTACGAGGTATTGGTTTAGGGGAATTTGATTGGCGTTTGTACCTACATCAAACTGAGTTACTGATCTCTCTGCTAAATAATCACACCATACGTTTGTTGTATTGCCCGCTAAACTGATATTTGCAGTCGTGCCTAGAGAGTTAGATAATACTTGCGTTCTACCAAAAGTGTTAGAGGTTAAAACCGTACCAATGCCCGCTTCCCATACGTTTGCTGTTGGGTCAAAGATTACATAGGAGGTCGTATTTCCAACCCCAATACCAAGGTTAAATGTTTGAAACCCCGCTATAGCACCGTTAAGCGTAAGCGTTCCTGTACCCGCTGTACTGGTAGTTTCTTGTACACGATTTGCCGTGGTATAAGGCATTGTAAGCCCCTATTATGAAGTCGAAGTTGTGTTGTAGACAACGCTAACCGTGTCTCCACTCGTAACCAATTTCGCTACTGCAAAGTTACCTTCTGAATATAATGTACCTGTTGTACTTGACTGAGTATTAACTGCACCTGAACCTGTTACCAAAAAGCAACCATAAACTGTTCCGCCTGCACCTGTGATTGTGTAAGTGATTGAGGTAGCAGTAGATGTTGTTACGTTACTTGGGGTTAGTCCAGATGATGTAGATGTGCCGAATACTGCTGTACCACGGACTGCTGAGCCACCAACTGTGTAGTTAACAAACTCTGTCCATGTATGCGAAGCCATTGTATCTGCCGCAACAAATGTCGTTGAGTTACCGATAAGACCTAAAAACGGACCGACTACGGTATAAGCAGAACCTTTTAAGAAGGTATCAAGCATTAACTGTTTACCAACTGCAACAACTAAGTTAGGAAAGGTTTCTTCTGATTTAATATTGCCTTGTGCATCTCGGTGGATAACCTGATAATAACCACCAATTTCCATACCTTCTGGTACGGTTACATTTGCTTGTAGACTAATAGTTGCGTTATCGCCACTACCTAAAATTTCGTTTGTCATATTGACTCCTAATTAAGAATAAGAACTGCCGTTGTTGCTGTAGCCACAGGGAATGTCACAGTAAAATTACTAGATGTTTTATCTGATCCAAAATCCAATACACAGACTGCTGCGTTGGTTGTTGCGTTATAAATTAATGCTGCTCTTGCTGTAAAACTAGAACCTGACCAATTAACATTTTGAAAAGACACATACGCTGCACCGTTTGCGCTTGCAGGGGGTATATTGACTAAGGTTTTCCCTCCGGCTGCATATCCTGCTCCAACAACTTCCCCGCTAGTAGTATAAACAGTAGTTGTGCTGTCCAAATTAGCCAAAGATGTATAAAGTGCAATTTTATAGGTTCCACTTGTAAAGTTCTCCAACCCATTTAATAGGTTCTGTTTAAAGATTGTGCATTGACCTTGAGCTATCATATGACGCCACCTTTAGGTGCTGCGTTTAATTTTAACTGCCCATCACGGTAACTGTCACCACGCTCTAATGCATCACACAGTCTACGCAATTCACTCATGGCTTCATCGAGCTTTGCTTTATACATCGTTGCCATATCAGCTTCTGCTTTCATAAATATAGCCGCTTCTAGTAATGCACCATACAGTAAGACAGGATCATAATTATCGCCCAACCATGACTCTCCGGCAGCAACAATCGATGGTGGGTAGTAGAAGTAATGCATTTCTACTCCATAAGCCTGGTCTGGTGTAGGTCCTAAAATATAAGAAAGAGCATAGTTGTTACTTAACTGTGTGCCAAATAAAGCATAGTACTTAGGAAGCCCTGTTGATGTCGGTCCAGGATATGCTTCTCTAATATAACTTACATCTTTATTCAGGATATAACTGTAGTTTCCAGTGCCGTCAATCACCGCAATCGAGTATGCTGATAACCAATCTGTTGGCAATGAAAGGTATGGATTATTAGCCGACAAAGTTCCAGTTACATTCTTCCGTAATGCAGGAATATTAATAGCATTATAAATCCGTGTTTCTGCTTGTTGTATAAAGGTATTAACTTGCGTATTGCTAAGCGTCGTTACAGTTGTTACACCATCCGTACCCGTAAAAGTGGTACTTGGAAATTCATTTTCCGTAAAAGTTTTGACGGTGTTAAACAACTGTGTGTAGTTCACGCTAATGGACCTCTAGAAGTAAACCCTTTGACTGCGCAACCTTTACCACGCTGAGCAACACCATCTGTTTTCATATCGGAATAATCAAATGCACCGCCACCTAAATCTTTGGTATTTAACTCAGTACCTTTAGGCGTATGTGGCTCCGCATAAACTTCAGCAGAACCAGATTCTTTACCCATTAATTTCTTAGAAAATTTAGCCATGATTATTTACCATTCGCTTTAAGTTTTGCCATGTTGCCACCCATCGACTTCATATCTTCATTAGTCTTTCCACCAGCGGCCATCTTCTTTACCTTGCCACCTTTTTTTAACTTAGATAAGTCAGTACCTTTACCGCCTTTATGCTCTTGAGCATCATGCATTTTAAAAGCCTTCTTAATGATTGCTTTATCTTGCTTAATATCATCTTTCATTTTTTCTGCCATTTTTAGCTCCTTAACTAATTGTTACACTATTAGTAATACCTATTGATTTTAACGCATTTGGTGTTTGATTGAAATCATATTTCATGCCAACAGGATTATATCCCCATTGAATCGTTCTACTGCCACCACTCGGAAACCCGTTTGCATCATAACCCGATTGATAATAACTGTTATCGCGTCTTGGCTCTCTGATGGCTTGTGGGTCATTAACCGGATATTCACCTAAATGTAACTGTGGATGATCACTCTCCCAGCACTCAGAACAAACTTTAATCCCAGTAATCTTACCTTTAATAACTAACTTCTTTAGTTTCAATAATTTGTATCTAAAACCACAACGATCACACTCCGCAATCGCAAACTTGCCAGAGGTAAACATCGTTGTCATTATCTGCCACCAACATACATTTGTCTTGGGACAAACCGAATCGGTGCTTTTTCTCGATCCTCCTCAGAAGCAAATTGAAATTGTTGCTCGTAATCTGCTTTTAATCCCATCGCACGATTGGGATCCATATTAGGCAACTTTAAGGAGAGATAGTAAGCCAGCCCTGCCACCATACAGTTTAGCCAACGGAATGGGATATCTTGTGTATTGACTGCATTACCAGCATCTTGCAAACGGCGTAGTCGCCAGTAAATAAAATTATAGTAATTGGATTGGTCGGGTGTCGGCCATACCACTACTTGTGGATTTCTATCAGGGTTATTACCAGTAGGATATGAGGCCCCAGTTTGTCTATTAATCCATACTTGTATCGGTCTGCCCTGCGCTAGTTTATTAGGGATTGTAGAGTAGGTAGATATACTGATGCGACTGATGGTGATATCGGTTTGATTGTTCTGTTGACCAGCGTTCGTTCTAATTTGGTGTTCCAGTAAATCAATCGTATCTGCAGGAAGGTCGTAAGTATTAATGCCCTGCACCATTGGGATAGTGCCTTGCTCAATTGTCCAAAGATTAATTCCACGATTTGCCCATTCAATAGTTAGTAAGTTTAAAGACCGTCTCGCTGTACGAACATCGTATCCGGTACGCACCTCTTGTCCACATCTTTCAAATGCTTCTTCAATAAGCTCTGATAAGTCAAGATTAAAACTTGAAGTGCCGGTTGTAGTCATTTTGGATACTCTAAAATTATTCTTACAATTAATAAATTTACTACAAACAAATTATATTTATCTTCTTCTACAAATTCAAATCCTAAAGAAACTCCAGTTATCAACTCTCCAAACAAACAAAATGTTTTCATTTAATTTTTCTGTAAGGCTTAACTTTTTCTTTAATGCTTTTCGGTTGTGCTACAAACTGCTTCCCTTTTGCTTTGCCTTCACGCTTTGCTCTAGTTGTTGCTGCATACTCTTGTGGGCTTAATGCCTTTATTGCTTTTTCAGGTAGGTATCTTTCCCCAGTTTCGGATGATTTTTTACCTGATTTTGTAGTCCACTTTTGCTCACTCCACGCTTTTAAAGACTGTTGTGATTTCGCTAAAGCCATTACTTATAGCCTCCACCACTTGCCTTATATCGTTTAGCTACTAATTGTGCTTTTCTGGCTGACCATTTTCCAGCAGCTGTCCCTTGTACTGCGGCAGCTTTTACTTGCGATACGATTTTCTTCCTTAAAGTTGGCTTCGTATAATTACCTGCTGCGTTTACATTACCGCCTTCTTTAAGATAGCCCATTTTGTTGCGAACTTCTGTTGGTAGTTTACCTAAACCTTTGTTGTCTTCTGGCACTTCTTTTAAGCTACCACCTTCTGCCATTTTTTTCGGTTTCTTGCCTGCTGCTTTCATTGCTATTGCGGTGGCGGCTTGCTTTGCCATACCACCTTTTTTCAGTACGGCTGATTCACTTGACTTAGGCATTTTCTTTGGGGACATTGCACCCATACCTCTGCTTGGCTTCATTTAACACATCCCGCCTTTTTTCATTTTCTTTGTCATGCCACCGCCACACATTTTGCTAACCATTTCGTGATTAAGTTCATGCCCAGCAGCGTGTGCTTTAAAGTGTTCGTGATGCGGTTTATGGCCTGCTAGTTCTTGTTTGTACATATCTTCATTCATGATATGCTTTTCAACTTTCATGCCTTTTTCTAACGGTGCGTGATCCATTTTCATAACTATCTCCTTAGCAAACTTTACCTTTAGTTTTACCTTTAGACTCAATACCACCGCCTTTAGCAAAACTCATTCTTTTTACACTACCCATTTTTGCAGAACCAACCGCTTGTTCTTTAGGAGCGCTCTTTCTTGCACTCATGGTGTCTTTTACTTTGCCCATCTTTGCTGACATAGAACTTGCTACTCCACCCTTTTTCATGCCCTTGGCTTCAGTTGATTCTTCTTTTGCCATTTTAGATAGCATTTTTGCCTGTTTCATTTCATGTGCTTTGTCCGATGCCTTGCCGCCCATCGCCATTTTTCCCATCATCATTCCACCTTTTTTCATACCTAACATTCCCATTTGTTTAGATTCGGGCATGATACCCGATTTAGAAATACCTTTCGGTAACTGTTTGTTCATTTCTTTTTGAATCTTTTCGCTTGCCATACCGCCTCCTTTAAATAAAGCTGTTTTCCCATGATCAGTTTTCTTTTTGTTCACCGTCTGAATATCAGAACGACCACCTTCGGAAAACTTTTTACCTTTGTCAGCTTGAGAAAAATGCTCTCCCACTGATTGCGGTATGCCTACCTTCTTAGCAAATGACTTATTATGTGCAATTGCTTCCATAAAATTATGTTGTTTCTTACTTACGCTTGGCATTATTTACCCCAAAAGCCTTGAAATAAATTACCAAACACAGCGCCAATTACTGCAAAGGCACCGCCTACCATCATTAATGTACGCCAACCACCATGTGCTGTGTCAAGTGTTTTTTGTATGGACTGAACAGCTTCCTTGATTTGCCTCATCTCTTCAATCATTTTATCCATATCATCTTGTAAATGCACTATATCATTGGCGTGTGTGGCTAACTCTCTAGCGGTTTCAATAGGGTCTATATTACTCATTAGCATTTCCACCTTTTTAAACTAGCAGCCTTCCGTGTAGGCTTACCGTTTTCATCTTTCATTGGTCCAGGCATACCGCTCATTCTTGCACAAAAAGACCTCTTACGAGGCCCACCTTCAGGTTGCGGGGCTTTTAAATGCGAGCCAGTTTTTGCGTTATACGCTTTCCTACCGGCTTCTGTCATTCCAGCACCCTCTTTAGTACTTAAGTAATTTCTGCCCTTACCTTTGGTAGTTTTTTTTATTACATTAGCCATTATACAACCTCGTAACGGTTATTTTTTCCTATATTTTCTACACCCCGTATAACTTGCAAATTACTAGGTACGTGTAGTCCAGATACCAACTTACCTCGCAATGGAACAATATGGTCAACATGCCAAGGTTCTTTATTCTCACGAGTAAGCATTGCAGATATTGAATAAAACCCATCTATAACTTTTGCATCATGCGCAGTTAACCATTTTGGTGTTCTTTTCAATTTTTCAGCTCTTCTTTTTGCTTCGTATGTGGCACAAGCGTCAAGGCGATTTTTTTGTCTACTTCTTTGCAATTCTTTTGATTTTTCGTGGTTTACGTAATATCGCTTTAAACTTAATTCCTGTCTTCTAAGTTTATTTTTTTGATACTCGGCAAGGTAGTCTCTTTGGGCATCAGAAAACATGCGTTTATGTTCTCGACTACAAAATGTTGCCCCGCTTCTTTTGTGTTTAATATCGACTTTACAAAATTTACAAAATCTATCTTCTTTAGGTTGGGCGGCTAATTTTTCTTTTAAACGAAGTCTATACAAAGCTACATATTCTTTGTTTCTTGCTTTGCGTAGTTCTAAGTCTTTATATGGCATTTTTAAATCCCACGACCTTTAGCAGTAAGTCCAGCCCCCTTAGAAACCGGGAGTTTTTCGCCTCTTCCAACTGCAAGACTGGGGGTTTTCTTCTTTGTAGCCACATTACGCCATCGCTTCCTGACAAACTACGTTAACTTGGAATGTTGCTCCTGCAGACGATGTAACGGCTACAGTTAAAATATCAGGGATATTACCCCGAATATTTGTCAACACAGGGAAAAAGTTAGTTAAGTCTAATTGTTGTAAACCGTTATTAGCCGTTGAGAATGCATACACAACCTCACCACCTGCTAACGACACAGAACTTAAATCTTGTTGGGCAAATGAATTAAATGAACCCAAAGTACTTAAATTAACAAAACTTGCACCTTGCAATGAAATTTGATTTGTTGGCGTTGATGCAATTAATTCCACTAGACAAGTTGCTGATGAGTTAATTAACAATGTTTGCGGTAATAATTGTCCGCGGTCAATCAAACCAATTTGATATGCATTACTTGCCGATGGACCTGTAGGCATTGGTGTAGATGTAACAAGATCTTGGAACGTTATTGTATTAACCGTATTGGAGACAATCCGAGCCGTATAGTTAGATGTTGCAGATGCACCACTTGTATACGAGCCGGGTGTTTTTGGTCCAAAATTAATTTGAATTTGATTGTTCGCTGTTACAGTTACGTTATAAATACCATTGTAAGTGGCAGGTGTTGCCCCAGAAATAGTAATCACATCACCGTTATTTAGAAAATGCGAACTTGTAAATGATACTAACGCAAAAAAGTTGGTCACACCAGATACTGTATTGCTTGACAATCCGCTAATAGTTGCAATTGAAGGCAAACTTGCTGTGTAGTATAAATATTTCCCCGCCCATTGATTTACTGCCCAATATGTCGCTGTCGGTACAGACGCAGGGGTTGCTGTATTCGGGAAACTTGGAATTTGTAATACTAAAGTTTGTGTAGTTGGTACACTTTGAATCAAGTATGTATTCGCACCAAAAGATTGCGTTCCAGTAATTGTTCCTGATGCACTTGCGATAGAAGCCGCATTACTTGTTGAGTAAGTACCTGTTGAACCTGCGGCATAAAAGTTGTAAGTACCTGATGCTTGAATCGTAAATGCTTGGCTTAACACGACAGATGCACCGATTACTTGATTAACAAATGTACCTGCTGGAATACCTGTGCCTGAAACAATTTGTCCTGCTACTAAAGAAGCTCCTGAGGATAAACTAACAATACTAGAACCAACCGCACCACCACTTACAAATGTAGGGGTAGCCGCAGTTGCGTTAGTTGCTGTTAATTGTCCTGTAATTGTAGGCGTTCCAGTAATGCCTGTACCTGACAACACTTGTCCAGTTGCGATTATGCCGGTTACTGCTGTGGCAGTAATAACATTGGTAGCAATTGTATACGCAGTAATTGATGCGACTTGTGTAAACGCACTAAGAGTAATGTATTGAGCAGGATTATTTTGTGGTAAATTAGTTACCGCATAATTATGAACGGAAGCAAAACTTAGTAAAGCCTGACCATTATTTCCTTGCCCAACCATTGAACTGATAGTTCCAACAGAACCTGAATTGCCAATCGTTAGTGATGTTTGTGATCCTGCGGAAATTGCGGCATTCGTACTGTCGAATAAGTTTGTACCCATAGGTCTCATACGGAATGACATAGCAGGGTAACGCTTAGACGCAGCAGGAACAGTTTGTTGTTGTGTTATCGCATCGTTACCATAAGAATATGTAAATCCACGTTGCGCATCGCGCCCACCCTCAATCAGCACGGATACACCATAATGCACCATGATTGACTGCGCACCCGTGCTTGAGTTACGTTGTTCGTAACGGACTGGTAAGTTACCTGTACGACTCCAAGGTTTAACTTGTGGCTGTCCTTTTATAACAGCGTTTCCTGTTCCGACTTGATTCAGAATATATGGTTCACCATTAAGGACTACGCCCCAACGCAATGCACCTGCGCCATACCATGCATATTCCATCCAAATCATTTGGACTTTACCCCAATCAATAGAAGCAATAATTGTTTTATCGCCGTTCCATTGTGTAATATCGAATACAGTATCTACCGGTACGCCACCTGAATCAGAACGTATCACCACATACATACCGTAGGGGTTTGTTGCTGACGGTGTACTTTGCATCACAAAAATGCCATTTGAGTCATCAAAAATACCGCAACGTTGAAATTGTCCTGCTGTAGCGCCCCCAAAGTTTACGTTGGACGCCATGTACATAGTTTTACCGGGTTGATACCGATGATATGGGCGAGATTGACGAATTGTAATATCACCTGAAATCGGGGGTACGTTATTTAAACCACCACCAATCGTCATCGCTACACCGCCGAGACCTGGGTTTTGTACTATAGATGCATTACCTGATACGTTGACAATTAATTGTTCCCAACGTAATGGTTGAGTTCCATATTCAAAGTCAGCATCATAAATATTTTGTGACTGTGAAACTTTTAGTTTACCTACAACATCTCGTAAACGCTGTGGTGCAATAAATTGCGCTGCGCCATCAATACCAGCAAGTCCCTGCGTTTGGGTCTGCGGCCCTTGGTTCGTATAATTACCACTATATAGGGCATTATTTAATGCTATTCCGTTTGACATGATTATCCTTTAGTTTTTAAAAAAGGGGCAGTTGCCCCTGGATTAATTAGTCTAAGCTACCATATGGATAAGTTGTTCTTGTCCCTATATTGTTGTCTGGCTGTGTATAGCGATTTGTTAAATAGTATTTTCCCGTTAAACTGGTTCGCGTATCTAGTGCTGTGCCTACAATTGCTATGGTAATAACGATTTGCGAAATATTTGGCTGACCGTTGGCTTGTAAAATATCTGTTGAACTTGCTGTTTGATTGGCAAGTTGCGCTGCTGTATAGGCTACAGTTTGACGACCAACTGTTGAAATGGCGCTAATTACTCCGTAAGATGGCGTTCCACCTACAGCAGTAAATCCATTAGAAATGTAAACGGTTTGTGAAGTAATTGCTGCTGAACCCCCGGCAACTGCGGCTAAAGGACCTACATCAATTAAGAAATCGTCTAAATCAGATCCTGTTGGCAGGTAAAATACTGCGCCACGATATATGTTCGTTGCGGTATCGGCTGGAATTGTTTGGGCTACTGACGGAAATACTGTGCTTGATGGCTGATATACAACCGCATTTGTATTTGGGATACCGTTACCGTTTACAAACTGGCCTGAAATGCCAGCGTAGTTAACTGCACCGTTGGTTACTACTGAAAGATCTAAATCACAGTATTGATTTAGTTGTGCGTACCCTACATTGCGTAGAGCGCCAAAGCGATTATCGCCTGATAGAATTGGACCATCAAAAGTTGAGCGTGCCATGTTAATTTCCTTATGCAAAAGAGCTTATATCAATCGTTGCATCGTCTGCTGGGGCAGTAGCGATATAAGCAATCACCCAGTTAAATATAGTATACAACAAATACAAAAAATATCATACAAAAAACCCCGCCTTTTGAGCAGGGTTTTTCTTAGAACGAACCTGAACTTCCCCATACACCTAATGGGTCGCTCACTCCGAATGAGTAACGCTCACGAGATTTATATCTCACGTTACCTGTATCGAAGTCACCATCCATAGAATTCTGGAGTGGTGTACGAACAAAGTGCTTGAGTCCGTTAGGAACATCAGTTAACAAGAACCAGGCATTAACGTCAGTCAAATAGTGGTTGGTTGAGTAACCCTCTGGGATTGTGCCGTTATTGTTAATTGCGCTAATGTCATTGTTGTTCGTTCCAACGCGTAACTTGGTTTCTAGTAAACGGGTGGCGACAAACATTAATGCTGGTGGCACAATTAATTTGCGTGGCTTTGCAGCGATTAACAATGAACGCTCATCTGTCCATGCAGCAATTTGAATAACTGCGGCTTCTAAAGAAGTCTCATTCAAATCGACTGGAACGGTTGGTGCGTTAGAGTTAGTACCGCCGGATACCAATGGGTGAGCAGTAGAAAATAATGGAACGTTGTCGCCATATAAATAGCTGTTGCTGAATCCGTTATTTAATACAGAAGCGGCTTTAACCTGTTTGGTGTAAGCCATACCACGAGCCAATGCTTTAGTATAACGAGCAGACAATGAGTCATACAAGTTATCTTCAATTGCTTCTTCAGTAATTGAGAAACCTAAAGCAATAGTTTCGTGTGAGTAACGAGTTGTCCAAGCCTCTTGCGCTGTATCGTAAGCAATCGCAGCACCTTCAGATTTAACTGGAGCAGCAGAGAATCCAGACAATTTTGTTTCTTCTTCAAAAGAACGCTCAGAACTTTCAACTTCATAAAGCTCTAGGTGTTCTTCACCATAGCGTGCATACTCAAGACCAAACAAGGCATTGAGACCGGGTAATAGCTCTTTTAGGAGCTGTGAACGTGAAATAGCCATTTTTTAGCTCCTTAGTTAGTTGTGCCAGATGCGTTATAGTAAGAATGAACGCCAAAGTTAAACTTGACGATACAATCCGTATAAGCATCACCGGGGTTAGATGGGAAATTTCCACCAAATGTTGAGTTGTTATTTACAAAATCAACAATCTTCATTGCTAAAGCGCCGGTATTTGCTGCACTTGAAGCTAATGCTACCAATGAATTACCAGTTGATGCATTACCTGTTGATGCGCCTGTACCTGCTGTAAAGTTTGCTAGTGCAATTGTTTTGCCGATAGCAGTCGCTGGAATTGAACCCAAAGACTGTACTTGAAACAATGCATCTGGATCGTCCATTACACGAATAAAAATATTTGTGTAGCCAGAAGTAACAGCGTTAGCTGGTAAATACTGAGCATATAAAGGATAACCAAGTTGTTGACCTGATAATTGGTAACGCACACCTACGCAAACACCGACTAAACCAACAGAAGCTGTTGTAGGGGTAGCTGTTACTACTGTTGGCTGACCAGCAGAAGCTGCGCCGATTTGAACCAAATCACCATTATAGATGGCTGCTGTGTTATTAACAGTTAGTGGAATCTCACGAATCACACCACCGTTAAAAGCCTGACCACCAATAAGGTTAATTGGCTTTAATCCATAAGGACCTGATACTGTTGCCATTTTAAACCTCCAAAATTATTTGTTTCCAAAAGTTACCTTTGTTTCCCTATTTTTAAATAAAGGCATACGCGGGTCGTTTTCTTTCATATATGTGTTGTCCACAGAGTCCATCTGAGAGTTTGCTAGTCCTTCGTAATATCTAGCTCTTTGTTCCATCATCTCTCTAGGCGCCCTGCATAATACTAAACCACCAATTTCTATTGAGCCTTTAAACTGTCCATCAATGGACGCGTGGGCCATAGCTTCGGGATAATCTTCTGCCTTTACAGGTTCATAACCTTCCCTACGGCTTCTTGAGATATTCATTGGGTCTGCTGAACCAAGTATGGTTGTTCTACACCATCTGTGTACCCAACCTTCTCGCTCGTCAATCCTAGGCAATGTTTCAGGTGGCGTCCATAAATTTATTGGACGGGCATCTTTTTCACGGGATTCTTGTTCACGATTTAATTTAATTGTTCCAGTAGTCATTATCTATCTCCATTCTGTTCAGCAACCTTGCGGGCGTAAAGTTCAAGTGGTACTCCTAAGCGTTTGGCAATTTGTACTTGCGTTGTGGTTAGTTGTATTTTTTTTGGTGCAGCAGAACGAGTAGCGGGTGCTACAACATTTGCGGCTGGTTTGGCACGTGATTTCTCACGGATTTCAGTTTTTGGTTCGCTCCCGAAATATTCGGGGAATCTTTTCTGAATTGTATCACTAATTTTTTGATAATAGTCATCAGATCCAATATATTTTTCACCATATTCTCTTGCTAATCTATTGTGAACCGTCAAAGCAAGGTTGGTCATCTCCTCTTCTTCGGGTTTTTCACCGCCATACCAAGTGTTTTGATCTACCCAAGATGCTAATTTTTCATCTGGCTCGCTCGGTCTGGGTGTTTTAGGTATTTGATATTGTTGTTCTTGAATCTCTATTGGGCGTAGATTAGCAACCTTATCCATTCTAAGTGTTGCTGTCGAGATTCTTTGTTGAGCTTCTACCAAGGCATCACTATCTCCAGACTCATAAGCGTCTTTGTATGCTTTTTTAGCAGCAATCATTTCAATTTCTGCGCTAGTTTTGCCCTGATCAATAAACATCTTACTGCCCTCATGCAACTGAGCTTGTAAGCGTTTATTTTCCTCTACGGCCAGTTCCGCTACCCGCAATGCCTCTTCTCGCATGCGGATTGCTTCTTCTTTGGCTCGCCTTTCATCATGGTAACCACGCCCTAATTTCTTGATTCGTTTTTGAACCTTTTCATCGTAGGCTTCCAATTCATCATCAGTCACCTCATCGACTGGTTCTTTCATCGGTTTGCGACCCTTATCCTCTACAGGGGTGTCGTCTACAATCTCGATTTCGTATTCTGGAGACTCTTCTTTAACTTTTTCCCCATCTGGGAAGGTGTATGTTTCATACTCTCCTTTTACTGGAACCGGTTTACCGCCCTCAAATGTTACTGTGCCAAATTCTTCTATTGCCATTTTATTTCTCCTTATGCTCGTGAAATTCCACGGGGATCTTCGACTGTCGCTTCTACGCTATCATCGTTAATGACCCTGAATTCTTGCCCATGAATCTTCACTCTCGAACCAGAATTAGGTCTAATTAAAACAAAATCACCTACTTTACAAAGTGGCCCACTTGGGAACCTTTCTTTATCTTGATATGCGTCCGGCCCTATTGCTACAACAAATAAGACTGGGGTTAATACCTCTTCATAATGCATTGTGGTATCTGCTTTTAAAATGCCACTTTCAAACTCTTTATCTGCTTCTGGGACCATGCACAGAATGTGATATCCTGCTGGCTTTGGAAGTTGTGTTGCTTTTTTCTCTGGTTCTTTGGGGATAGTAGAAACATTCCCTATTGCATCGCTGATTAATAAATCACTCATCATCATCCTTTATTTTTTGCTCGCGGTCTTTGATTAAATCTATAGCAAGGGCAAGACCTCGGATAACCCCTGCTACATGTTTGTATTCCTCATAGGAGGTGCAATTGCCTACTGCAATGAAATTCGCCTTTACATCAATCTGCTTCTGTAATTCCGTACAGAGATATTCATATTCGGTCATTCAGTTTCCTTCGGTTGAAGATCTAGTTTTGATAAATGGTCCAAAGACTTTCCTGCCAAATTATGCGTATTCTTTTGTTCGTTACTTAATATGTCTGCCATAATTTTTCCGGCTGCTTGAACTTGTTGGGACTTTATTTTTTTTGCATCCGTTGTTTCCTTGGCTAACATTTGTCCCGCCGCAATTCTCTGTTGTGCCTGTATTCTTTGTGATTCTATTTCTAACTGTTTCATTTTTAACTGCGCATCCGATAAGTCTTTTTGCACTTTACGCTGTTGGTCTTGCGCCTTAATCTGAAGCTCTTGTTGTTGCATCTGAATAATTGGGTCTTGCGCTTGTTGCTGTGCTTGTTGTTGTTGTGCCTGCGCTTTATTCTGTTGGAGCAATTGGTTTGCTGCCTGTGCTAGTCTTTGTGATAAGGCATACTCTACCTCAGGGGACATTTCCGACTCTTCCTCATTCATATCGTTCATGCTCTGTGGCGGTAATGCCATACCGAGTTGTTTTTCAATCTCGCTTCGGTACAAGAATCCGGCATGCTCATTAATATGCGCCATCATCATTGCTTGTAACTGCGGTGCTTGAGGATTATTTTGAAGCAATGCAATAATATGAGGGTCTTGCATAGCCGCTTGATGGACTGCAATATGTGATTGATGATCCTGATAACTAAATGCCTTGACTGGCTTCATAATCAGAACATTTTGATTTTCTGTAACTGGGTCTGTTGGTTTTTGATCATCTGACATTGGGATTAGTTTTGATGCATT
>Ga0136642_1000628_pt1 | contig 17283 bp, 17 predicted proteins | sample LowCatLa1302831Y_FD_115313 | JGI IMG/M metagenome (GOLD analysis project Ga0136642, IMG submission 115313) | Freshwater microbial communities from Lower Cathedral Lake, Yosemite National Park, California, USA - 13028-31Y | ecosystem: Environmental > Aquatic > Freshwater > Lake ... | reverse complement strand
CAGGTGCAGGGGTAGACTCGGGCTCGGGAGTAGACTCGGGCTCGGGAGTAGACTCGGGCTCGGGAGTAGACTCGGGCTCGGGAGTAGACTCGGGCTCGGGAGTAGACTCGGGTGCAGGAGTAGGCTCAGGTGCAGGGGTAGACTCGGGCTCGGGAGTAGACTCGGGTGCAGGAGTAGACTCAGGAGCAGGTGCAGGCTCGGGTGTAGAGGGTACTACTGGAACCTCTACGATAGATGGCGTGCCCTCGTCGACCTCCTCTACATCCTCGACATCGTCGAGGGGTGCATCATTCTCAATATCAGGCTCGGGCTCGTCTGACATCAAATAATCAGTCAGAAGAGGCTGGAGCATGCGCTGTGAAAGAAGTGTGGGTGCAGGCAGAGTATTGAGTGGTACCCAGAACTTGCAGTGTTCCGGGACAATCACAGTCGTACGAATTGCATGGATACGATCTGCAATCTTGGAAAAAAGCTTTGCGAGAACAAAGTTCTCACCGTTACGAATATCGGGATGTGAGTGCATCAGCGGTAGAACACAGTTGGCAAGTGAGAGGTTTGTGAGGATATAATCGTCCCCATCCATGTGATGCGACGCAAGTGCCTCGCGCCAGAAATGCTGAATACGGTGAAGAGTCGCCTCTTGGAACAGTGAATCGCCCGACATTTATATTTATGTGCGCGGTTCTTTTAAACCTCATGTGTACAGCGATCGCCAGGTCTCGATAACAGCGGGTGAATAGTCAGTTAGCAGGGTCTTGACATTATCAACCGACAACTTCATCGGGAACTTGACAGGGATCCAGAACTTGTATGCCTTGGCGCTCTCCTCATCAGAAATGCGGATAAGATTCACGCGTGAGACAACCGTCTCGACGACGCGGATCAGGTTACGCATACCCTCCTCGCCATTTGAATACTCCTTGATGATGTATTCCGCCGCCTCCTCTGTCGCAGACAGGTCATCGCGTGCGACACCCGCATGCTTGAGAATCTCGGGCCATACGTAATTTGCAACAATAACCTTCTTCTCCGCGTCCTTGTAGCCGGGACACGTGATGACGCGCATGCGGTCCTTCAGTACAGGATGAACCTTGCTCTCGTCGTTGAACGAGAAGACAAACAGACACTGTGAAAGATCAAAGTCAATGCCTGCAAAGTACCGGTCGTGATATGATGAATTCTGCGAACGATCTGTCAAGTGGATCAACATGGACGTGATCTCCTCGCCATGCGGAGTTCCCGAAATCTTATCCAGCTCGTCAAAGTAGAGTACTGGGTTCATGCATCCCGCCTGCATGATTGCATCGATGATACGACCCCACGACGACCCCTCGTACGTATAGGAGTGACCGGTGTAATGTGCAATGTCTGAAGCACCACCCAGTGAGAAGAACATGAATGGTCGCTGGAGAACACCTGCGATACCGTTGCGGGCAAAGGACGTCTTGCCCACACCCATCGATCCCTTCATCGCAATCACATTGCCTACCGACTCGGGATTAGAGATCCACTGTGCAAGAACCTGCATGATCTGTGTCTTGGCCGAAGCCATACCGTAGGTTGCCTTGTCCATTGTCGTACGGGCATTCTTCAGAAAGTCTGCGCACTTGGTGGGATCTTCCTTGATTGACACTGGCAGGGGGATGGTCTTGCCGAAGGGTACGCGCAGAACACCCTCGATCCAATTACGCATCTTCTGTGCCTCACCGCTCTCGGGCCCCATGCGCGTAATCGCATCAATCTTGCGAATCATCTCCGTCTGAATCTTGGGAGTCGTATTCAGTTCAAGAATGCGGAACTTGTACGGCATCTCGGAATCTCCCATGAGATCAGCAATCGTGTACATCTTCTTAAGCGCCACCTTCCGCGCGCCCTTCTTCATCTCTTCATAATACGTTCGTTCCTTGCGCGAGAGTTGGATAGGTGTCTCATACACCTCCTCCTTCTTTCCCTCCTTTTCTTCGTCACCCACGATGATAAAGCGGGGAGCTCCATATCCCGGTCGTGCCTGCGTTCCTAGGTGTCGGGCCAGCATAGCCTGCAGGAAATTCTCGGGTAGGTCCTCGTCCTCGTCCTCGTCGTCCTCATCATCAAATCCATCTACGTCGTCGTCCTCGTCGTCCTCCTCGTCGTCATCCTCCTCGTAATCGTCCCCTGCGTTCACATGAAGATGGATCTTGACAGATACTGGGAGATTGGAAGGGACACGAATTCCGTGGACGTCCGTCATAGCTTGCGCCTTCTCCTTCTCGTCCTCAGTCACTGAATCTTCGCCGTTGTATGTCGAATCGTCGGGATCTTCTTCTTCAAACAGGGTGTCGTCGTCTACCCAGCGAACGGTATTCGGAGGGTTCGACTTGCTTCGAAGATTGTACCTGCGATTTTTTGGCGAGTTCTTCTTATCGGGAGGAGGCGGTGCTGCCTCGCCACTCTTCGTGCGCCTACGACGCGACAATGTCTGCTTATCCGCCATTACTCCTTCCTCGGTAATATTCTTGGCAATCCATTTTATAGGTTATATGTAATAGAGGCAACAGATGGATAAAATTGCACAGGAGGCGAAAGATCGGTTGGATTTCGAGGCTGCGAATGCGCCGACCATAAAGAAGATTTTGTCAGTCGTGAAAGAGTTTATTCAGGAATCTCGGGTCCTCTGCTACGGAGGAACCGCTATCAACAATCTGCTTCCTGAAAATGAGCAGTTTTATGATCCGGAGTATGATATTCCAGATTATGATTTTTACAGCGAGGAGCCCCAACTCCACGCACTAAAACTCGCAGATCGGTTCCACACACTCGGGTTCAAAGAGGTCGAAGTCAAGCCCGGGGCGCACTTGATGACGTTTAAGGTATTTGTAGACTTTACTGGCGTTGCAGATATCACCTACCTCGATAAGGCTATTTTCAAGAAGTTGTGGGATGAGAATATCGTCAAAAGCAAGATTCACTATGTCTCGCCCAACTTTCTGCGCATGTCCATGTATTTGGAACTCTCCCGTCCTCGAGGAGACGTGGACCGCTGGCCCAAGGTATACAAGCGTCTCATGCGCCTCAACAAACACTACCCCGTCGGATGCCAGACGACTGCGCGCGGGGAGCACAGTGTACTGACTGACAACGAAAAGTCGAAGATTGAGCATGTGCTGATGTCCATGCCAATTGTCCTACTCGGCATACATGCAAGTGCTCTGCACGCCCGCCATCGTCAGAATACATGGCACGTGCCCATTGACGTTCTGGCAGCCCCAGAAGTCTTTAACCAAGCCGTGGAGTCGTTCGCGGAAGCATTGGGTGGCACGCCCACAAAGCTTGTGGACCAGCCCGCCTATGCCGAGCTCCTTCCTCGTCATGTAGATATTATCGAGGTCAATAGCGGATTCCTCATTGTGCGCATCTTCGAATCAAATGCATGCCACAGTTACCACCAACTCCGAGATGGAATGCGCATCGCGTCAATCCCCACCCTACTTCAGTTTTTCTTTGGGTTCGTCTATGCAGATGCTCATTTTCTAGAGGGATTCGATCCAGACCGCATTGTCTGTATTTCACAGCGACTCATGGACCTTGCCAGTTCCGAGAACAAGCGCCGGTTTAAACTGCTGACGCCTCTAGACTGCATTGGTCACCAAGAAACGCTCGTGGATATGAAGGTACACAAATCGCATCTATATGAAAAGACTCCCAAGAACTCGCCCGAATTTCTGAGACTATTTTTTGCATACAAACCCGGTAAGTATAATCGAACACAAAAGAAGAAAATCAAGGATGCCCTGCGCAAGACCATGCGTGGCTATGTATCGCACGAGCCACTAGTAACGGACAAGACCGGGAACATTTAGTTTATTGAATGGAATCTGACCCGTGCACGATACACACGGCTGATACGAAAGTCCACTGATGATCGTATTCGCAGGTGCAAATGCCGCAGTGGTATGTGCAATCGCCTGAAAATCAGTCACCGGAATTCCACCAACCGGGGACTGCCCCTTGTCGTGCAGGATGCGATAATTATTACGAATAGCATTCTGACGGCGAAATGTCGTAATATCTGAAGCGTCGCGCATACTGGCGACAAATGTTGCATTGCTATCTTTAGATCCGACACCGAATGAGCAGGATGACATCTTTATTGATAACTAAGAATAAAGATGCGATCCGGAGCTTACCTTCTTGTAGGATTCGTAGTATTAGCAGTGTGTATCTTAATAATGCTATCCTATCCGGCACGGGAATATCTGGTTGTAGACGACGATAAGGATGACGAAACTCTTACGCGAATTGAAAAGACGGTAGCGAAAATGAAGAAAAAGATGGATGGATCCAGCAAGGTTGTCGACCAACAAAAGGCCGAAGGCAAGCGGAAGTATGGTGATCCCGATAATCTGAATGCAGATAATCTAGCCGATACTGATAATAATGATGAATAACAAACTACTTCTCGTGGCATTTGTCGTCCTGGCCATCACAGTACTCATTCTCCTGACGAAACGGAGGGAACATCTGGATGAAGTGACGTGCGCAAAACGCGTTGCGAATGTCAGTCAACAACTGCACGATGTTGAACAGAAAGTTCAAGATGGTAAGGATCAAATCAATAAGAGTCAGGGTGCCCTCGCAATGGCCAGTTAAGCGCGCTTGCCGATCCACCAGCTCGTGTCGAGATACTGTGGGTAATATGGCAGATCGTTCGGATCACGCACCGGCTTGATCACCGACATCTCACGGACTTCCTCAGGAGTCAATGCATAGTTGTAATAATTGAAGCTTCCAATCATACCCGACCAACCACCATTGTCTGCAATATAGACGCTCTCGTCATTCTGCAGGGGAAGAGTTGCCAGTGTCAGGTGCTGATAAATGAGGCCGTTCACATAGACATCCATCGAACGCTGGTTCACAACAACGGCCAAATGCAGGAACTTTCCGGCAGGGAGGTTGCGAATCACAATGTCTCCCGGGCGCGTGGGTGTGTACGTATCTTGTGTCACGTGAATCTCGTTCTTGCCCTTCACGAGATAGACTGCTGGTGCCTTCAGCGACATATCCGGACGTCCCTTCATGAACAGGATGGGCCGATCGGATCCAAAGTCATAGTCATTAATAAGAATCCACGCGCCATACGAATACTCGATACCGTCTCCCTCATTCTTGGACTTGGGCAGGGGAGTGTCAAACTTGACGTACTCGTCTCCATGGTGAAGCTTGTCGATGATATTGATGCTCGTCTTCCAGGGATAAATGGGCGAATATGCTCCATTCTGACGCGTTGCATAGAGCAACTCGTAAATAATCAGAATCACAATTCCGACGACAATGAGTGTCATCAGCGACAGCAGTATCGTCCGTAGTTCCATTGTTATTTAGAACGTGTATTGTTTTATTTCTTTTCCACCATCATCCACGACTCCAAACTTGACCTTGTATCCAAACAGCGTCTTTGTTGGGAGGCTGTCGTACTTGGTGCCGTTTGTGCCCTTGGAACAGAAGGACTGGGCGTCCAACGGGGTCAGTGCGCGCGACAAGTGGTACACGTCGATTACACTGCCCGAGAATCCACCGTCAGGCATGATCTGCAGATTGCCCTGTGGCGACTTTGGAACTCCGGGGAGCAGGCAGGAACGCACGAGCCGACCATCCTGGTAGAGATCCAGATTACGACCACTCATAGAGAGGCATACACAGAACCACGTCTGCAGTGGCACGTTCTTCATGACGCAGGTGAAGGAATCGTCTGTGGAGCTTCCGTCTGCACCAGTAGGCGCCGGTGAGCTACTGCTACCGTGTCCACTCGAGTTTGAGAACACGTTCACTTTGACGCACAGGCTATTATCGGTCGGGTGGAGGTAGACATACGGATTCATGGTTCCAGACTCTCCACGCTTGAATACTGGCTTCTCCTGTCCAAACTTGTAGTCCCAGTCTTTGATGTACATCCACCACTGCATTCCGTAGTTACCACCATTTGTGCCTGCCTGCGGGGGTGTTTGGATGGCGGATATAATCGACGTATTGTTGGAGTCAACGGGGGTAGGGGCAAGGTTTCCAGAGGATGCGCGCTCTCCCATGACACCCTCCACAATGAAGAGAATGCCAAATATGAGCAGGGTCGCCAGAGCACTGTACATGGTAAAATACATGGCGCGCGATCCAAACGGTGTCTCGGATGCCCTGAAGAAGTACATATATGCGAGAACCAATATGAGGACTCCATCAATTACAGACGCAATGATGATTCCCGTCGTTGTCGAAGGAACCGCCTTGGTGTCTACCGGTTGTGCTGCGATGGAAGCAGGGGAGCCGGGAGCCACTGGGCAGGCCTGGTTGGTGGGAAGTGCAGATGCGATTGTCTGTCCAGTAGCCGCGATGTCTGCACCCATCGAACTGCCTATAGATGAAATTCCTCCGCTGATAGAGCTTCCCATTTGAGAGAAGGTATCGGGAGTAGAGTCAACCACACTTGCATTGGTAGCCTCGGGAGGGCATGTTACGACAGGCGTGAACGTCAGCCGACCTGCGGGAGTGTTGGCGTTTTTAATATAACTGCTGACTGCGACTATATCGGCGGGTCCAGAATAGGGTATATAACCTTTCAAAGGCATAAACGCGTCGTCTATCTTTGGGAACAACTTAGGATTCAGAGTCTCTCCAGTCCAATGGACAACCCCTGCGCATTTTGAATCACCATCACAAGCATTCTGTGCACTTGACAAATCTGGCTTGACATTCACAGCTTTTGCAATGTCCGCGTATGTCTTGGATGATTGTGCTTGTACCAATGACTGCGCCCACGCAGTTGCACTATCAATATTTAGAAACTTACCAGACTGAATGTCTAGTGGCGTTCCGTAGCATTTTTTAGAACTCATGCTTATTGTTAGAAGAGGAGGTAAAAACGGACGCCGAAATTCCAGGGCTCACCAAGTATCAACTGATATAATGGCACTTCTCCCCCCAGCAACGATATTCTGTAACAACTGTGGTCTACGGGGTCATCCGTTTCGCGAATGCCCAGACCCCATACTTTCGTGTGGAATCCTCCTCCTGCGCAATCGAAATCATCCAGGATCTCCGGCGACACTGCCCATCGATATCAACGATCTCGAAGTCTTGATGGTGCGTCGTAAAGACAGCATGTCCTACACGGAATTTATTCGAGGCAAGTACGATCCGCTCAATATTGCATACGTAACCATGCTCCTAGAAAACATGACACAGCTGGAGATCACACGTCTCCAAAACGAAGCCTTTGAAACGCTGTGGGTGCGCCTATGGAACAGTATTGAAAAATTTGAAAGCGAATTCAAGCGGGCCCAGGAAAAGTTTGATTCGGTGCGGGCGATTATCGCGTCTGTGCATACGATCTATACGGAACCCGAATGGGGATTCCCAAAGGGTCGGCGTCTCAAATGCGAAAGCGATCAGGGATGTGCAGAGCGCGAATTCTTTGAAGAGACTAACATTCGGAGATCCTCATATCTAATGGTATCGGGCATGCAACTCGAAGAGACATTCAACGGAACCAATAGCATTCCGTACCAACACAAGTATTTCGTAGCACTGCTCACTCGCCCCAACGAGTTTGATATTCACCAACGATTCTCCTCCATGCAACGTCGCGAGATTTCAGCGATTGGATGGAAGACATTGTCTGATTGCATGCTCCTCACGCGCCCCCAGTACACGCAGCGCAAGGCACTCTTGGAACAGCTGTCGACGATTGCGCAAACCTTCGAAGTTCGTCTCCCGAGACAATAATAAGGACATGGCAATCTTTGCGATAACATCTGGCAAAGAGGCAGGTATCGTATTTGGTATCGGACTCGTGATATATCTCGCATTTTTTCTATTGGGATTCGGATTTTCTACCCTAATTACGTTTCGTGAATGCGAAAAGACGGACCAGTCAAAGAGCGCGATTCAGGCATCCATCTGGGCTGTGTACCCCACCCTTGCATGGTACGTGATACGCACGTTTGATTTCTTGCGCGCATACTTTGACCGCTTCTACCTCATGTTTGACGGAGAAGCTGGGAGTAAAGATCGTGCAACGTGGATTTCGATTGCGTACGTCCTGACACTTGCGTGTGTTGCGGGAATATATGGCATGTCGTCGACGTCCATCTCTGAAATCTGTATCCCCGACATTGACGAGGCAACACGTTTCAAGCAGGATATGGTAGAGCGTCAGAAGGAGAAGGATGCAAAGATCAAGGCAGCCGGAGAGACAACACCTGCAGTTAAGCCTGTGTAATGAAGTGTACAACGAGATACGAAGCAACCGCCAGTATAAATATCCACCACCAGAGGGGAAACACAGTGGCATCGCGAGTTCCAGATCCGAATTCGCGCACACGCTGTCCGTCGAACATTAGAGGAGGCTTAAAGTATATGAGGGCGGATACCATGAACAGGTAGATGGTGACCATCCACACACGCGGATCGCCTTCCAGTTTCATTGTTTTGATACACCTTTTTTATTTGCTCTGAACATACAATGACAGCATTTGTCCTTCCCAATCGCAAGGCATTTGCCGATTACATAGCACGCATCTTCCTAAAATATAGGTCAACACAAAAAGACGAGGATGATGAGGGTGTAGATGCGTGTGTGGCATCTTCCGGGTCCTCTGCTCGGGAACTGCTCCCCTACCAAAAACTCATCAAGGACTATCTGCAGATAGAGTCTCCCTACCGTGGCCTGCTCGTATACCATGGTCTGGGTTCGGGAAAGACATGCTCTGCTATCGGGGTAGCCGAGTCGCTCATTTCGGACAAGAAGGTGTTTGTCCTGCTTCCTGCATCCCTGGAGACCAACTTTCGACAGGAGATTCGCAAGTGCGGAGACCCCGTATACAAACAGAGTAGTTTCTGGGAACGCCGGCTCATTCGCATCGAGTCCGATAAACAGCCTGCGCTGGCGATGGGCATCACGCCCGAGTTCCTGCAGAAGGGCCGGTATTTTGTGACAGTTCCGGGACGTGAGTCGAATTACAATACGCTGAGCGCAGATGATCGCAAGGGTATCGATGAGCAGATTGGAGTGCTCATTAATTCGCGTTACAACTTCATTTCGTATAACGGTTTGAACAAGGAAAGTGTCAAGCGTATCGTCCCGGAGGAGGATCCCAAAACATCCAAGACGTTCGATAACTCCGTGGTGATTGTCGACGAGGCACACAACCTCATCTCCCGCGTTATCAACAATTCTGAGATCGGGCGGCGACTATACGACGCCATCTACTACGCCAAAGACTGCAAGGTGGTGCTCTTGTCGGGAACGCCCGTCATCAATCGTCCCAATGAGATCGCCTTCTTTCTCAATCTCCTGCGCGGACCCATCGAGCGCGTATCCATCCCTGTCAAGGAGTTGCCTACGTGGGATGAAGCCGGGATGAAGACGTTCTTTAAGAAGATGGCTGAAGTGGATACGGTAGAGTTCAACAGTGTCAAGCGCCTTGTTTTGGTGACGCGTAATCCTCCCCACTTCAAGTCCGTTTACAACAAGGACGGTGATCGTATTGCAGTGCAACACGACCGGGCTCTCAACGCCCTTACTCCCGAAGATTGGGTGGATACGATCCGTGAACCATTTGCGAGTACATTCCCGGGCGGTGTCCTCGCATCGCGCGAGTACATTACGCGCGAATACCTCGAATGCCTGCCTACCGACTTTTCCGAATTTATGTCTACGTTCGTCGAGGGTCTAGATGTCAAGAACGCAATTCTGTTCCAAAAGCGCATTCAAGGCCTGGTATCCTACTACAAGGGCGCCGATGAGCGGATGCTCCCCCGGCGCGTCGACGACGACAAGATGCTGGAAAAAATTGAAATGTCGGACGATCAATTCGGCAGGTATCTGGAAGTTCGTTGGCGCGAGATTCAGTCCGAGGCAAATAAGACGGCAAAGGGTCCCGGGGCACTCAATGAAGATTTTTCCTCCTATCGCGTGGTGTCACGTCTCATCTGCAACTATGCCGTTCCTACCGAACTACGCGGTGATGTTGGTGAGGTGCGCTCAGAGAACGACTCTAACGACAAGGTTGACAAGGCGGTTATTCTAGCCAAACTACGTGAGAATCCAGACAAGTATCTCCGCGATCTCGGCCTTGCAACATACTCTCCCAAGATGCAGAAGATCTTGTCCAATATCCAGGCATCTACGGGAACCGATGACTTCCGCAATCAGTTCATATACTCGCAGTACCGCAAGCTGGAGGGTCTCGGCATTCTTTCCGCGATCCTGGATGCCAACGGATACCAGCCCTACAAACTGGTGAAAGATGCGGGTAAGTATCGTGAGTCTCCCGACACTGATCCCGCGAAACCTGCGTATGCGTTCTATACTGGCGAGGAAGACGATACAGAAAAGGAGTTGGTCCGTCTCCTCTACAACGAGGATTACAAGGGCATTCAGAACGACTACCCACAGCATGCGACATCCCTCTTTGAGAGTATCGTCAAGCGCGGGGGTAAGAAACTCGTGTGTATCCTGATGGCGACATCCAGTGGCGCCGAGGGTATTAATTTGAAGAACGTCCGACACCTCCACATTGTCGAGCCGTACTGGAACCCTGCGCGTCACGACCAGGTCATTGGGCGCGGTATTCGTCTTTGCTCCCACGCAACGCGCCAGCGCCTTCTTGATGGCGGAGTATCTGTTGATATTGTGCCGATCGAGGAGCGCACAATCCGAGTATCGTTTTACCTCTCCGTCTTCTCCGCCACACAGGCAGACTCCAAGACGGCGTTCAATGTTGTCCCGATCCGTCGCGCGGATACGCTCCCAAAACAGTATGAGCTACCACCAGATGCTGGCCGTCCAGTTGATGCCTTCATGTCAAGCGACGAGTTCCTCTACAACCTCGCATACCGGAAACAGCGGATTACGGGGGCTATTACCAAGCTCATCAAACAAGCAGCTGTCGACTGTGAAATCCATAGGAAACTTCATAGTCGTGAACAACCTGTTATTCAGTGTCTTCGTTTCGACAGTAGCGCAAAGGGCGATGCGCTCGCATACAACCCTGCAATCAATGACGATGATCGCGATGCATCACATGTCCGCAATATTATCAAACGTGGGCGCCGTCTTCAAAAAATTCGTATCAAGGATATTGTTTTCCTTGTGGATCCCGATACAAAGGACGTGTTTGACGCACCCGCATTCGACGACAATAATCGACTCCTGCGACTCGGAACCATGCTCAAAGATCGCATCCAATTCTTCACTGTGGAGTAGGGGTGGGTGTGATAATAGACTCTAGGAACTGATCACACACTAGTGACCACGGACGTGTCTTGGCAACATCAATGCACTTCTGCGACGTCTCGGGGCTCAGCATGCCCACAACCGTCTCCATCGCACTCGCAACCTCCTCGGCCGTCACAGAGTGCTCGATGAGACCCACGCCTGCCGACATGGGCAGGTAGGAATAGTTCGACGGTGCAATCAGGACACCCGTCTCCTCGTTGATGAAGGAGCGGTATCCACCAATGTCTAGGACAACCTGTGGGGCACCCGTTGCCATATGCTCAAGCTGGCAGAGACCAAATCCCTCACCGTTCGACGTATTGACGCCGATGTCTGCGATATTGTAGAGCTGATTGATGGACTCGTCCGTGTAAAAGGCGGCCGGGGGCGTCGTGTCCACAATAGACAGGCGCGTCCCAAACACTTGAGGGTCCATATCCAGACGCTTGAGCTCGTTCATGTACACCTGGAGCGGGTGGTATACTGCCCCGCCCTCCGGCTTCACAGACGTGACAAACACCATATAGAACTTCTCGTTGGGGAACTTGTGGAGGAGACGAGTGAATCCCATGATGGATAGATCGAGACGCTTGCGCTGGCTGTTGCGATTCACGTTGAGGAACACCTTGGCATCCGTCGGGATATTCATCGTACGGCGGACCCCCGCGCGCTCCATGCTGTTCATCGGCTTGTACACCAGCGTGTCTACGCCGTGCTCCAGGATATCGATCGGGATCGTAGCCGTAGTCAGTCGGGTCAGGAGGTGCTTCTTCCATGATTCCGTGAAGCAGATAATGCGGTCCGCCTTGTTCTCGATCGCGCGCAGGAGGCCCATGTCCGCACCCTCATATACCTGGTCAAGATACACCCATAGCTTGAACGTCTTCGGGATGTCCTTGAAGGTGCTGATGAACTGCGAAACGACAATGGGATCGTTGTAGATCATGACAATGTCTGGCATCACCGTCTCAAGGTAGTCCTTGAACTTGTTGAATCCGAAGCCCTGCTCGCGTGGGTCCTCGTTGGCGGCAGCATCATACTGAATCACACCCGTTAGCGGACGCATGGCTGCCGGGGTGCGCACGGGGACGCGCTGAAACCCAAAATGAAACACCTTGACGAGTGGAGACAGCGTAGACAACTGCTTGATAAGATTATAGGATACCTTCGAATATCCGGTCACCTGCTCAGTGTGTGTGGAGACAAGAAGGAAGCGAAGAGGGGCCATTTTTATGATAAAGTGTTTCCTAGCTGTAAATATAATGAGTTCTCCAAGTTCTGGTAAGCAACAGCTCCCCGCGGTTAAGTTTTCAAGCGCGTCAGAGGTAACCCAATATCTAAAGCGCAAGACGGTGTCTGCATACTACACAAACTATCCCGCATCTCAGAAGCACGCGTATTCATCTACACTGACGACATTTATCGCGGCCGATGCGTATAAAATTCCATCCGTCGAGGCGACGTGCCTCAATAGCGTTACTGGCTTCGTTCAGCGCCCTGAAAAGGTCGCACCCGGTGCGAATCACTGGATGCCCACTTAATAGTTGATATTTTCCTTCATTTTTGGGATTTTGGTAAAGGTTCCAAATCGGTCCATGTAAGGTGTCGCAGGGATAGAGTAAAGATCCGTAATGGAGGCAGTTCGAGGATTAAAGTTGCGAGCAATGACTCGCCGTGTTTGATGGCCAATCCAGTCGTATCCGTAGCGAACGCTCATGTACGAATGGAGAACAACGAATCCAATGAGGAGACCAATAAGAATATACGGAAAAGAAGAATACATTATACATATTGTATAATATAAGATGCCGGGCGGACTCATGCAATTAACGGGCTTCGGTGCCCAAAACGTGTTTGTGAACGGAAACCCATCCATGAGCTACTTCATGAAGATGTACAAGCGCTCCACCAATTTTGCGATGGAGCACTATCGTCTGGATGTTCGCAATGTCACAGATACCACGATTCCGCAGGCGGGGACCAAGACATTTAAATTCAAGGTCCCGCGATATGCGGATCTTCTCCATGACTGCTATTTCTGTGTAGACCTGCCCAATATATGGTCTCCGATTTCTATCGTGGATAGCTATGGCACAGGTGTCGCATACCAATACCAGTGGGTACGAAATATTGGTTATAATATGATCTCTGAGGCGTCCATTCTTTTCAATGGAACCCCTATCGTGACCATGACGGGTGAGTGGATGAAGATTCTTAGCTACCTGAACAGGGACAAGACGAAACGCGAAATTCTGGATAAGATGGTTGGCAATACTCAGGAGCTCTACGATCCAGCAAACGCATATGGCCGGCTTAATCAGTACCCCAACGCAATCATGCCCGCCGACGGCACTGCTCCTGCACCATCCATTCCCGGTCGTCAGCTCACTATCCCTCTGCCCTTCTGGTTCTGCGCAGATGTGGGCCAGTCCATTCCACTTGTGGCTCTCCCACAGACGGAGGTTGAAATTTCAATTACTGTCAATTATCTCTATAGCCTGTTCACTATCGTCGATGTGAATCCCAATAGTTCCACATACAAAACGCGCATCGTGGGAACCCCGGGAGACAGCGCTGCCGGAATCCAGAACTTCATGGCATACCCCGACCGCCAAGGAAACTCCACAAATCGCGCCCTGCTCTCGTGGAATCTAGACCCGTACTTGGAAGCCAACTACATATTTGTGACGGATACGGAGCGTGCATACATTGCCGGGCACGAACGCACGTTCTTGATTACGGATGTTCGCTACATCATCAACGAGAAGCAGTACGGACTCAATAACCAACTTATACCCATGTACAACTTGTGTACTCGAGTTGTCGCCGTATTCCAGCGCAACGATCGCGCATCTGTCAATGATTGGGACAATTACACGAATTGGGACTCTATCTTTTACCCCCCGATAGATGGGTCTTCGGAAAGCAATGTCGCAAATGCGCTCTACAATACGGGTAAGCAGATTGCGAATGGCATGGGACAGCAAGATATTCTTGTGGAGGGTAACCTTGTTTTTGATGGCAAGGATCGGTTCAATACCAAGAACGTCAACTTTTTCCGCGATATCCAAAATTACAAGTTTTCCGACGGTCTCACAACCGATCTCCCCGGAATTTACACATATTCATTCGCGCTCTCCCCAGATGAAATCACACAGCCGAGTGGATCACTGAACGGATCCATGTTCAACAGGACAATTTTTCAGTACACCCTACAGACTCCTCCGACACTCATTACAAACGCATCCCTTGCACAGGTCCCGGTCTGCGTGGTCAAGTCTACTGTATTCAATCCAGTGCCTACCCCCGTGGGCGGCGCTGCAACGGTATCCCCGACACCCGGTGTGGCTCCCGCACTACAGCCGGGACTGACACAGACAATTTACCCATCACCGACGAATCAGAGCTTGCAGTATGGTGCATACAACTCTACGATCTACATTGAATCGTACAATTTTCTGAAAGTTACAAATGGCCAAGCAAATCTTGTATTCAATACATAATGAGCGACGATCCAGTCCCCGATATCGAACCCGAAGGATCGTCTGTATCCAATCTCCCCTCCGACAATACTCCGATCGTCTCCTCTGCGAATTCGTACTTTGTGTACATCCTTACCATGTTTGGTATCCTGATTTACTACCGTGTGGCATGGAAAGCAGTGGATGCTATCATATTCGAAAATTCTGTTTTTTTGAAGGGATATTCAAGCATCCTATTCTACATGTGGCTCGTTCCCATCGTTGGACTCGTAACCTCGATTGTGAATCCGTCTCTGGGCGCTACCGGCGGCTGGACCACGTCCATTCTCATAATAGGAGCGGTTCCGCTATGTCTGGCATTTCCGTATGTTCTTTGGTTTGGAATAAAGCCACCGGCTGCTGCGTGAGTAGCTCGTCCATTGCGCGAATAGGATCCTCGAAGTTACGGAAGAGGATTTGATTGACTTCGGCAGGACTCCACTTGTCTTCCACACTCGGCTCGTTGAACAATGGGTGACCCGACACATCGGTCGTATCGTAGAATCCCTCCACCATCTCACGAATAATAGTTCGCGAACACTTCTTGAACTGTATGATCATATCGATGCGCCCGGGGCGAATGAGAGCACGATCAAACCGTTCAGGGTAGTTGGATGTAAACACAACAATGCGACCAGACGACTCCAGCGTACCGTCGAGAAGATTGAGGAGAAATGAGAGATCGATGGGATCCTTGATGAGGTCGTCATCGCCTTCAGGAGAAAAGGGGTCCTTCGGCTTCTCGACAACGGGCTTCTTCCACTTGCGCTCAAGGAGAATATCACCCATGGCATCTGCGTCTTCGATGATGTACACGCGCTCCGAAATCGGGATTGTGTACTTCTCCAGTGTTGTGCCATTGAACACGTGGATCTCGTCGCTGAAGAATAGGTGACGAAGCTGTGTCTTTGTCTTGATCTCCGAGAGCTGGATGTTGATGGGGTGACGACGTGCGACATTAGAAATGGCCTTGATCTCTGACGTCTTGCCAGTGCCCGGCTGTCCGTGGAAGAGGAAGCCCAATGTATACGGAATACCCTTCTTCTCATACCAACTGCGATTGTTCAGGAAAAAGTTGACGCGCTTCTTCACGACCGGTTGCTCCTCAAAGTACACATTCTCAAATGTCCGAGTCGTCGAGAACTTGTGCTTGCTGTACACGAGGTAGCTCGTGGGCAGGGGGTTCTGGTTTGCGCGCTTGCCCTTGTTCCCCACCACCTGGTCAAAGAAGTAGAGATCATTGCCCAGCTTATTCAACATCCTGCGCTCGTAATCCTGATTGCACGAATCCACAAAGGCCTGCAGTGTCTGGATCGGGTGGTCGTAGCAGGAGAGCGTGAATTTGATATTCTTGATATTCCCATCTTCTACCTCGACATGCGTCAGGGTAAAGTAGATGTCCTCAGACAGACGAACGGGCTCAAATTCGTACGGCAGGTAATCGTGATTTGCAATAGACAGCAGGCGACGCGTTACCGGCGAGCATGCCACATAGTGAATAACGGCGTCCATACGTGTGAGAAACTGCGGTGCCTGTCCCTTGGACTGCTGAGGCGGGATGCCACGCTCACACTCAATCACCGCCGAGGGCTCGCGATTCTGCTTGGTATTCTGCATGCCACGTCGGCGACAGAGGATGGCGGACCACCACGGATACGTGCTCACGATCCGATCGTACATGTTGATCGACAGAAAATTGATCAGCGGAGACCAGCCAGATCGACCGACACTCATCAGCTGAAAAAGCATTCCCATTCGAACGATTTCCTGTGGATTTATCATCTGTATTGTCTGTTCCTAACAAACTCTGACTAACTCATTTAACGATGGTGAAACACTTATCTAGCGTGGGCGCGCCCCCTTCGTGAACTGGTTTGGAGCGCTTGAGGCGGAGCTGTTGCGATGCCTTATCCACCGTCTCATTGGTCAAAGAGACGTATGATTTGATGTCCTTGGCAGTGGCCTGTGTGTTCACAGAGGGGACGTACAGCCGGATCGGGGGCATGGCGATCTGCAGTGGCTTCGTACAGTTATATACGAACTCACGATACTGCTGAATATCCAGGTTTCCACCAAACATGCGAAGAACGCGCTTGTCGGGTGCGGGAAATACATCCTTGTTGGCATAGAGACCGCCATACAGCGATCGAAGAAGCGAGTGACGGCGCCACCGCTCCTGCTCAGACAGTTCAGAATCCTTGTATACATAGGCCAGGGCGCACTCTGGACTGCAGAAGTTCCCCTCTGCACTGTACATGCTCGTGTAGACATCGTAGTAGACGGGAACAACAAAGGAATGACCCTGAAATCCGTGACAGCACCAGAAGCATGCCGTTCCCTTGGGGTACTCGCGCTGGTGGTGGAGACGCGCCATGAGTTCGTGAATAATACTCTCGTCAAAACGGCGTTCCTGTGTCTCCGTCTGATGCAGGATATCCGAATACTGTGTGAGTCCAATCGTCGGCTCGGGCACGCCCCCGCCACCCCGCTCCTCATTCATTTCAAAATCCT
>Ga0136642_1000627_pt1 | contig 17293 bp, 31 predicted proteins | sample LowCatLa1302831Y_FD_115313 | JGI IMG/M metagenome (GOLD analysis project Ga0136642, IMG submission 115313) | Freshwater microbial communities from Lower Cathedral Lake, Yosemite National Park, California, USA - 13028-31Y | ecosystem: Environmental > Aquatic > Freshwater > Lake ... | reverse complement strand
GCTGGTACATACTCAGAATTCCAAACAACTGATCAAAGCCCTCCAATGGAGTTGATTGATGTACTACCGCACGGTATGGTACTATGCCATCGTTCGGTATATGAAACTATTCCTCACCCACATTACTTGCAAGAGTATATTCCAAGTTTAAATTTGGAAATTGGTGAAGATATTTACTTCTGTCAGCAAGCCCAAAAGGCAGGGTTCGAAGTTTGGTGCGACCAAGAACTTAGCAAAGAAGTATCGCACATTGGTATTTTCCATTTTAACTATAACTTATCTGTTCCACAGTAAGTGACACACAGGAGGACCTATGGTCTTTGAAGCAATTGAATTACGTCAAGTAAAAAACGGTATCATCGTAGTATTACGTACTGAGGATGATGAAAGTGAATATGTATTCGACAAATCAAGCAAGGCATTAAAATTTGTCAAAGAATTGCTAGAGGCCAAGACTCAACAATGAATGTGTTAGTAACAGGCGGCAGTGGTTACATTGGTAGTCATGTTGCCAAGATGTTATTTGAACAAGGGCACATCCCAGTAGTTATTGATTTAAATGCAAAACTACGCCCTTGGGCAAGTCCCTATTGGGAAGCCGTTCCGGCCAACATCAATAAAAAATATTCCTTAGAATACACATTTGACAATCATCATTTTGATGCTGTCATACATCTTGCGGCTTCTAGCGAAGTAGGCGCGAGCGTTTGGGACCCATTGGTATACTATCAAAATAATGTAGGCGGATCTGCTTCAGTTTTAGAAGCCTGCGTTAAGTATAATGTAAATAAGTTTGTGTTTAGTAGCACCAGTAGTGTGTACGGTGAGGTTGAGCCTAATAGATTACCTACACAAGAACACTATCTAAAGAATCCTGCAACCAGTTATGGTTCTAGCAAGTTAGCAGTAGAAAACATGCTCCGAGATGTAGATGTAGCACACGGTATTCGATCAGTTAGTCTTCGTTATTTTAATGCTAGTGGTGCTAGCCCTGATGGTGCTATTGGTGAGTATAGGAAAAAGCCAACTCATTTGATTCCCAGTTTACAAAGTGTAATAGATGGTGATCGAGAAGAGTTTGTTATTAACGGTAATGACTACGCCACAGAAGATGGGACTGCCGTTAGAGACTACACACATGTTTGGGATATTGCCCAAGCACACATTAATGCACTAGAATATTTGGATGCAGGTGGTAAAACAGAGTGTATTAATATTGGCGCAGGTAAAGGTAAGAGCGTAGTTCACATGATGAGCGAGTTTTTAAAACAGGCCAATGTAGGTTCATATTGTTGGGCATTTGGCCCAAGACGATCTGGAGACATTCCTATTAATTACGCAAACATTACCAAAGCCAAAGAACTATTAGGTTGGGAGCCAAAGATTAGCGATGCTTACAACATTGTCAAGGACGCTATCAACTGGTACCGTAGTGACCTATACAAGGAATTAAAAAATGAAAACAGAGTATAATATAAAAGATCAAGTTTGGATTCACGTAGGTGAACGTAATCTTGTTGAAGGTAGGGTAGTAGATATATTTGATTTAGAACATCTAAAAGAAGGTCATAGCAAAGATAGAGAACTTTATATCATCGAACTTAAAACAGGTATTGAAGATGTATACGAAGTTCGTACTTTTGAACAAATTAGTCCGGATGCACGTGGGCCTATTAATCTATTTCGTAAACAAGCAGATGTTATTGAGAACAATCGACTGCTTAAAAAAATAGGTATGCCTATTCCGTTAGTAGGAACAACACTCGAAGAGGTATTGTCACTAGATGACGAAGATGACATTAGCCCGGATCGCATACATGCCGCACTAGATGAACGTCTCAAAGAAGCAGAACACCCCCCACTTACACCCGGAGGTAATCTAACTCCAAAACGTAAATTTTATAAACGGAAGCCAAAGAAAGTTTCATCATGACACTTGACCAAGTAATGAGAGTCTGGGCAATGGATAAGGAAGAACCAATGATTGAACCTGTTCTTACAAGAAATAGACAACGGCAATGGGTAATTACTCTTGAAGAACTATGGCCACAAGGAGACGGCGAAGTTTACAATTCATCGTCCGGCCTAGACAAACGAGTTGAATGGTGCGAAGAAGAAATAAAAAAATGGCCAGGTGTTCTACGCATGGCATGGGATCAATGGTGGTTTGACGACAAGGGCCAGGCTGAAAAATTTATTACATTATATTATTTGGTATGGGCCAGGTAAGATATCAAGTATTGCCAGACAATACTGTAGAAGAAATACATACAACAGTTGTACATACATTTCGACTGGGCGATGTTGAAGACCCTGATCTTTATGCTGGAGAACCGTTGTGGAAATGGCAAGAATCAGATGCTGGTAAATTTGTTATGGAACATGCAAAAGAACAGCCTATTTGGCAAAGGCAACATAGCCACTTGACATACGGGTGGGAATATGCTATACTAGCAAAACTAGAAAAGAAAAAACTATCAGAGTTCTATTTACGTTTTGGAGTTAAAATATGAAATGGTTTCAACCCCTGCGAGATGACCTAATGGTTCAACAGCAGATTAGCAATAGTTGGGAACACATGATTGGCGTTATCATGCTGAATCAAACTGGTCGCAAGCCTGTGAAACTGACCTTACCAGAATTCCTCTATTGGTTTCCGACACCGTTCGCCCTTCTTAACGCAGACGAAGAATTTGTTAAAAGCATTATTAAACCCCTAGGAATGGTCAATGTTCGTTATAAGCGTTTGGTAAAAATGAGCGAAGACTTCTTGACTTGGAACGGAGATGATGCTACAATGTTATATGGCATCGGTAAATATGGAAGTGATAGTTATGAGATCTTTTTCAAGAATAACTATTCTGTCCAACCTACTGATAAAGAATTAATCAGATATTTGAAAGAAGAAATATATGCGTAATCATTACTGGTCATGTTCAAAATTCGCAGATTGGGTACGCGGTACTAAAAAACTCAGTGCCGGTACCAGTGAAGAATGGGACGAGTGGACTACTGCGGCACAAATGAAACACAACTTCCGCTACTGGTTAGCGGAAGAAGGACTCAGCCACCTACAAGACTTTGTTACTTACCCAGTGAGAAAACTTTATGATATTAAGTACTATATTAATAACCGTTGGGTTACTCGCACTCATGCCCTTACTGCTCATCCCCGGGATATCAAGCCGGGTAACTGGTCTGATGTGGGCAACCGTTTCCTTCCTTGCCTTTTTAACGAGCTGGTTGACTTTGTTGAGGTAGAACTAGCATGGTGGCACATTGCCTGGGACGACGAAGCCCGCAAAAAGTTTAAGAGTCCATTCTATGCTACAGGTTGGTTCCGCTGGAGAACTTGGCGTTGTCCAGAAGCGGGTCTTGCCAATCTCGAATGGCAACGAAAACTCGTACACGACGACGAATACTGCAAAGACGAAAAGTTTTATATGAAGCCTACTCCACAGGCAATTAAGGCACAAGAGATTTTAGACTTGTACCAGTGGTGGTGTATTAAGTATTGCAATCGTCCAGACCCTTATGAAGCAAGTGGCTGGACTGCGGCTTGTGAAGCTCAGCGATTGGCTAATGGTGGACGACTAAGTTTTAGTAAAATTAAAGATCCTGTGCTTAAGAAGCAGAGTGATAAGGCTCACAAACTACTTCAGAAAATTGAAGCAGACTACGAAAAAGAAGATGAAGCAATGATGATTAGACTTATTAAGGTGCGGCATGGACTCTGGACATAATTGTGAAGAAACTAAAAGGTACTCGTCCGAGTACGACTCTTACTACTGTGAGTCTTGTAACTGTTGGTTAGAGGATACATGTATCGATCGTGATTGTGAATTTTGTAAAACAAGGCCATTACTACCACTAGGAGATCCAAATGGCAACTGCTAAAGATATTATGGATACTGCTATACACAGAGCAAAAAATTTACAAGAGTTTATTGTCGAACGAGAACTGCCGGGAGGATTTCAATTCTATGGAGTAGTTCCTTTTGATATTATAATTCAAGACGGCAAGGTCAAAGCATCTGTTTTAGCCATTAGTCATGAAGAAGCAGAACGTATGGTTAGCAAATTCTTTGATGATGGGATAGCGGCATGAATCAACCCTTTCGAAATTGGCTACAGAATATGTATTATGAAAATCAACTCGAAAGATTTGACTGGAAACAATCGCCGTTATCCTTGGCTGAATATTTTAAATTAAACAAGTATTGGTTAAAACGTGAATACCGATTCCAAAAAAGTCGCAAGCAGTCCTGAGCGGCACACTTTCCAAAAAGAAGGTTACATCAAACGTTGTAAGGAAAAAGGTGAACAGCCCAATCCCGACTATGTTAATCTATACAAAACTTGGCGAGAACAGGATGAAGAAAATCTTGTGGATCCTGCTTGGCAGAAAGACAACATGGAGTATGATCTCCGGAGTACCAAATGGATTTGCGACAAAGTTAAGGTCAGTGATAACTATGCTCAGAATCTGTATGCGGCCATGTGCAATATGGAATTTATAAAGTTGGATGTAATGCCAATCTTAAAGAATCAGCGTTGGTCGTGTAGTTGGCGACATAGTGGTGGTATCATTGCTGACATGCTGGAAAAGGGCGACTACATTGATTGGTACTGTAGCGGTATTGGCAATGAAGAATTAGGTCACGGCTTAACTGGAGCCGATGGCACAGGGTATGTACCAGAGGGCTATGTTACTGATGAGATAAAGGTAGATTTACAACAATTGGGTTGGGTTCCTGTTGAATACGAAGACGAATAATTGGTAAAACCGGCTCTTGACAGCCCTCTAAAAAGGCTGTATAATTAATACATATTAGACACTAAGGAGCAGTAATGGCTACAAAACAATCTACACGTACCAGCACTAAGCGTGATCCAAGCCCAGATTGGACAGGTTACGAGGCTTGGGATGAAAACGTATTTGGACGATTCTTCCATCGCTCTATGGAATACTATCGTTTGGAATCTAGTGCAAAAGAACTTAAACCAAAGATCATCACGTGGATGGCTCTTAACGGTTACGACACCAAGGCAGTTGCCGCATTTAAGAAAACCAAAGACAACCGTTGTAATTTGACAATGGGCGGTATTGCCGCTAACCTGTTGCGTGGTATGCCAGAATCCTATGCAGGATTTAACAATGGACGCAATACAGCAGAGTGGTTGCGTGAGGCTATTGCCAATGTAATTGACGAAGGTCGTGATGACGTTGAAGCAGAACCTGCAGAAGTCAAAGTTAAAACTCCTGTCAATCCAATTACCAACATTCAAGATCGCATCCGTGAACAAGCCGGTGAGATGAGCGAGGAGTTGGACTATGCCATTGACAAGTGGATTATGGATCCAGAAACGTTCAATCCTAAAGAGTTCAAAGTAGTAAACTTGCTCAAAGGCAAGGGTGCCAAAGCCGCCCAGACTCGTTACATTAAACTAATTTTTAAAGGCGGGTTGGATGAGTTGCTGGAATTGTCATCAGGTGAGGCCGATGAGCAGTTACGCGAAGCATACAAACATAACAGCCGTAAGAACGTTAAGAAATTAATCGAGTTCTACGAAAGCATTATGGCCGCCTGTGATCAGATTGCCGCAGAAGCCAAGGTGCTCAAGAAGCCACGTAAGGCCAAGATTAAGCCTGCAGAGGAACTAGTTAAGAAATTAAAGTTCTTGTTGTCGGACACTAAGTTAGGTATTACGTCAGTGCCTCCCGCAGGTATTATCGGTGCCCAAGGTGCAGTAGTGTACAATACCAAGACACGTAAGATTGGTCTGTACATTAGTAAAACATCCGATGGCTTAGGTGTCAAAGGCACTAGCATTACAGAGTTTACTGACAAGAGTTTCCAACGTACTCTGCGTAAACCGCTAGAACAGATTAAAGAGTTCAAAGAGCAGAATACACAGAAGCGTGTTGAGACTTGGTTTAGTAAAATTAAGACCACTGAGACTTTGCTCAATGGACGAATGAATGAAGATGTAGTATTGTTAAAGGTATTTAAATGATTACAATCGATCCTACTCTAAATCCTCTAGAGGTTATGATCATTGCAGAGGAACTCCAGAAGCATGGTGTAACCTACTACGATATGCGACCCGGCAATGATTGTGTATGGGTTAGTTACAACAGATTAGAAACCTATTGGATTTTCCGTGAAGGCCGGTTAGCCGATATTCAAATTGATTGAAAGAAAAATATGGACGCAAAAACAAAAGAAGTAATGGATATTCTCCAAGAAGAATGTGCAGAAGTTATCCAAGCAGTTAGCAAGATTAGCCGCTTTGGATTAGATAATCTTAAACCAGGTAAACCCAAAACCAACAGAGAACACTTAGAAGAAGAACTAGGCGACTTGTATGCTATGATAAATATCCTACATGAAATGGACATTGTCAGTTGGAGTGCCATTGAAAAGGCTAGTGATGCTAAAGTTGAAAAACTCAAGCAATGGAGCACAATCTATGACCCTGCCTGACGAGAGGTATAGTGCTGTCGCAAGAACTAGAATCTTCTTAGAATCACTTGTTACTCGTCGAAGCGGCTTGAGCAAGGAAGTAAAAGAAGAAGCACGTGGTCTGCTAAGACACTATCCAAGTGATTATGATCTTGATAGGGCAGGAGAAGCGGCACCCGACGTGTTCCAAAAGAGAATGGAACCGTTGTACAGAATGGTTAAACAATACGAGCAGGATAAACAAGATGGCAACAATAATCAGGCACGGTGAAACTTGTACAGTTAAGGTGGCCAAGGCTTCTAAGTCAGTCGAAGCCGTTGTACAGAACTTTATTTTTGAAAAAACACTTGACGTAGTGCTGAATAAGAGTGTAAAATTAAGTTTAAAGTGGAACGGTAGGATCTATGAAGGCCGAGGTGCTGGAATGGATGTAGAAAGTACCGGTCCTGAAATTTACAAAACACAAACTGGTATTAGAGGTTAAAATGAAAATTGGGTTGAGTTTAAGTCGTTGTTTACGAGACATTTATCAAGGTCGGGTTGATAGTCACAATGTATTGGTTATTATTACTCGTACAGATTTTGATCCCCACAATGACGAACAGTGGAAAGGCATTTGGGACGGATACGGTGGCGGTGGTAGATTTGGACATGGAATGAGCAACCCTGAGTGGATGGATATTCCCGCTGAGGATGAAGAAAAGTTTAGATTTCTTGTTACAGAAATGTACGATGCAGGACTGATCCATCAGCCACGTAAGTTTGGTGCTTATCCAAGACGTCGTGACGAAATTTGGCTTGAGACTGTACTACCTAGTGAAGAACTAGAACTCAATCAAGCCGCAAAGAAAGCCTGGAACAATTTCCAGACTATTGCAGGGTTAACTAATGTTAGTTTAGATAAGGAATACAAATGATTACTATGAAAAAATGGATGGAGTTGGTTGGCTATCGTATCACTGAAGGCAGTGACTATGGCTGGCAATGTTATGGAGCAAATGCTTATATGCTAGACTCATGGAACGGTGATCACGACGGTCACAGTTTTACTGTTATCTTTGATACCAAGGATCAGACAGTTTACGAAGTACAGGCACATGACTATGTGCATCAACGTGCTTATCGTATGATCAATCCAGACTTTGCTAAGAAGCACCGCAAAGAATCCAAGCATCGTGATGTTAGTAAAGACAACGCATGGGATGATGTTGACTATGTTGATTTAGATGTCGATGACGACTTTATGCAAAAGGCGTTGGCCATTGCCGCAGGCGAAGACTACGATACAAGTGTTATGATGACACTGGATCTACCAGACGATCTGTTGTTGTCGGCCGCAATGGAGGCACACAAACAGAACATTACACTCAACGACTATATCAACAAAGCGTTGGCAGAAATGGTCGAAGTGTATAAAGCCAAAGGTCTGTTCGAGGGAGAAAAACTTGAAGCGTGAAGACGACGAATTGTTATGTCAACGGTATCCAAAAATGATGGTTAACCGCAACAAGGATATGAAAGAAACTTGTATGTGTTGGGGATTTGAATGCGGCAATGGCTGGTTTACTATCCTTGATCAACTCATGGGCAATATCCAACATCACATTGATTGGAAGAATCGTACAGAAGAAGTTGTACCACAAGTGACCTTAGATCAAGTTAAAGAAAAGTTTGGTACGCTACGTTTTTATTATACCGGCGGCGATGACTACATTCGTGGTATGGTCACTATGGCAGAAGCAATGAGTAGTGTTACTTGCGAAACTTGTGGCAAGCCTGGGACAAGAACAGGCGGCGGGTGGATTAAGACTGTGTGTAAAGAGCATGGTGATGTTGATTTTGATACCCCAGAAGAAGAATATTTAGAAAAGGACAAAGAATGAGTTTAATTCCAATGGTCATTGAAAAGACCAGTACAGGCGAGCGAGCCTTTGACATCTACAGTCGTTTGCTTAATGAACGCATTGTGTTCTTGAACGGTGCGGTTGATGACTATTCAGCCAATGTTATTGTAGCACAGTTCTTACATCTTGAAAGTTCAGACAGTGAAAAAGACATTCATTTCTATATTAACAGTCCAGGCGGGGTTGTAACTGCCGGTATGAGCATTTATGACACTATGCAGTTTATCAAGCCAGATATCTGCACCTATGTTATGGGACAAGCCTGTAGTATGGGCAGTTTGTTAGCACAAGCAGGTACTAGTGGTAAACGCTATATGTTACCTAATGCTCGGCATATGATTCACCAACCTAGCGGCGGTGCTGGTGGACAAGCAACAGACATGGAGATCCAGGTTGCTGAGATCTTGAAGATGAAAAAATCACTAACAGAACTCTATGTTAAGCATAATTCCAAAGGAAAAACCTTTGTTCAGTTGTCGCATGACATGGAAAGGGATAAATTTATGAGCGCCGAAGAAGCATTAGAATACGGACTTATAGATAAAATTGTTGAAAAACGCGATTAAATTACTGCTGGTATTATCACTGTGTTTTGGGGTTGCTTGGGCTAAAAAGTCCCCGGCTCCCCAACTTCTTGCGACTAGTTATGCTGTAATGGATTTAGAAACAGGAGAGATGCTTAAAGAGCAAAACTCTGCAGAAGTCCGTAGTATTGCCAGTATTACTAAATTGATGACTGCTATTGTTACACTTGATGCAGGACTAGACATGGACGAACTAATACGTGTAGAAGCAGTTAAAGGTATGAGTACTAAAATGCAGATAGGGCAAATGATCAGCAGACGAAATCTACTACATATTGCTTTAATGAGTTCAGACAATCTTGCGGCTAGAACACTGGCAATAAATTATCCGGGCGGAGAATATATATTCATTAATCGAATGAATAGTAAAGCAGAAGCGTTAGGTATGTCTAAAACACAATTTACCGATCCTACTGGCCTAGAAGATACTAATGTCAGCACCGCACAAGATCTAATTAAACTGCTTATTGCGGCCGGTACTTATCAAACTATCCGTATTTTTAGTACCAGCGAATCTACACAAATTACTATACCCGCAAAGAAAAAATCACTGACTATTAACTTTAAAACTACTAATAATCTGGTTGCCAAATATAAAGATATTATTGTTAGTAAGACCGGCTGGATACAAAAGGCTGGCGGATGTCTAATTATGTTAGTTGAGAATCAATCAAGTAAGCGAGCCATTGTTGTACTAAATAGTAGAAACACCCACACCAGGATGGTGGACGGGGATCTACTACACGGAATATATAACAATGGTAAAAGTTTTTGATGGTCATACAATTGACAATATAACAAGAGAAAGCCTACAACTTAACGCCGGTGACCTGTCCGGAGACCTAATTACAGGCGGCACGATTGCTAATTTTGGCAGTACAGGTATTAAAGATCTTGCTACAAAACAAACACTAGTTGTAGAAGATGGTAAAATTACAGTCGACTCTATTACAGTTGATACCATTAACGGTAACTTTACTGTAAGAGGCGATGTTAAAATATACGGTGTATTAGATGCAGGATTTGTTCGAACTACAGAACTTATTACCAACCAACGCTACGAAAAACAGTTTTTAGAATTTGGACCTGGCGAAAAGGGTACAAATATAGGAACCGGCTTACTATGGCCAGGCGAGCCATATAACAAACAATTTGTTTTAATGGCCAACCCAAATCGTTTTCTTAGCACAGAAAGTATTGAAATTCTAAGTGGGCGCAATTACGGGGTAAACGGCAATTGGGTTATTGGTGAAGATAGTCTAGGACCTACAGTTGTTAATAGTTACCTAACCAAGGTCGGTACATTAGAAAATCTACATACATCTGGAAATCTTAATATTGATAATGAAATTTTTTATAATAGGACATCAAAAAGATTTAGTATTGGCATAGAAAATCCAAGTGCTATTTTTACTGTACAAGACGAAGCAAACGATATCGAAATAATCATTGACGGTGACAGAAGTGGTAATGCTAGAATTGGAACACGTAATACCAAAGGTTTGGAATTAATCACAGACGACCAAGCACGTATTACTGTAGACCTAAGAGGCGATGTAACTTTTGGACATGAACAGAAAGATTCTACAATAACTCGAGCATACGGCAAATTATCCGTAGGTGTTAAAAACCCAAGAGAACAATTTGAAGTAGCGGGCAACATACGTTTTTCAAATATCCTAATGACCACAGGAGATGAACCCCCTACACAAGGTTCATATGTTACTGGAGATATAGTTTGGAACAAAATCCCAATGCCGGGTAGTTGGGTAGGTTGGGTCTGCATACAGGGTGGTAGTCCGGGCATGTGGAAAACTTTTGGGCCTATTGCACCATAAACTACCGATAAATTCCACTCCGTGCTTTAAGTAAATATTTGCTCAAGGCAAATCTAAGGAGCAACATTATGGAAACAATCATTCTTATTTTAGGCGCATTAGGCATCGTTATGGCATTCGTTTGGTGGGTATGGACAATGAACACAATCAACAAAGTTATCGAACATCGTGTTGAAGAACAACATTTAATACGAGGTATTCTTGAAGACCTAAAAGAATTGAAAAAACTTTTCAGAGAAATACGTTGACAGTTAAATAGTAGTCTGTTATACTAACAGTTAGCGGACTTTAACGACTTTCATCCCGCTATATAAACTCTGCATGTCGTCAAACTTGCTACCTTAATAAAGGAGACTAGAGATGGCAAAATTTTTCTCAACAAAACATTACGGACACAATATTGGTCTGTCAGCGGTATTTCGTCAACCAAACGCAGATCACAGTCACTGTCACCTGCTTCACGGTTATAGTCTAGCGTTCACGTTCACTTTTGGGTGTGATACACTAGACAACAAGAACTGGGCAGTAGACTTTGGAGGACTTAAGGCTCTCAAAGCATGGCTGGAAGATCACTTTGATCACAAGTTGGCTTTGGATAAAACAGATCCACATTTATCAAAGTTTCTAGAATTAGAAATGTTAGGACTAGCAGAGATCCGAGTCTTTGATGGTGTGGGGGCAGAGAAGTTTGCAGAACATGCTTTTAATTTTGCTGACACTTTGATCCGAGAAAAAACTGGCAATCGTTGTTATTGTGTACGAGTAGAATGTGCAGAACACGGTGCTAATTCGGCTACGTACGAAGTATAATGAATACTATAGAAAAGATTTGGGCTCGGGCAACCGGGCACTTAATGGGGCATACTGACGAGGATAGGCCAGATGTTCCTATTCTTACTTTACGAGAAGCCAGGGTAGCATTATTTTTTAAAACCTTTTGGGTTATAATTCATGTGGTAACCTGCTTCTTTATTATAGCAAATACAATAAGGCATTGGTAATATGAAAAAAGTATTAGTAACTGGCGGTGCTGGCTTTTTGGGAAGCCATCTAAGTGAGAGATTGGTCAAAGAAGGACATCACGTTCTTTGCGTTGACAATTACTTTACAGGTAGCAAAAACAATATTGCTCATCTGTTAGATAATAAAAACTTTGAAGTTATTCGACAAGATATTTGTATTCCGTTATATGTGGAAGTGGATGAGATTTACAATTTAGCATGTCCAGCAAGTCCATATTATTATCAATGGGATCCAATTCAAACAATGAAGACCAGTGTGCTTGGCGCTTACAATATGCTAGGACTGGCCAAACGCACAGGTGCTAAGATTCTGCAGGCAAGTACAAGTGAAATCTACGGTGATCCTAAAGTTCATCCACAGCCAGAAGAGTATTGGGGCAATGTAAATCCAATTGGCATCCGCAGTTGCTATGATGAAGGTAAACGTGCGGCAGAAACCTTATTCATGGACTACTATCGTGTTCATGATGTAAAGGCCAAGATTGTTCGTATTTTCAACACATACGGACCTAGGATGGCACAGAATGATGGCAGAGTTGTCAGTAATTTCATTGTTCAAGCCTTACAAGGCAAAGACATTACTATCTACGGAGATGGTCAACAAACTCGCAGTTTCTGTTATGTGGACGATCTTTTGGACGGAATGATGGCCATGATGAATCACAACGATGACAACTTCATTGGCTCTGTAAACCTCGGTAATCCGGGCGAGTTTACCATGTGGGAATTAGCACATAAGGTTAAAGAACTTACCGGAAGTAAGAGCCAAATCCTGCAAATGCCGTTACCTCAGGATGATCCAAAACAACGTAGACCCGATATTAGCCTAGCCAAGTCAAGACTCAATTGGGAACCTAAAATTGATCTGGAACAAGGTTTAATCAAAACGATTGACTATTTCCGCAATATCGTGTAAAATAATAATATGAAAAGTTGGATTATTACCCCCGAAGAAGATACCGAGACTGGTGATCTTATCATAACATTCCCACCCGAAGCTCTTGCAGAAGTAGGTTGGAAAGAAGGCGATGTCATTAATTGGGATCTTAAAGAAGATAAAACTGTAATTCTTACTAAGAAAGTTGAAGATGAAAAAGGTGTATTATGAAAAAGTCGGTCGTAGGTACGTCCCTGTTGCTGAGTATGACAGCACCTATATGGACAGTTTTCCAAAAGGTACTCACTTGGTTATGTGTTATCCCGGAGGCAGTAGTCGTCGGTTCAATATTGATCCTAACTATGCCGCGATGATTGCCGCTGGGCGTTTAGCAGAAGATGCTATCTCAAAGGCCATACTAAAGGCCAGCGAACTGCGCCCACAGACAACTCCTATTACACCAGGACAGAAAAAAGCCTGGCAACGGTTGGCCAAAGAGTTTGGAAGCGAACTTGCCACCTTGAGTGGCCTATGTGTGCGTGACTGTGCCGAAGAGGGTGTAAAATCAATGATGTTAGAAGCAGAAAAACTTCTACAGCATGAAGCAGTTCGTAGGGCCTACGAACATTTCCAATTAATGTGTACTCTAACGAAAGAAGCAAGTAATGACTAAGAAAATCGGCTTTGCCTGTAAATGGATTGACGGCCCTAGCCAAATTAATGGTATCAAACAACCTGATACTGCAAAAGAATTCAACACAGGTAGCACAACTGTGGCTTGGCTTAATCGCCAAACACGTGAAGTAGCAGAACAAAAACTTTGGGACTTAATGGTAAGTAACATTGAGTCAATTCGTAAACTTATAGAAAGAGTAGGAACCCTAGACGACCACTTACGCATGGTTCGTATTGGAAGTGATATATTGCCTGTCTACACTCATAATGATTGGATGTATTTCTGGCGCAGGCCTGATGTCATTAACTACTGCGAAAAACAGTTCCGAGAAGCGGGTGATATTGCTCGGCTACGGAACGTTCGTTTGTCTTTCCATCCTGGTCAGTTTACTGTCTTGGCATCGGACAATCCAGATATTGTCAATCGAAGTATAGAGGAGTTTGAATATCATGCATCAATGGCCGCTTGGATGGGCTTTGGACAAAAGTTCCAAGACTTCAAAATTAATGTACACATTGCAGGCAGGCTCGGTCCCGAGGGTATCCGGTTGGCTTACAAACGATTATCGCCCGAAGCCCGCAACTGTATTACAATCGAAAACGAAGAAAACTCATGGGGGTTAGATGACTGCCTTTCTATTAGCGATGTCGTTCCTATTGTGCTCGATATTCACCATCATTGGATTCGCGAAGGGGAGTATATCTCTCCGAGAAGCGATAATGTTAAGCGTGTCGTGGATAGTTGGCGCGGTGTCCGCCCTACTTGTCACTATTCAGTCTCTCGAGAAGATGTTCTTATGGATCATGTCACTGACATAATGCCCAATCATACAGCCTTACTAGAGGCTGGATACAAGAAACAAAAACTCCGAGCCCATAGTAACTTCTATTGGAATACTGAAGTAAACAAGTGGGCCTTACAATTTTTAGATCAATTTGATATAATGTGTGAATCCAAGGCTAAAAACTTAGCATCGTTTGCTTTGGCCAAAGAGGCAGGGCTAATATCTGTTTAATTTTTTCCGGATAGTCGGAACAGATTCCAAAACAGTTAACATTAATAATGTTTTTTAATGTATTATCTTCCCATTCGGGTAATACCATAACGCTACGATCAGTAAGTGGTTTGCCCGGATATGCCCAAATATAACTGTTGCTGGTTATAATATAATCATCGTTCTGATGCCAGAAGTAAACTAAGTTTGTTTTACTTAGTTGATATAGTGCTTCAAGATTCTTGGCATGTATCCAAAGTCCCGGTTGTTCCAGGAACTCGAAAGGTACTTCAAAATCTGGGGTATCATGCCCTAACATCCACTTGCCATCTATAAGTCTAACGTCAATTTCACAATCGTATCCTGCCTCTAGACTTAACAAAATCTGCCCGGGAACATTTTCTAGGTTACGGTTAGGCCCGCCAAGCAACCCGCGATGCGATATTATTTTCATATCTTTTTAAAATATAAATTAATTTCGTTACTCCAAGTATCGTTACTTTGTTCACGAATAATTTCAAAACCTTTTGAATTTAAAAATTCAATCATTTCCGCTTTGGTATGATTTTCTTTATATAATTTTACATTTTCATCTCGGGCACATTCAACAACTCCTTCCTGTATTAAAGTAATATAATCTTCCATTCCTTGTAATACTTTAAGATCGCTGCCTTGTGTGTCGCAATGAAAATAATCAATCTTATCTATATGAACATTAGATGTCTTAAACCAAGTGTCAAGCCTAGTAACCTGTACTGTAATGCTTCTATTAAATTTAAAGTCTGGACGGCCGGGCCACGTTTCTCCTAAATGATCGGAAAAATTGTTTAACGAACTACATCCCCAGTCATAATGGTCAGCAATATTGAATTGTGCTGTTCCGTCAAAATCACTTACTGCGCTAGGTATTATATGATATCGGTCGGCATATTCTGCACTTTTAGTAGTTAGATTAGCAATCAACTCCGGTACTGGTTCAAACGCCCAAGTTTCTATATTTTGATCACCTTGTGTTCTTTCAAGACTATCAGTACCCCAATTAGCGCCTACATCAAATAATACAAATTTACTCATGCTATTCTGCTTTATAATTTTTTAGGAAGTTTTCTAAATCTTCCGGAGTGCCGATTCCCCACATCTTGTTAACACGTTTTACCTTTATTTTCTTGTTATCTTCAATTGCTTGATTAAAAACAGGACAAACATAAAATTCGTTGTTAACGCGAATGTTTTTAGAAATCATATCCTCAGCATATTTAACGTAGTCGCTACTGTGTTTCCAGTAGTAAATTCCAACTGTTGCTTCATTGCTAATAACTTTCTTTTCAGCAACTTCGCTAACAAAACCATTGTCGCCTACTTTGGCATAACTCCATTTAGGGTGACTGGCTTCGAATGTAACAATGCCACCGTCGATTTCATCTGCGGTAAACGCATACATACACTCATTGCTGTTCCATTCTACGTACTGGTCGCTATTAGCCATCACCAAGGGAGCATCTGAGTTTATATAATCTTTGGCTAACAATGTACTGCAAGCGGCTCCTTCTGTGACTCCGTTGACCTGCACAATGTCACAACCGGGTGCTATTAGATTTAGTAGATATTTTAAATTATATTTTTCATAGTGTTCTTCTTGAACAATGAAAATATAGTGTGCATCTATGTTTAGATTTTCAACCACAACTTGAATCATAGGTTTACCATTAACTTCAATTAATGGTTTAGGAAATGTATAGCCTTGTTGAGCAAATCTACTACCAGCACCCGCCATAGGAATTAGGACATTTAATCTACTGTCTTTCCAAGGTATATTGTTCGTTGTCATTTTTGAATTCATCTGTTGTAATCTTTTATCAATTTTTTCCCACGTAACGTCATGCGAATCTTCTACTGCTAATAGAATGCCACCGCTGTCTAACGCACCTTGACGTCCAATATGACTATCTTCTATAATCAGTGTATTTTTAGGTAATGCTCCGCAGATAGTCATACATTTCCAATACATTTCTGGATAAGGTTTGGGATTGGCAACATCTTGGTTACTAACATAACAGTCAACATATTCCATTACTCCAATTTTTAATAAACTCAATTTAACAGTTTCTCTAATACTGTTAGATGCAACAGCAATTAGATATCCTTGAGATTTAAGTTTTTGGAAAATATCTACTAGTTTTAGATCTATAGTAAATTTTTTAACTAATTCAGTAGTGGCAAGTTGTTTACGTTGCCATACCATGTCATGGAATTCAGCAGGTAAGTTTTTAGACTCTGATAGTAATTTTAACTTACGAGTAGTGTTCAGCCCGTCATATATAGAAAGATGTTCATCTCGTGATATTACATATTTAGGATCTATAGATTTTAAGGCATCGTTAAGACTTTGATAGTGAAGTTCTCTGCTTTCAATCAGCACTCCATCAAGGTCAAATATTATTAACTTGTTCATATGTATGTATTTAATTTAATATCCACCAATAAATAAATTTATGAAAATAGCAATTTTATTACCAGGACAACCAAGATTTACAGCAGGATTTAATAAATTCTTGTCTAATCTTAAAGGATATGATTCTGCAGATTGGTTTGTGTGCATGTCGGAAACAACAGATAGCCATCATCAAATTAAACTATTGTCAGACAATTGGAATAATTTTAACAAAAATTGGGCGTATGAAAAAATTAAATCTATGCTACCTGAAAACAATTGTATAAAATCATTTGAAATTAGCGATGATCAACAGCAGATATTTCCCCAAGTTACAAATATAAAAGAAGTTGCCAATGTATTATTTCCATTTAGAATGTTCTACAACATCTATAAAGTAGATCAAGCAAGACAACGATACGAACAACTTGGCAACTTTACATACGATTTGATTATAAGGACTCGTACGGATATAGGGCTTGAAGCAGAACTTGACCTT
>Ga0136642_1000626_pt1 | contig 17320 bp, 11 predicted proteins | sample LowCatLa1302831Y_FD_115313 | JGI IMG/M metagenome (GOLD analysis project Ga0136642, IMG submission 115313) | Freshwater microbial communities from Lower Cathedral Lake, Yosemite National Park, California, USA - 13028-31Y | ecosystem: Environmental > Aquatic > Freshwater > Lake ... | reverse complement strand
TATATTAGAATCATAGTTTACTATTAAATTACTATATGCATAAACATTACCATATGCATAAACATTACCATATATAGTCGCATCTTGCCCAATAATTGTATTTTGTCCAATAATTGTATTTTGTCCAATAATTATATTTCCATATATGTTTGAATCATATGTTACTAAAAGATTTGAATATGCATATAAATTACCATATACATTCGTATCTTGGACAATAGTCAAATTTCCGTATATTTGTGAATTATATGTTACTAATAAATTAGAATACGCATATACATTACCATATATATCAGCATCTTTTCCAACAACTAAATTACCATATATATTTGAATCATGTGTTACTAATAAATTAGAATATGTAAGAATGTTACCATATACATTCGTATTTTTTCCAACAACTAAATTACCATATATATTAGAATCATATGTTACTAACAAATTACCATATGCATAAGTGTTACCATGTATATTTGTATTTTTAATAACAACTAAATTACCATATATATTTGAATCATGTTTTACTATTAAATTAGAATAGGCATAAACATTACCATATACATTTGCATCTTTTACAACAACTAGATTTCCATATATATTTGAATCATATTTAACCAATAAATTTGAATATGCATAAATATTTCCGTATATATTTGCATTTTTTAAAACAACTAAGTTTCCATAAATATTTGAATCATATTTTACTAATAGATTTGAAAGTGCATATATATTACCATATAAATTTGTACTTTGTACAACAACTAGGTTTCCATATATGTTTGAATCATATGTTACTAATAAATTTGAAAATGCATAGACATTACCATATATATTAGCATTTTGTCCAATAGCTACATTTCCATTTATATTAGAATCATATGTTATAAATAAGTTTGAATATCCATAGATATTACCATATATACTTGCATCTTTGCTAACATTTATATTACCTAACATCGTTAAATCACTTGCGATGTTCAAATTTTTAAATGCATTAATATTACCATATATATTTGCATCTTGAACAACAACTAAATTTCCATTTATGTTTGAATCATATGTTACTAATAAGTTAGAATAGGCATAAGTGTTTCCATAAATGTTTGCATCTTTTATAACTACTAAATTACCATATATATTAGAATCATATGTCACAATTAAGTTTGAATACGCATAAATATTACCATATATATTTGCATATTTTATAACAACTAAATTTCCACGCATGTTCGAATTATTTGTTACAATCAAATTTGAATATCCATAAATGTTACCATATACACTTGCATTTTTACGAACAATTACGTTACCAATAAATGTTGATTCGTTTGTAATATTCAAATTTGAAAATACATTAATATTACCATATATATTTGCATCTTTTATAACAACTAAATTTCCACGCATGTTTGAATTATTTGTCACAATCAAATTTGAATATCCATAAATATTACCATATACATTTGTATTTTTTGGATCTATTACGCTTCCAATAAAAGTATTCTTATTAATTTCAAATGAATCTGTTTTTGAAACATAAATAATATTTCCAGTACTTGTTTTACCATTGAAATTTATAATTACATTCTCTAAGTCTGATGAACCCATATTAAATACATGTCCTGAATATGTTAAATTTTTATTAACAATTAGATCATTAAGTATTGTTTGACTAAGTGTTGTTATTCCATTGACTGTAAAAGAAGCATTCATTGTGACTAAAGACGCATTTAAATCTAGAGGTCTCCCAATTGTTCCAATAATAAGTTTATGTGGTGCGTATAATGTTACCATAAATGCATCATTTGGGTCTGGTGAAAAATATACATTATTATATACTAATGATACTTTAGTAGAATCAGGAGAGTTAAATTGATTATTTATAGATCCTTGAGTAATTTGTAAACGATTTGGTGCATTAATATTTACATCAGTTTTCGTATATAAACTATTTAATAAATATATATTTTTAACATTTAATGTATCAACTGTTAATGAATTTTGATTCGGAATAGTTGCTACTGCTCCTTGGTTATTAATAATCTTTAGTGTTCCAGCGGAATTAGTAGAAGTACCACCACCTGAATTATTATTGTAATTAATTGGCCTAGACATATTATATATAATAAAAAAAAATGAAAATTTATTATACAGTTATAAAATTACTTAATTTCTTCAAATAATTCAATTGTAAATGACACATTTATATTATTAAAATCATATAATAATCCATCGGATGTATAGAAAAATATTTCTAATTCACTTAATGATATAATTAGATTTAAAAATTCTTCACCTATTTGAATGAAATCATTATAAATAACAGTATTTGGATTACCAGACAATAATAATTTTGCAAATACATTTTTAATACCTTGAATATCAATTGAATCTTTAAAAATGTAATTCAATGTTAAATATATATAGTTGTCACCATTAAAGTTAAGTAATGTAGTATTTATTATACTAGGATTTCGTATACCAAGGGTATTTAAATTAGAATCTAATTCATATTCAATAGTATTTGAAATTTTTTTTGAATATATTGTTATTGCATTATAATCTCCAATATTACGAAATCCAAGTAAATTACCAATTGTTCCAACCCTATTAAATAATAATCGTGTTTGTAAAGGTGTTAAAATATTAATAGCATCACCTCCACCATTAGCAGTAGTGAATGAACTTGCATTAAACTTACTTAATTTAATTTGATAGTGATCTACATCTGTAATTGCTTCAATCGTAAAAGTTCCATTTATTGCTGTTGCTGGAATTGCTTCTGTATCAATCGCATTATTTATAAAAATTGTATCACTACTATTTAATTTGTGATTTGGATGATTTACAATAATACGAATGAAACCATCTGCGAAACTATATGTTGATTTAGTTATTGCTTGAGTCAAAATAACTGTTGTGTAATAACTAATCTCAAATTTATTACTATTTTGATTGATATTCACAGTTGCAAAATGATCATTTAAATAAACAATTTTTGATGTATTTACATTTAGTTGTCCTTGTCTTGGAGTAGCTATAACTTGTGATTGAATTTCAGTTGCTAAATCATTCACAGAATAATTTCCCTCTGTAATACTTATACGATATTCTATTAATCCATCATCTACATTTTGCCAATATAATAAATTATTCTGTTTTGAAACTGGAGATGATCTTATCATTTTTTCCGTATTTGGTATTTCTGTTGATAATAATCTAATTTTTTTAACATTATTAAAATTTCTACCCAAATTGTACTTAAAATGATTTGCATCAGGAAATCCTTCTATTACACCGACAATTTTACTTATAATAATATTACTACCACCAACACCTGTAACATTTTGTAAAGATATTAAATTTACATTATTTGTTAATCCAATTGTTGCTTTTAAAGAAAGTTTCACTTGATAATAATCTTGAGAAATTATATTAGTAATATTTAATGAAGACTGTGCTTGGTTTATACTAATTGGATAATCTGAATTAATATTGCTTAATGGAACACCATTTAATGAATATAAATTTATATTACATAAACTGTTATTGTTAATATTTGGTTTAATATTTATCTTTATATAAAAAAAATTATTTGTTGCAATATTTATTCCATCTGTAAAATAAACATTTTGTATCTTATTTATATAATTAATATTGATATTATCAAAAATTGTGTTATTCGTATTATTACCAACAAAATTTTGAATTAATACAATGTAATTATATAATGGGTTCAAATTATGATTACTCAATTCAATTCTAACATAATAATTGTCCTTCTCAAATGATATCTTAACATTTTCTAATACTGTTGTTACATTTTTAATTATTATATTATCACCATAATAGTATCCATGTGAAGGATCATAAATTGTTAATAAATCTGATCCTACTTGAAAATACAAAGCATTCTCAGTTAAAAAATGTTGATTTGAATCTAAAACATTTTTAGGGTACTTATTACGATAATATGAGTCAATATTTATCCTAGTTGTTCTATATTTTTCAGAACCAGTTGTTATTGGAACTAATTTTCTTCTTGTATATTCACTTAAATCTCCACCATTAGAATTTGTTGAACGAGACCTTTGATTGGTTAGATATTCATCTTTTGAATTATTATTTGTAGATTCATTTTGATTATCCTTTTGATTATCCTTTTGTTGATACAAATTTTGTCTTGTATAATTATTTGTATCAATAAAATTATTTTTGATAAGACGATTATTTTTTTCATCTAAGTTAGTTTTAACAGTTGAGAAATTTAAATTAGTTTTTTCCATAAAATAATTTAGTTAATAATTCTTAAAATTAAATTTCTATATTATTAATATATATACATAATGAGTTCCAATCCAGTAATCGGAGGTAAACGCCGCAGAGGATCAAAGAAAAGCTCTAAAAGAGGTGGTAATATGCCAATGAACATGCCAATGAACATGCCAATGAACATGCCAATGAACATGCCAATGAATATGCCAATGAACATGCCAATGAACATGCCAATGAACATGCCCCAAAACATGCCCCAAAACATGCCCCAAAACATGCCCCAAAACATGCCCCAAAATGTACCAATGATGGGAGGAAAACGTAGACGTGCATCCAAGAAGGGATCTAGAAAGGGATCTAGAAAGGGAGGTAATGTACCCGCAAATCTCCCAGGAAATGTACCTGCCAACCTCCCCGGAGGTCGCAGACGCCGCTCATCCAAGAAGGGATCCAAGAAGGGATCCAAGAAGGGATCCAGAAAGGGAGGTGAAGTACCCGCCAACATGCCCGGTGGACGCAGACGCCGCTCATCCAAGAAGGGATCCAAGAAGGGATCCAGAAAGGGAGGTGAAGTACCAGCCAACCAAACAACTGGAGGACGCAGACGCCGCTCATCCAAGAAGGGATCCAAGAAGGGATCCAGAAAGGGAGGTGAAGTACCCGCCAACATGCCCGGTGGACGCAGACGCCGCTCATCCAAGAAGGGATCCAAAAAGGGATCCAAAAAGGGATCCAGAAAGGGAGGTGAAGTACCCGCCAACATGACTGGAGGTCGTAGACGCCGCTCATCCAAGAAAGGATCCAAAAAAGGAGGTGAAGTACCAGCAAACATGCCCGGAGGTCGCAGACGCCGCTCATCTAAGAAGGGATCCAAAAAGGGATCCAGAAAGGGAGGTGAAGTACCAGCCAACATGCCCGGAGGTAAGAGACGCCGCTCATCCAAGAAGGGATCAAAGAAGGGATCCAGAAAGGGAGGTGAAGTAGCAGTTGGTGGACGCAGACGCCGCTCATCCAAGAAATCCTCCAAGAGAAGCTCAAAAAAATAAGCAGAAAAGGAGGGAATAATCACCCGGGCGCTCAAGAAGGAGGAAAACGCCACAAATCAAAAAAATCCACCAAAAAAGGAGGTAAAAGAAGAACAGGCAAGAAAATGAGAGGTGGAGCGATAAATCTTACAGTATTACAAGGATTATCACCTAATACACCATATGTCTGCGGTAGTACTAGAATTGATCAAGCTACAGCATTAGGAAAAACAGAGGCGTATAATAGTATTTATGATGCGGTCAGAAGAGCTGATGCTGGCGGACGCCAAGCGGCAATTGCAGATGTAGTACAAGCAGCACGAGACGCAGTAGTAGCAGCAGCAGCAGCAGCAGCAGGAGGAGGAGCAGCACTAGCAACCGCAGAACAAAATTATATTAGCACACATTCAAATTACGTAGGATTATATAAATCAGGTGGTAATTTCTATACTGTTGCCATTAATAAAGCTCCTGGTACTGTCGCAGAGAATCCACCAGCAGCAGCAGCACCAGCACCAGCAGCACCAGCACCAGCAGCAGCACCACCACAACAAAGACCAGCCATACCAGCAGCAGCAGGAGGAGGCCCAGGCTTATTACTAACAGCAGCAGCAGCAGCAGCAGCAGCAGCAGTACGCGCAGATTACATTATTGTTGAAGCATAATTTTACTTTAGTAAAAATTTATCTTTCAGCCTAATTTTTCTTAAATTTTATAAAATTTAAGAAAAATTGAATATAAATAATTTTAATATAAAGATATAAACTTTATATTAAAAACATTATAAGATGGACAAAAACAAACCTGCAGATAAGACGTTGGAACAAAAGTATCAAAAGAAAACTCCAATTGAACATATATTAACTCGTCCAGATACATATGTCGGAGACATTAAAGTTCAGGAGGAGCCAATGGACATTTTTGACGATGACTTACAAAAGATCATCAAAAAGAATATTAAATATGTTCCTGCCTTATACAAGATATTCGATGAAATTATTGTCAATGCCTTCGATCACACCAAGAATGATCCTACCTGTGATACCATCAAAATTTCAATCGATAAAGAAAAGAACGAAATATCCGTCTTCAATAATGGAAAGGGTATTGATGTAGAAATTCATCCTCAACATAAAATCTATGTTCCGGAACTCATCTTTGGAGAACTATTAACTTCAACCAACTACGATGATAATGAAGAGAGAACAACTGGTGGACGTAATGGTTACGGTGCCAAACTTACAAATATTTTTAGTACAAAGTTTATTCTTGAGACAGTTGATGAAACAAGAAAGAGAAAATTCTATCAAGAGTTTACCAACAACATGGGATCAAGAACAAAACCAAAAGTAACTGATTATAAATTAAAATCATATACTCAAATTACTTTTTATCCCGATCTTAAGAAATTCGGTTTGTCCGAACTGTCTGATGATATTGTAGCTCTTTTCAAAAAGAGAGCATTTGATATTGCTGGACTTGGAGAAAAACTTAAAGTTTATTACAATGATAAAAAGATAGAAAGTAATAATTTTAAAAAGTATATTTCATTATATTATCCGGATGAAGATGTTAATTTTGATGAACAAGAAAGATGGAAGATTGGTGTAATATATAAACCTGATAATAACTTTGAACAAAAGAGTTTTGTCAATGGGATCAGTACATACAAAGGCGGTAATCATGTAGATTACATTATGAAAGGACTTATTAAGAAGATCAAAGAAGCTATCGCAAAAAAGAACAAAGATTTAAAGATAAAAGATGAACTTATAAAAGAGAATCTTATTATTTTTATTGATTGTACAATTATTAATCCGGCATTTTCATCTCAAACCAAGGAAGAACTTAAAACTAAACAAACAGATTTTGGTTCAACTTATGAGATGAATGATAAAGTAATGGCGAAAGTCATTAAGTCAGGAATTGTTGAACAAATTATTCAAATGGCAAATCTTAAGAATCAAGTTATTCTTAAAAATACTGATGGTAAGAAAACTAACAACATCAAAGGTATTCCTAAATTAGAAGACGCAGATTGGGCAGGAACTAAAAAATCTGTTCAATGTCGTCTAATTTTAACTGAGGGAGACAGTGCTAAAGGTCTTGCTATGGCAGGTCGTTCCGCTGTTCAAGACGGAAATTGTCGCTATGGTGTATTCCCGTTAAAAGGAAAACTCTTAAACGTTCGTGAAGCAACTGCTAAACAGCTATTAGAAAACGAAGAAATGATTAATATTAAGAAGATTCTAGGTCTACAACACAATAAAGAGTATAAGACAGCATCTGATTTGAGATATGGTTCTGTAATTATATTGACTGACCAAGATAGTGTTACTGGAGATACTCCATTATTATTAAGAAAAAATAATATTTTAGATATAAAAAATATTCAAGATATAAGTACAAAATGGGAAAAAGATATTATAAATAATAAAGATTATGGAGTATCTGATTATGAAATATGGACAGAAAAAGGATGGACAAAGATTAAAAAAGTAATGAAACATAAAGTTAATAAAAAGATATTTAGAGTATTAACTCATACTGGTTGTGTTGATGTAACAGAAGATCATTCTTTATTAAATAAAGATGCAACAGAAATATCGCCAAAAGATATTAAAGTTGGTAATGAACTATTACATTCATTTCCGCATTTTAAAGAACACAAAATTTTAATACCAAATAATTTAGCAGAATTACAAGTTCGTGAAATATGGACATATGCGTCAAGATTAAAAATTAGATATTATCAGAATATTCCGAAAGATAAATTAATACAACAGATAACAGAAATTAATAATAGATATTATCATAAATTTGATAAGATAGATTATAATATAAATGAAGAAGAGGCATATGCAATGGGATTATTTTTTGCTGATGGTTCTTGTGGAACATATTATTGGGATCATACTTACAAAAATAAAGATAGATCTCAAGCATACACTACACATCGTGAATCTATTGCATGGGCAATTGTAAATACAAATCTTGATTATTTAAAAAAAGCTAAACTTAAATTAGAAAAAATATATAAATATGAATTTAAAATTATTGAATGTGCTCTTTCAAAAGATGCCAGTGAAAATAGTTCAATATGTTATAAATTGATAGTAAATGGTTGTGAAAAAGTTCGTGAATTTGTTGATAGATATAGATTATTATTTTACAATGACTTTGAAACATTTTCACCAACAGATAAAAAAGTTCCAATTGATATATTAAATAATAATCATAACATACGTCAAGAATTTTTTGATGGATATTATGATGGTGATGGATCAAAAACAAAAGATTGTAAATTTTTTGATGTAGCAAGTAAAATTACATCTCAAGGACTATATTTATTATGTAAAAGTTTAGGATACGAAGTATCAATAAATCACAATCCAAAAAAGCCTAAAGTATATGTACTTACTATAACAAAAGGAACACAACAATTTAATCCAGATCAAATTAAAAAAATTATTGATCTAGGACAACAAGAAATAGAAGTATATGATCTAGAAACTGAAAATCATCATTTTCAAGCAGGTGTAGGATCAATGATAGTTCATAACACTGATGGATACCATATCAAAGGATTAGTAATGAACTTTTTCCATCATTTCTTCCCTTCATTGATCAAGTTAGATTTTATTCATTCACTTGCGACTCCAATTGTGAAAGCAAGTAAGGGTAAAGATACGAAGACTTTTTATAACTTAACTGAATATGAAACATGGAAGAACAAAATTGATACCAATTCATGGCATATTAAGTATTATAAGGGGTTGGGTACATCTAACAGAGAAGAAGCCAAAGAATATTTTAATGATTTAGAAAATAAATTAATTAAATATACATGGGCAGATAAATCAATTTATTGTGATTCTCCTGTATCTGATGATGATGAAGAAAGTGTTACATCGTCAAAGAAATCACAAAAACGTGGAACTAAAAAATCAAAAACAACGTCTGTTGATGATGTTAATAAGGAACATATTTGTTATGATGCGATTACATTGGCATTTGAAAAGAAAAGAGCGGATGATCGTAAAGAATGGTTAATGAAATATGATAAGTCAAAGATAATTCAAAATGATGTTAAAGAAGTTCCAATCTATGATTTCGTTCATCGTGAACTTATCCATTTTTCAAACGATGATATTAATAGAAGTATTCCAAGTGTGATTGATGGATTAAAACCATCACAGAGAAAGGTACAATATGGATGTGTATTAAGAAAGTTATTTAAGAAACAAGATGAAATTAAAGTAGCACAATTATCAGGATTTGTTTCTGATAAAACATCTTACCACCATGGCGAGGCATCCTTACAAGGAACTATTATTGGCATGGCTCAAAACTTTGTAGGATCAAACAACTTAAATATTTTGTATCCATCAGGTCAGATGGGCACACGGCTTCTTGGTGGTAAAGACGCAGCATCTGCCAGATACATTTTTACATACTTAGCAGAATGGAATCGTTTAATCTTTAGACCAGAAGATGAACCAATTCTGACATATTTAAATGATGACGGAACACCAATTGAACCAGAATATTATGTACCGATTATTCCGATGGTTTTAGTAAATGGTGCTCAAGGTATTGGAACTGGTTTCTCAACAACTATTCTCCAATATAATCCATTACAAATCATTGATAATATATTTTTGATGATGGATAATAAATCTGTTAAAGAAATGTATCCATGGTATCGTGGATTTAAAGGTAAAGTTGAGAAAGCAGATAATGGATTTAATCTGAAGGGTCTTTACAAGGTAGAGAAAGATACAAGCAAGGTAATCATTTCTGAATTACCTGTTGGTACATGGACAACTGTGTATAAGGAATATTTAGATAAACTTGAGGAGGATAAAATCATTAAGGGATATCGTGATAAAAATACAGATGAGTCAGTATATTTTGAGATTCAATTCACGGATGATAACTTATTTGATTTAATTGAGAAGAAGAAGTTGGAGAGTGTATTGAAGATAGTTAATAAAGAAACAATTACAAATATGCATAGCTTTAACAAGCGTAGTGTAATTAAAAAGTACGAAACAATCTATGATATCCTTCGTGAATTCTATGATGTAAGATTAGAGTATTACAAGAAGAGAAAACAACATCAAATAGATGAACTCAATAGAGAACTAGATGTATTAGAATGGAAGATGAAATTCATTCGTGGAGTTATTGATAACAAAATAATTGTGAATAATCAGACGAAGGAGAAGATTGTAGAACAATTAGTTAAACTTGAATTTCCGAAATTGTCAGAAAATAAATCATATGATTATCTATTACATATGCCAATCTATTCATTAAGTAAAGAAAAGATAGATGAATTACAGAAGAAGATAGATGAATTAGAAGAAGAACTAGCAAAGATCGAAGCAATGAGTGAGATCGCAAGATGGAAATTAGAACTTGGAGAACTCAAGAAATGTATTGAGAAGATTTTCAAGGAATAAATTATTTTATAAAAACAAAGAATTAATAAATTAATTTTTTGTTTTTCCCAATCTCAGGGATTCTCGCGTCTTCTAGCGCGAGATGCCGGCAAATCCCAGCGCATTGCAGGCTGCCGAGAACTTCTTGATCATCCTGTCGATGATGCTTTGGCACTCTGGGTTCTCGCAGACGATATAGCCGATGTTGCTCATCATCGCGTTCCACGAGGAGATGTTGGGACCTGCGTAGTAGCAGGTGAGCACCTTGACGAGCTTGCCGTCGGGAAGTGGGTCGCCATTGTTGGCCTTGCAGACTTGGCACGTCAGCTTCGTGCAGACTAGGTTGTACGGTGAGCAGTTGACCATGTTATACTCGTGCTCGATCTTGGGGTTGACGACTTCAACGGCGGCCATTTTGGCTGTAGTGAAGTAGATGCAGAAGTAGAGGGCTAGAGGCTAGGGCAATTTAAAGAATTGATAGGATCTATATATAATTAAAATTTCAATTTTTTTATGAATATCAAAAAATTAGAATGAAGTTCCAATTTTTTTATCTCTTCAAACATTATGGAATATAATGTTAGTATATTTACTTTAATAGTTCAATTATTTATTGTTATACTTATGTTTTATAAATATGGTTATGATTTCTTCTATCCAAGACAAGTAATCGGAATAGCCTATCTTGACACTCCAACAATTAAAGGAACAGTTCATTTCTATGAAAACCTTACATCTAATACAGTCCTTGTAGATATAAATCTATCAGGATTACCTCCAAGCTCTAAACTCGGTTTCCATATCCATGAAGCAGGTGATTTAAGTGATGGATGTAAATCAGCATGTGCTCATTTCAATCCTTATAATACAACTCATGGAGGAAAAGATTCAACAGTTCGTCATGTTGGAGATTTAGGTAATATTACAACAGATGAAAAAGGAGTATGTAAAATAAAATTTGAAGATAATATGATTAAATTAAGAGGAGAAGATTTAAGTATAATTGGTAGATCAATTGTTATTCATGGAAAAACAGATGATCTAGGAAAAGGTGGAGATACTGAATCTCTTAAAACAGGTAATGCTGGTAAGAGAATTGCATGTGCTGTAATTGGATATAGTAAAAAGATGTGTAAGGCCTAGAATTCACATTTATATTTTGCCAATACATTTATTTTATTAAATTGGATAGAATCTTTAGAAAATTCTTTATGCTTTTCTAAACTAGTTTCTGGGATATGACCGATGCCGTTAGTCTTACTATCAAGTAACATAGAAAAGATACCTATTATAATCGTTCTCATTCTCCACAAGGGATTCCATTCTCCTTCATGATAAGTTGAAATATTATAACAAATCTTGGTGTTGATTTCAAACCTTCCATTTGGAGTTAACCATTTGAAATCTGGAGCTTTAAAAGGGTATCCTTCATGTAACTTTATGTGTAAGATAAATTCACCTCCAACAAATCGAGAATCATCTATATTATGATATAGAATATACCAATCCATCATGTTAGAATCAGATACAGAAATTTTAAAATTTTTATCTACATTTTTTTTAATTTCTTCTATTTCTTTTACAATACGCCCTGTATTTGTTGCCATAGAATATTAATTATATACATATATTATTAATTTCTTTTTAAATTGGTCATTTGCTTAAAAACATATATATATAATTAAAATATGTATGATATAATATTTTGTATATTTGGATGTGATACAATTCCAAAGTATAAAAATGAAATACTAAAGATCAATGAAACATGGGGTAAAATTGCATTACAATATAATATTAAATTATTATATTTTTTAGGTGAAGAAAAGACTGACTTAATAGGAGAACAATATATTCATTTACCAAATGTTTCAAATGATCATTTTTCTGCGTCAGATAAACAAAATCTTGGTTTAAAATATATTCGTGATAATTATGATACAAAGTTTGTTTATATATGTGGAACAGATACATATGTAAACATTAAAAAATTATTAATATATCTAAAAAATTTCAATTACAATGATAATTTATATATTGGAGGACATGGATATCATAAAGAATTTGGACAACATATTTTTTATCATCACGATGGAGGTGCTGGTATTATTTTATCATTCGGATGTTTAAAAAAAATTTATTATATGTTAGAGGATATGTTTAATGAATGGAAACTTGTGTGTCATATGAATCATAGAAATGATGCGATTGTTGGATGTGATTTAGCATTAGGTTATTTTGTTCAATTAGAACATATAAATTCAAAAATCGTTACAAATAATGAAGCATTTTTTAGATGTAATTATAAAGGATATTCACCATTAAATCAAGAGGGTTCATGTTGTGTAAAATATACAAAACCAATTGAATATCAATGGGGAGTTAGTGAAGGAAGATGTCCAATTAAATTAGAAAATATAATTGCATGTCATAATATGAGTTTATTAAATTTTGATGAGTTTACTAAAATATTAGAAGATAATAATTATTTTGTAGATGTAGGCGTAACTGTTTTAACAGGTATATTTGCTACATTTGGTAAAATATTTCCTCCTATAGGAGATGCTGGTGTGACTGATACAACTGGTGTTTGAACAACTTGTGGTTGAACAGCAGTTGGTTGACATGAAGGAGAATCTATATTAACTTTAAAGTAATCACTGTTTAAACAAAAATTTTTGAAGTTAATTTTAACATTATACATATGACTATAAGAATAGATTAAGTATAATATCGAGGCTATTACAAATGCCATTAATAAAAATGCTTGATTACCTGAGAAAAAATTTAAAAAATATGCGATCATATAATATATTTATATAAATATTATTTGTATAAATATTTTTTATTTTGTTTCAATAGATATATCAACACTTGAATTAAACTTAAATTTATTTTTCTCAGGAGCGGGTGGTTTTAAAGTTAAGAAGTCTACAATTTTTTTGAAAATCTTCGGTTGATACATTGATAGATATGCGTATGTAAAAAATAAAAATACTAAAAATAGTATGAAATTAATAAATGGTTTGCTTGTTACAATTCCATAGTAATTAACACCACTAAGATATGTAAAGATTCCTATTATTATTGGAACTAATACAGAAACTACTTGAGTTAAGATTGGTTTTGCAATTTCAATAATTGACTTAAGTACTTCTACAATTTGTGAAATAATACCTTTGATAAAACCTAAATAATCCATATAATATTCGTTATATAATTAGTTAGATAATTAAATATAAAAAAATAAATATAATATAAAAATGAACATTTTTATATTATGTGCAGGAAAGGGAACAAGATTTGAATCGATATATCCCAAACCATTAAATTTAATAAATGGAAAACCAATGATTTATCATACAATTAAATCACTTAATTTAGAAAAAGTGCTAGATTATAATTTATATATAATCTATAATAAAAAATTAGAGAATTGTAATTTTAAACAAATATTAATTAACATGTTTCCATCTATAAAGTTTAATTTTATTTTATTAGATTATTTTACTCGTGGAGCATCTGAGAGTGCATACATTGGATTAAATCAAATATATAATGAAATTGATGATAAAAATATAATTTTTATAGATAATGACACAATTTATCCGGAAGAGACATATGAATATTTAAATAAACAATATGATAGTAATTTTATATTAACAAATTTCAACAATGAAAAAGAAGCATTATATTCATATTGCAATATTAATAATGATAATTACATTATAAACATAAAAGAAAAAGATAAAATAAGTGATATAATATGTATAGGATGTTATGGATTTAAAAACAAGAAAGAGTTTAATGATGTTTTTTTAGAAATCTTAGAAAATAATGATAAGAGTAGAAATGAATTTTATATGTCACTCATATATAATTATTTGATTAAAAATAATAAATCAATATTAAATATAACAATTAATAAAACTGTTAGTTTAGGAACTCCACAACAATTAATAAAGACTAATGTAATTTCAAAATTACGTTATGTATTTGATTTAGATAATACACTCGTAACATATCCGGAAGTTTATGGTGATTATAGTACTGTTAAACCTATTTCAAAGATGATTAATCTTGCTAAAAAATTAAAAAATGATGGACATACAATAATTATATATACTGCTAGAAGGATGGCAACTCATAAAAATAATATAGGAGCAGTTATAAAAGATATTGGGAGAATAACATTCGATACACTTGAAAAATTTGATATACCATATGATGAATTAATATTTGGAAAACCAATTGGAGATATTTATATTGATGATAGAGCATATAATCCTTATGATGAGCGTATTTATAAGTTATTAGGAGAATATCAATTAATAAATGATGATATTGATAATAAAATAGATAATAACAAATATAATGATATTAAGTGTATTGATGAAAGAATTATTAAGAGTGTTGATTTAGAAATAGGAAAAGGAGAATTATTTTATTATGAAAATATGAAATGTCTCCAAGATTTTACAAAATATTTTGTGAAGTATTATGGATATAAGATTAATAGTAATATAGAATTAAAATTAGAGAAAATAAATGGAATACCTATATCGTATCTATATATAAATAACACATATAGTTTAATACTTTTTGAGAAATTATTAAAATCTTTACAAGAAATTCATTCTATATGTAGTGATAATAATAATAATAGACTTGACATTTCTGATTATAAAAATCATTATACTAGTAAATTAACTCAACGATTTCAAAATAAAGAAATTTATAATTTTGAAAATGCTTATGAAATATACAGCCTTATTATAAAAAGATTGGATGATTATTCAACAAGAATAGAAAATAATATTGTTTCAGTTATCCATGGAGATTTTTGGTTTAGTAATATTTTAATAACATATCATGATGAATATAAATTTATAGATATGAAAGGTATTATTAATAGTAAATTATCATTGAGTGGAGATAAAGTTTATGATTATGCAAAAATATTACAAAGTTTAATTGGTTTTGATGAAATATTATACCATGAAAGAAAACCTTTATACAATTATAAATTTATTAATTTCTTCTATGAGTGGATAACATTAAATGAACCAAACATTTTATTTGAAGATGTTATGTTAGTATGTTCTACATTAATTTTTGGAGTATTTCATGCATATAAAGACATGAAAAATGATGTACGTGATAATATATTAAAATTGGTTAAAGATTTATTATAATAATATAAATTTAGTTATATGAACATAATAAATTTGTGTCCAGATATAATAAAAATTCCAAAAAGTGTAGAAACATATACTGATAATTTAATTGTATGTAATGAATTACCTAAAGATTATACAAATATTAAAAAAATTTGTTATATATCGTCTATTATAGATGAACAATTAAAAATAGATAACTTCAATTTATATACAATTGAAAAATTATATGATCATGAATTATGGATGTATTTTTATATACATAATAATCATATAGATGATTTAACATTTATTATTTGTGGATATGTATCAAATATATGTAATATAAATCGTGTAATTTGTTTTTCATATGGTAAATTTATCCAATCAACAAATGATAAACATACAAATGTTGATATTGAATTTGTAGCAGATGCTGTTAGTAAAAAATATCATTTTGAAAGAAATATGTATTATCAGATGTATAATATTTATCGTGTTATGTCTGGTGTTAATACTGAATTTTGTATTAAACATAGAAGTGATGAATATTATGTTGATATGGCGGAATATATTAGTATAATAAAGGGTAGTAATAAATTAATAACGAATAATTTATTTTTTTATGGTTCAGATTATTATATTTCAGATCATTTATTTGGATCAAATACAATAATGTTTAAAAAAATGATTAATAATTTAAAAGATATTTTAGAAAATAAAAAAATAATAGGTGAACATTATTTTCTTCATACTGAAAAAGTATTTGGACTTTCATATATAATTGATAGATATACTCAAAATAAAATAAATACAAATAGTAAGGAAATTATTATGAATAATTTTGATATATATGCATGTGATAGATTTACTGATTATTTAGTTACAAGTCTACATGCAGGAGCAACTGCTAGAATGTTTCCTGGAAAACATAGTGCAAATAGAGGAAGAGGTCATCAAAATATTTATATGCATAAATATCGTGCCTACATTAAAAAATATACCGGATATACAGATACACAACCAGAAGGAACAGTTGATGATATTGTTAAATTAATTAAATCAACTATTATGGTTATAAATAAAATGGAAGATATTAAATGGTAAGTTTAACAAGGTGCTTCTCCGGTCATTTTTTGGTTATTTGTATTTTCATCAATAATCATATCATCTAATGCTTTACCAGGTGATACCATGGGTAGTACACTTTCTGATTCGTCAGTTATAATATTTGCTACAATTGGTCCCTCATTATAATCTAAGATAAATTTTAATTTTCTATGAAGACTTGATTTAGAATATATTTTAATACCCTTGCATCCAAATGCTTCACATACTTTTTCAAATGGTGGATTATTCATTTTAACACCAACTAAATTATTATTATAGAATTTTTCTTGCCACATTTTAACCATTA
>Ga0136642_1000625_pt1 | contig 17349 bp, 18 predicted proteins | sample LowCatLa1302831Y_FD_115313 | JGI IMG/M metagenome (GOLD analysis project Ga0136642, IMG submission 115313) | Freshwater microbial communities from Lower Cathedral Lake, Yosemite National Park, California, USA - 13028-31Y | ecosystem: Environmental > Aquatic > Freshwater > Lake ... | reverse complement strand
GTTGGTGTCCGAGGGCTTATCAATATTCAATTTGCGATCACTACCGACGGAACTCTTTATGTTATCGAAGCAAATCCGCGTGCCTCTCGTACCGTGCCCTTTGTCAGCAAGGCCACGGGTAATGCACTGGCAAAAGCTGCAGCGCTTATCTCGACCGGGTTAACAATTTCAGATCTTCGAGTACAGGGAATTCTTCCTACAGCGGGGGATGGAGTGGCTAATGGAATCTCTGTTAAAGAAGCAGTACTTCCGTGGAATAGATTCCGCCGTATAGATGGAGTGGGCGTCGACTCTGTTCTTGGGCCAGAGATGCGTTCTACCGGAGAGGTTATGGGAATCGCGGCGACCTTTGGAGAGGCATATGCCAAGAGCCAAGTTGCAGCGTTTGGGCCATTACCGATGTCTGGCTCTGTCTTTATCTCACTCTCGGATCGAGATAAATCAGATGCTCTCGAACCTGCGAAATCTCTCGCAAAGCTCGGCTTCACGATCTTCACTACCACTGGCACACATGATTTTCTCGCCCTCCATGGTGTTGAATCGAAGTTAGTAAAGAAGAATTCAGATCTCACCGGTGATGGTTTATCTGCAGTAGATATCATTACTTCATCTATGGTTGATCTCGTGATTAATACACCTCTTGGACGCGGAAGCCGACATGATGGGTGGCTCATCAGAACAGCTGCGGTGCAACGGTCAATTCCTATCATCACAACCATTGCTGGCTTCAAAGCTGCAGTCGAAGGAATCCGCGAGATGCAAAGTCATGAGTTTGAGATTGAGTCGTTGCAAGAGTGGCAGCGCGAAGGGTCGGTTAAATGATTAATACTCGTGCAGCTCAAATCAGCGCGGAGTTGATCAGCAATAAGCGTGTTGGGTCCTATCACCATATGGTCTTCTCTGTTGGAGATATTGCGTCACAAGCCAAACCAGGCAACTTCGTTGCAATCTCTGTTGGGGGAGAATCCTCTTCGATGGTTCTTAGACGTGCCTTCGCAATTTATAGATCAACAGAGCGCGGAGTTAATGGCGGATTAGTCGAACTCGTTGTCGCCCCACATGGTCAAGGTAGTCGTTGGCTAACCTCTCTTGAGGCTCATGATGTTGTCGATATGGTCCTTCCACTTGGGACGCACTTTGGAATTCCTACCGAGCCAGTTCGAGCGCTCTTAGTTGGCGGTGGCTATGGAAGCGCACCTCTCTTTGGTCTCGCTGAATTACTTAAGAGCCGTGGCTGCCGCGTCGATATGGTCTTAGGTGCAAGTACTGCGGCAAAGATTTACGCTCCTCTTGAAGGCAAACGTTCAGTTTCAAGCCTGACGCTGACGACCGATGATGGTACTGCTGGGATTGCGGGTCAGATCACTGATGTTTTGCCGAAATTGATTGAAGAGAATGAGATTGAGATTGTCTATTCGTGTGGCCCAATGGGAATGTTGCAAGCCATTACTGCTGTAACTGATCGTTATCAGATCATGCATCAGTGTGCGGTTGAAGAAGCTATGGCCTGTGGAATTGGGGTCTGCATGACCTGCGTGCTTCCAGTGACGGGAGATGATGGCGTCACACGGATGCTTCGATCATGTATCGATGGTCCTGTTATGGATGGATCTCGCGTGGTGTGGGATAGCAAACGAAAGATCCCTGAAGGGACTTTCGGAGCATGACATTTTTATTTGTGGCAGATCTTGCAGGAGCAAAACTTCCTAATCCAATTCTGACTGCCAGCGGCTGTGCAGGATCAGGCAAAGAACTTTCACAATTTTTCCCGCTCTCTGAAATTGGAGCTGTTGTTACAAAATCGATCATGATTAAGCCACGTAGCGGACGCGCTACGCCGCGAATGGCAGAGACTCCTAGCGGAATGTTAAATTCCATTGGCCTACAGGGTCCAGGAGTTGATTACTTCCTTGAAAATGATATTCCGTGGCTTGCTGCAAATGGGGCCCGAACAATCGTCAGCATCGCGGGAGAAACCGTAGAAGATTATGCAGTTCTTGCGCGCAGAATGCGCAATTTACCTGGGGTAGTTGGCCTTGAAGTAAATATCTCATGTCCCAATGTCGAGAATCGCGGAATGGTCTTCTCGTGTCATCCAGAGACAGCTCGCGCCGCTATCGAAGCGGTACGTCGCAACATTGGGGGCGATCTACCGATTATTGCGAAACTCTCACCAGATGTCACCGATATTGTTGGGATCGCACGAGAAGTATCGAATGCGGGTGCTGATGGAGTCGCACTCATCAATACCTTGCTCGGAATGGTTATTGATACCAATCTCATGCTTCCTAAACTTGCACAAAAGACCGGTGGTTTGAGTGGTCCAGCGATTCGTCCTGTGGCGGTAAGAGCGGTCTATCAAGTTCGGGCTGCCCTTCCACAGCTACCGATTCTTGGAATGGGTGGCATCACGAATGGTCGCGATGCATTCGAATTTATCCTTGCTGGTGCGAGTGCTGTATCTATCGGCACCGCCACTTTTGGAAATCCAACTGCGGTCATCAAAGTGCGGGACGAACTCTCGGCTATCTTGCAGGAGCGTGGCTTCGATTCGCTATCGGATGCTATTGGTTTCGCCCATAGAGAGGTTCAGGTATGAATCCATTAATTCTCGCCTTAGATACCGATGATGTGGATACTGCTTGTTCATGGATCGAAGCTACGAATGGTTCGATTAAAACATATAAGGCTGGCCTAGAGTTCTTCCTCGCCTTCGGTGCTGCCGGAATCGCTCAGCTTCGAAGCGCAGGGGATTTTGATCTCTTCTTAGATCTGAAACTTCACGACATTCCCAATACTGTCGCAAAGGCGGCTCACTCAATTAGCGAGATAAAACCTAAATTCCTCACTGTTCATGCCTCGGGTGGACCAACAATGGTAAAGGCAGCTGTCGAGGCTGTTCCAGATATTGCCATTACTGCGGTAACAATTTTGACTTCACTCTCTGCGATGGAGTTAAGGGAGATTGGCTATGCGCAATCCCCACTCTTATCAGCTGTAAACCTTGCTCAGATCTCAGTCGATGCCGGCGCGCGCGCAATTGTTTCGTCACCACTTGAGGTGGCAGCCATTCGAGATCGAGTGGGCAAGGCTCCTGCGATCATCACCCCTGGAGTTCGTCCAGCCGGGTCCGATGCGGGAGATCAAACGAGAGTAATGACTCCACGTGATGCGATCGCAGCAGGATCTACATATTTGGTGATCGGGCGCCCGATTACTTCACTCTTCAAAGATGGGTTGCCAGCGATGCGAGATAAAGCTCAAGAGATTCTCGATGACGCCACTTCCGCCTAAATTATCACCAGAGGAACGGGCGGCTGCGATGGCTGCTGCAACTGCAGCTCGCCGCGCACGTTCGATCATCAAAGAGAAGTTGCGGAGCTCTGAAGTAAGTATTTTTGATGTAATCAACTCGGCCGAAACTGCGCTACAAAAAATGCGAGTACGAGAATTACTAGAATCTGTTCCAGGAGTCGGTAAACTAAGAGCCGCAGCGATTATGGAACGTGCGAAGATCTCACCAACGAGGCGAGTTGCAGGACTTGGCAGGATTCAGATTTCACAGTTGAGAGGAGAACTCGCAATGTCGAAGGTTGACCCTAAGCGTGGAATCCTGATTGTGATGTCTGGTCCGGGTGGAGTCGGCAAGAGCACTATCACTCGTGAATTGCGTAACGATCCTCGATTTTGGATATCAATCTCGGCTACAACGAGAGATCCAAGGCCGGGTGAACGAGAAGGGTTCGATTACTTCTTTTACAATGATACAAAATTTGACCAGATGATTGCCGGATCGCAATTCCTTGAATGGGCAGAGTTCGCGGGTTCACGCTATGGAACTCCAAAAGAACCAATCGAACATTGGTTAGATCTCGGGAAGAATGTACTTCTAGAAATTGAGATCGAAGGAGCCCGTCAAGTACGTGCAGTTGATCCGCAGGCAATCCTTGTCTTTATTGCACCACCGTCCTGGGAGGAGCTGAAAGTGAGGCTTACTGGCAGAGGGACTGATTCACCAGATCGCCAAGCTGCTCGCTTAGCTTTGGCGCAGATCGAGATGGCTGCTGCGAGCGAATTCGACCATATCCTCGTAAATCACGAGGTCGGCCCCTTGATTGAAGAACTGGTATCCTTGGCGACTTCGCACCAAGTGTGACCCACATTCTGGGTTACTCGATCTTCAGTAGATTATTAAGAAAGAGGCACGGATGAGCTCAATCTCGAATATGGATGGAATCACCAACCCACCTATCGATGAACTCCTGGATAAGGCGGGTTCAAAATATAGCCTTGTTCTCTACGCAGCTAAACGTGCACGTCAGATCAATGCTTATTACTCACAGCTAGGTGAAGGTCTCCTTGAATATGTTGGCCCACTTGTTGAGACATATGTTCATGAGAAGCCATTGTCGATCGCACTTCGTGAGATCAACGAAGGGCTTCTCACTATCGAAAACCTCGAGCCTAAGGCTCCAGAAGCTACCGCTTAATCCGTAGCTCTCTCAAAGATTTTAGAGATGTTCCCTCGCGGCCGAGAAGTTATCCTCGGTGTCGGCGGGGGAATTTCTGCTTATAAGAGTGCAGATCTCATCCGCCGCCTTCAAGAGCATGGCTTCTTAGTAACTGTAATTCCTACCCGCTCAGCACAAAATTTTATTGGGAATGCAACGTGGGCAGCACTCTCGGGTAGACCGGTTCATGATGACTTGTGGAGCGAAGTTCATAGCGTTCCTCATATTGAACTCGCGAAGAAGGCTGATGCAATTGTTATCGCACCAACAACCGCTGACCTACTTGCAAGACTGGCGGCAGGACGAGCTGATGATCTATTAACAAATGTTGTGATTGCATCTACAGCGCCACTCATTCTTGTACCTGCGATGCATACTGAGATGTGGCTCAATCCTGCAACGCAGGCGAATGTAGAACTTCTGCGATCCAGGGGAGTGGTAGTAGTTGAACCGGATTCTGGTCGAATGACAGGATCAGATACCGGAGTAGGTCGCTACCCTGAATCAACAAAGATCATTGATGCCCTTAATCTCACTCTCAGTTCAAAGGCTGATCTCATAGGTATCTGCGTCCTTGTTACCGCCGGAGGTACGCAAGAACCGATTGATCCAGTTCGCTTTATCGGTAATCACTCCTCAGGAAAGCAAGGTTATGCAGTGGCATACGCCGCTGCAATGCGCGGAGCAATAGTTACATTGATAGCGGCCAATTCAGCGGAACCCTCAATCGAAGGCATTCAAACTATCCATGTGAAGACTGCGGATGAGATGCATGCAGAAGTGATGAAGGCGTTTCCATCAACAAATATCGTGATCATGAGCGCGGCTGTTGCAGATGCGAAGGTGTCGCAAGTCTCTGGAGAGAAACTTGAGAAGGCAAACTATTCAGAGATCTCACTGGAACCTACGGTGGATATTCTGAAAGCACTTGGGCAGATTAAAGCCAATAAAGTTCTAGTCGGTTTCGCTGCACAGACAGGCTCAGATGGGTTAGCGAAGGCGAGAGATAAGTACTCTGCAAAGAATGTAGACCTCCTCTATGTCAATGATGTCTCAGGCGGCGCTATATTCGGCAAGGATCTGACCACGGGCTCAATTATCGATGATGGTATGGTCATAGAGAGTGTAAGCGATATCTCTAAAGTGACACTCGCCCACAAACTTCTCGATTTAGCCCGTCATAAGTTAAGTTTGGACAATGACTAAACGCCTATTCACTTCAGAATCTGTCACAGAGGGCCATCCAGATAAGATGGCAGATCAGATTTCTGATGCGATCCTTGACTCACTTTTGAGCCAAGATTCTAAATCGCGAGTCGCGGTCGAAACGTTAATCACTACTGGTCAGGTACATGTCGCTGGTGAGGTAACCACAAATGGTTACGCCGATGTCATGTCGATCGTGAGAGATAAAGTTTTGGCTATTGGTTACGACTCATCTGATAAAGGGTTTGATGGAAACTCTTGTGGAGTTTCACTCTCGATTGGGCAACAATCTCAGGATATCGCACAGGGAGTCGACTCAGCTTTTGAGAAGCGAGTTACATCTTCGGTTGATCCATTAGATCTTCAAGGCGCTGGCGATCAAGGTCTCATGTTCGGATATGCCTGTACTGATACTCCAGAGTTGATGCCGCTACCTATCGCTTTGGCGCACAACCTCTCCATGAAACTCTCAGAAGTACGCAAATCTGGAAAACTCGCCTACCTTCGCCCAGATGGTAAAACTCAAGTAACTATTGAATACGATCAAGACCGAGCAATAGCTCTGAATACAGTTGTTGTGAGCTCTCAGCACGCTGCAGATATTGATATCGATAAGCAGTTGGCTCCTGAAGTAAAGGAATATGTGATCGATCCAGTGATCGCAGATTTGCGAATTGATATTTCAAGTGTTCGCACTCTGATTAACCCAACCGGTCGCTTCGTTATTGGCGGCCCAATGGGTGATGCAGGTCTTACTGGTCGAAAAATTATCGTTGATACCTACGGCGGCATGGCTCGTCATGGCGGAGGTGCCTTCTCGGGGAAAGATCCTTCCAAGGTTGACCGCTCGGCGGCTTATGCCATGCGTTGGGTTGCTAAAAATGTTGTCGCCGCTGGTTTAGCTGATCGCTGTGAAGTTCAAGTAGCTTATGCAATCGGTAAGGCACAGCCTGTAGGACTCTTTGTCGAGTGTTTCGGCACTGAGAAGATCCCTGTCTTGCAGATTGAGGCAGCGATCGAGTCAGTCTTTGATCTACGTCCAGCAGCGATCATCCGTGATCTTGATCTGCTCCGCCCAATTTATTCGCTGACTTCTTCCTACGGTCACTTTGGTCGCGAATTGCCTGAGTTCACATGGGAGCGTACAGATCGTGCTTCAGCTCTCGCGAACGCTGTAAAGGGTTGATCGCAAGTGGCTGAAGTAAAGCCACTCAAATTACGTGTGGAGCGAAGCGCTATCAAGCGATCTCTCGCGGCCGTTGATCCCTATATCGAAGTTCTTGTTCGTACGCCCTTCCTGCAATCTCAAGAGATCTATACCTATGGACTACCAATTGATTCCGAGGAAGCAAAAGTTGGAGCGCTAGTCTCTGTCCCCTTTGGTAATCAGATCGTCGAAGGAGTCATTCTTTCACGATCGGCAACTGCATCAGTTTCGGGAGAGATAAAACTTATCCATGAGTTGATCTCCACTCAGGCAGTCTTCTCGAGTGAGCAAACCACCTTCTCCAGAACGTTGGCAGATAGATATGCAGCAGATTCATGGTCGTTTCTATCAAACGCGGCACCTCCCTATTCAAAAGATGGTGAGCGTAAATTTCTCACATTCGCGCAAAAGGGGATGGTTGCTGATTCAGATGCTTTGGAGAGCGCTGCAAAGTTACTTCCAAGCGCCCTTCTCAGACATCTCAAAACTAAAGAGGTCTCACGAGATCTATTGATTCTTCCTTCCCAAGCTGATGGGTACTCACTTTTGCTAGCTGTAGCACGAGTGCGTGCTCTGACCTCGAAAGTAGTTGTGGTGCTCCCAGATTTGAAAGATCTCGAAGCCTGCGAACTCGCTCTGGATTCAGCGGGGGTTTCCTACCTTACCTTGCACTCTCATCAAAAGAAGAGCGAGCGGTTTGCTAACTACCTTGCTGCAAACTCTCTTGATGTGGGGTTGGTTCTCACACTCCGAAACGGGGTATTACTGCATCTTGGAGCTGACGACTCACTCGTTATTCTTAATGAGGTAGAGAGCCACCACTATGAACAACGATCCCCAACGTGGAATTCGCGCGATCTCGCACTCTTACGTAGCGCCGATCATTCAGTCTTTTTCCTTTCCCATTCACCTTCAGTTGAACTTGTACGACAGGTTGAAGAACGATGGCTCTCCCTTTTCACATTCACTAGCAAGAGGATTCGCTCGACCACATTTCTCACCGAGAACGGCGATTCGATCTTCCCACTGATAGAGCGTGGGCTGCGTCAAGGTAATGTCTTGATTAGCGTGGGACGTACGGGCTGGATAAATGGATTCTCATGTAAATCCTGTAAGAACTCGGCGCTATGTTCTTGTGGTGGAAGGCTCTATCTGCCAGATTCCAACAGCAAACCTCTCTGCAAAATATGCTCAACTCGCTTTCTAGATTGGCACTGTACTTGGTGTAACGGGGTTGAGATATGGTCAACTTCAAAAGGCGCAGTACGAAAGGCAGCAGAGTTCGGTCGAGCATTCCCCAGGGCGAAAGTTGTCCAGTCGTCAGGGGAGGAACAACTTCAAGAAGTGGTGGGAGATAACACTATCGTCGTTTCCACACTTGGATCCGAGCCATTGGGTCAGTACGCAGCTATTTTAATTTTGGATGCTGAAAGTGCTTACTCTCAAGTTGATCTGCGTAGTCAAGAAGAGGTTCGCCTGCAATGGTTCAAACTTATCTCGCAGTTAACGGAAGGAGGAATCCTCTATCTCTCATTGCCCGCTCAAAGTACTATCGCTCAAGGTATTTTGAAGAGTGATCCGTATGATCTTGCTAGACGTGAGACAGAGGAACGTTATAGCGCAAAGTTGCCACCGTATTATCGAACTCTATTGGTTGAGGCACCCTTCGCAGACCTCCAGTCAATTGGCGATCTTCTGCGCGAGCGCGGTATTGAAGCAAATCTCATAGAGGGGTCACAGAAGAAAAGTTCGAAACTTCTCGTCAAGTTTGCAGTCTCAGAGGGTCAAGATTGTGCCGCTCTGATCAGTTCGGTCCAACGCATTCGTGCAAGCAAGAAACAGAACTACCTCGGGCTTAAATTCGATAGCTATTCCATCACGTGAAGAGTGTGTAGAAAGCGGCTAGAATAGGCCTATGCCAATCCAGCCAATCCGCTTCTTCGGCGATCCTGTATTAACTACACCAGCATCACCTGTCACAGATTTTGATAAGGAACTGCGCACTCTCGTGGCAGATCTCATTGAAACTATGCATGACGCCCCGGGTGCAGGTCTGGCTGCCCCTCAAATCGGAGTCTCTTTACGGGTATTTGTCTGGGATGTCGATGATGAGATTGGCCATTTGATCAATCCAACTCTTGATTTGAGTGATGAACTTCAAGATGGCGAGGAAGGATGTCTCTCTTTCCCAGGCTTACGTTACGAGACTCCACGCGCATTACGAGCCGTTGCTAAAGGATTCACAATGCACGGTGAACCAATCACCGTCGAAGGAACTGAATTTTTAGCTCGAGCTCTACAACATGAAACAGATCATCTCAATGGAATCCTCTTCGTAGATCGCATGGATAATCTGACTCGAAAGGCTGCAATGCAGGAAGTTCGTGAGAGTGAATGGTTCAACGCTGTTACCGAATCAGGGTCGCAACCAATTATTAAAGTTTCACCGCATAACACCCGAGGATTAGGAAACTAGCTTTTGCAAATATCTGTAGCGTCATCATCTTTGATTAGTCTTCCCATTATTGAAGCAATTTTAGGATCAGAGCACACACTCGCCTCAGTCATAACCCATCCAGATCGCAAGGTTGGCCGTGGGCAGAATATTTCCCCCAACGCTTTGGCAGAGTGGGCGGAGAGCAAAGGTATCCGAGTTGCAAAACCGGCAGATATCTCTGAAATCAATAAACATCTTTTGGATGTACAACCTCAATTGGTGATCACAGCATCGTATGGGAAATTAATTCCACCAGAACTTTTACATGGGCCACGCTTTGGTTGGCTCAACCTGCACTTCTCCCTCCTTCCGAAATGGAGAGGAGCTGCGCCCGTTCAATGGGCAATTCTCGAGGGTGATGAGGTCTCGGGCATCACGATTTTTAAATTAGATAAGGGAATGGATACAGGTCCCATCTATATCCAAGAAGAGATACATATCGGAGATGAAGCTTCCACTGAGGAGTTGTTAGATCTTATGGCTCAACGTGGAGGGAATCGGATTTTGGATGCCGTTGCCATGATCACGAGTGCGCAACGCCCTAAGCCTCAGAGTCAGAGTGGTATCTCACTTGCACCCAAGATATCGAAAGAGATGGGTGCGATTGATTGGAGTAAACCTGCCGTGGCAATCTTGCGCCAGTTACGCGCACTCGCAGAACGCCCTGGAACATACTCTTTTTTCAGAGAGATGAAGGTAAACATTCACTCAGCAAAGCTCTCACCAATCACAGATCACTCTCATAAACCAGGTGATATCTGGAGTGATGGTTCTCTTCTCTACGTCATGAGCGCAGATATGGTTCTTGAGCTCGGAGATATCACACCAGCTGGCAAAAAACGGATGAGTGCAGGAGATTTCATGCGTGGAGCTCGGATCGAACCAGGGGATAGGTTCTCCCAGGTTGGCTAAAGAGGTATTTCGCAAAGCGAAACCCGACGAGAGCAGAGTTGTTGCCTATAACTTGGTCAGTCAAGTAAACCGAGAAGGCGCATTTGCAAATATACGATTGCCGGCACTTCTAGCAGACTCACATCTGGATGAACGTGATAGAGCCTTTACGACAGAGCTCTCCTATGGAACGTTGCGCATGCAGGGAAAGCATGACTATGTGATTAGAAAGAAGATCGATCGTCCATTCGAAGAGCTAGATGCTGCTGTTGTAGATTTATTACGTATCGGTTTACATCAGATCCTTGAGATGCGCGTACCGGATCACGCAGCGGTAGATGCAACGGTAGAGCTCGCTCGTTTCGTCTGCGGCGAAGGAAAGGCTTCCTTCATTAACGCAATTCTGAGGGCAGCGCTGCGAGAGCCGGTTGATTTCGCAGATCTAACAGATCTCTCAGTTCAATATTCGCATCCTCAATGGATTATTGATTCCTTCCGGGACCAACTCAAAGATGAAGAGCGCTTGGTGGAACTACTCACTGCCCACAACACTCCAGTTGCCCCACATCTTGTCGCATGGCCTGGTAAATCCACACCTGATGAACTCCTTGCCGAAGGAGGAGAGAAGTTTCTCGAGAATAATTACGCAGTAAGAGCGTCGAAGATGCCTGGTCTCTATCAAGCTGTTCATGAACGCCGGGCAGGGGTGCAAGATCTAGGTTCGCAGCTTGTAAGTGAAATATTCTTCAACACAGCTAAGAATGCAGACTATCTTCACTGGTTAGATATGTGCGCTGGCCCTGGTGGTAAGGCAGCGATGCTCTCCAATCTTCTCAAGGTGCACCGATTGAAGGATAATTTCACTGCGAATGAGCCAACACCACATCGTGCCGAACTTGTTTCACATGTTATCCCGGCAAATGAGGTTATTTCCCATAGGGGAGAGGATCTCGTAGATCTGCCAACGCGGTATGACCGCATCCTTGTTGATGCCCCATGCAGCGGGTTGGGCGCTTTACGCCGACGCCCTGAATCTAGATGGCGCAAAAACCTCACCGATTTGAAAAATCTTGTCTCCCTGCAGAGAGATCTTTTAGATGCGGGTGTCAAGATTCTCAACCCTGGGGGTCTGATTGGTTATGTGACATGCTCCCCACATAGAAGCGAGACAGGCGCGCAGGTTGCAGATTTCCTCTATCGACATAAAGAATTCTCACTCATCTCACTTGAAGCGTACATCCCCGAAAGCGCGAGGGGTATGGGGATTCTGCGTGACGATGGCACGATCCAAATGTGGTCAGATATTCACGGAACAGACTCGATGTTTATGGCGCTCTTTGCTCGCAGATCAGAGGTAATCTAAGAAGGTGACCAGATTGCGTCAAATAAGAATGTGTCCGAGCATCCTCAATGCTGATCGGAATAATCTTCAGAGTGAGATCGGGCGAGTAGCAATATCCTCAGACCTTCTACATCTAGATGTTATGGATAACATTTTCGTACCAAATCTCACATTCTCCTTTGAAGAGTCGACAGAGATCATCTCCAATTCACCTCTCCCTGTGGATGCCCATTTGATGATTAACGATCCTGATGAGATGGCACCGCTCTACGCAAAGGCAGGAGCGGCAAGTGTTACCTTTCATTTTGAAGCGAGTAAAGAGCCACTCAAGACTCTGCAAGCAATTAAGGCAATGGGAGCGAGAGCGGCCTTAGCGGTGAAGCCAGATACCGCATTCCACGAGATTGAAATTCTGCTCTCTGACATTGATATGTTGCTTATTATGACGGTTGAGCCAGGCTTCGGGGGTCAGAGCTTTATGAGTGAGATGATGCCAAAGGTTGCGCAGGCTCGGCAGGCTATCGAGAAAATAGATCGTGACATTTGGCTCCAGGTCGATGGCGGAATATCTGTAGAAACGATCGCTATTGCAGCTCGCGCTGGGGCAGATGCCTTTGTCGCAGGGAGCGCCGTTTATCGTGCACAGTCACCATCAGAGATGCTAGATACCTTGCGTAAATTGGCAGTGGGAGCCTCCTCTCTCTAGTAAAATTATGAGGTGAAGAACTTTGATCAACTTTTCGTTGAACTAACAGAGCGATCGATTGCACGCCCGGAAGGCTCAGATACCGTTGCGGCTCTTGATTCAGGTATCCATTCGATGGGCAAGAAGATCATTGAGGAAGCGGGCGAGGTTTGGTTGGCAGGGGAGCACGAGAGTGATGAAGCTCTTGCACTCGAGATTTCACAACTCCTTTACCGCCTGCAAGTCCTGATGATCGCTCGAGGCATCACGCCAGAAGATATTTATAAGGTCCTCTAGATCCACTATCAATCTATTGAGAAGTTTTAGGAGCGAAGATGCTAAAGATTGCAGTCCCCAATAAGGGATCTCTCTCAGAGAGCGCTTCGTTAATGCTGCGTGAAGCAGGCTATCGTCAACGCAGCGATATGCGTGACCTCACTCTGCTAGACCCAGAGAACGAGATTGAGTTTTACTACCTCCGTCCTCGCGATATCGCAATCTATGTGGGATCTGGGGAGCTAGAACTTGGGATCACTGGCCGCGACTTACTGATCGATTCAGGTGTAACAGCTCGTGAGATTCTTCCTTTGGATTTTGGTAGATCAACATTTAGATTCGCTGGACCGCTTGATAAAAAATTGCAGGAGAAGGATCTGGCAGGTCTTCGTATTGCTACTGCCTATCCAGGTCTACTTGAGAAGTATTTATCAGAGAAGAAAGTTGCAGCTAAGGTCGTGCGACTAGATGGAGCCGTCGAAAGTGCCATCCGTCTGGGAGTAGCAGATGTGATCGCGGATGTGGTGTCAACGGGTGGAACCTTGCGTCAAGCGGGACTTGCAACTTTTGGTGAACCTCTCTTGCAGAGCGAGGCGATCCTGATCGAACGAGAGGGAGCTATTCGTAGCGATGCTGTCGAAAATGTGCTTCGTCGACTCAACGGGGTAGTCATTGCTCGCCAGTATGTCTTAGTGGATTATGACGTTTCGGATGAGTTCCTCGATGCTGCGTGTGCAATGACCCCTGGAATTGAATCCCCTACCGTCTCACCTCTTCAGAAGAGTGGATGGAGCGCAGTACGTGCGATGGTTAAGCGTAAAGAAGTTAATCGTGTGATGGATGATCTCTGGAAGTTAGGCGCAAGGGGAATTCTTGTTACAGATATTCACGCTTGCAGGCTCTAAGAGGTATTAGTAACCGATTAATGGCAAAACTGCCTGTAGGTCACGCACATAGATTCTTATATCTGCAACTTTTGCAAGAGCTGGTTTAGCGCAGAAAGCAATGCCAATATCTGCTACATCCAGCATCGCGATGTCATTTGCACCATCACCGATTGCGACGGTGCGTTGTGAACCACTACCGAATTCGGTGAGCGTTTTAGCTTTAGCTGCCCGGTCAACGATAGGACCAGATAACTTTCCAGTGAATTTGCCATCCACGATTTCGAAACGGTTTGCACGTATGAGATCTAGATCAAGGGGGGCGAGGAATTGATCGATAACGTCATGAAAGCCACCAGAGACTATTCCGACCCGACCACCGGCTGCCTTAACGGCTGTAACTAATTCTTTAGCCCCAGGTGTGAGTGTTATTTTCACACGGGCCTGATCGAGAATTGAAGCCGATTTTCCGGTGAAGAGTGCGACTCGTTCTGTGAGAGCTTGCGCAAAATCTAACTCTCCCTGCATCGCCCGCTCTGTAATCGCAGAGACTAGAGATCCGACTCCTGCAAGATCAGCGAGAATATCGATGACTTCTTCGTTGATGAAAGTAGAGTCCATATCTAAGAGGACAGCATCAGCAAGAGATCTCTTCTGGTTTTTTGGCATGATGGAAGAGGAAATATTATGGAGATCGGCGTAATCGTTTATGGCTTCACTCAGAGGCGTGAGATCAGTAGGCAAAGAATCGATGACGTACGAAGCGATGGTCGAGCTCCGTGATGTCTGTATTGAGAGGTCGCGAATCGCACCATGCTTATTGATAATAGAGTGCAGATCAAATAAATGAGAGGGTGAGATTTTGCCAGCCAGTAATGTGACGAGATGCTGCGTTCGAGAAGTATCCGTTAACGCGGGGGCAAAAGCGGTGAATTCATAGGCAACATCAATAGCGCCAGCGGCCGTGATCTTCTCCAGATCCTCGGCGATCGCTTCTTGATGATCAGGACTCATCTCGATCAATAAGGAATAGATGAATCGATCCCTCACGACCATCAATTCTGAAGTGAGGACTGATGCAGAGAATGGAGCGAGGGCCTCCAGGACTAGAACTGTTGGATCATCTGCGAGAATGCCAGACGCAAGGATTAACCCAGTAAATTTAGAAGGCGCGCTCACAGGCGCAGGTTATCGTCTTACGGCCACCTCTCGCGGTATCTTTCATCCCTGTGAGCCAGATACTGGATTTTGAGAGCGTCTCCGTTATTCGAGATGGAAGAGCGATTCTCGGGCCAATCTCAGTCACTATCCACGAACACGAACGATGGGTGATCGTCGGCCCCAATGGCGCCGGAAAGACAACCTTCTTTCAATTAGCCTCAACAAATATTCACCCGTCATCTGGACAGGTCACTGTCCTCGGAGAGATTTTGGGTAAATGCGATGTCTTTGAGTTAAGACCCAGAATTGGATTGACGACAAATAATCTCGCTGCTGCTATTCCAGATGACGAGCGAGTGCTCGATCTTGTGATGAGTTCTGCCTACGCGATTGTTGGACGATGGAATGAAGAGTATGACTTGTGGGACGAGTCTCGAGCAATCAGTCTGCTGACAACTCTTGGGGTTCGCGAACTTCGTGAACGTAGATATGGCACATTGAGCGAAGGAGAGAAGAAGCGAGTCCTAATTTCACGAGCTCTCATGCCTAATCCTGAACTGCTCTTACTCGATGAACCTGCAGCAGGTCTCGACCTTGCAGGACGTGAGGACCTACTCAAGCGACTAGATGCTCTTGCTCTGGATCCCGCTTCACCCGCAACGCTGATTGTCACCCATCATTTGGAAGAGATTCCGCTTGGCTCTACACATGCCATGTTGCTCAGTAATGGTTCGATCGTGCAATCTGGTCTGATTGCTGATGTTCTGACACCAGAAAACCTCACTGCAGCTTATGGAATTCCCATTACCGTTCATCAAGAGGGCGGACGGTTCTTCGCTCGGGCCCTGTGATGGATAGGCAGGATTCTCTTTTCAACACCTTGCCAGGGCCGTGGCGAGTATTGCTCAGTGATCAAGAGCAACTCGTAGATGAAATTGAATCTAAGGTATTCCCAGGAGAGATCAATCCCGAACGAGAGAGTATCTTCAAGGCCTTTCGCATTGATCCCACCGATATCAAGGTAGTAATTCTCGGGCAGGATCCGTACCCAAAGAGTGAATGCGCCGATGGCCTTGCCTTCTCGATATCTGCAAGCAATGCAGATATTCCAGCTTCGCTGCGAAATATTTTGCGAGAGTATTCAGAGGATTTGGGAGTGGGCCCTCGCGTGAATGGAGACCTATCGGCCTGGGCTAAGCAAGGCGTCTTTCTGCTGAATACGATTCTTACTTGCAGGACTGGTGAATCACTTTCGCACCAAAATGTGGGATGGGAAGAGTTTACTGAGAGTGTTCTACGAGCGGTCGTGACTCCACAAACTGTTGGAATCCTTTGGGGAAAGCGCGCACAAAGATACTCTCATCTCTTTACAGAGAATATGGTCATTGAAAGCGCGCACCCAAGTCCATTAAGTGCCTATCGAGGCTTCTTTGGTAGTCGACCTTTTAGCCGAGCGAATGCGATTCTGGAGAGAAGCGGCCTTACGCCGATTGATTGGAGCCGGCAAAATGCTTAGCGATGCCTAGCCAGATAGCGACAGAGTTGCCGATCAGAAGAGCAAAGAGTGCGGTACCGATTCCAACTGTTCCGCCTAAGAGAGCGCCGATTATTAGTGCGCAGATCTCGATTCCAAGTCTCACACGTCCGACTCTGACACCAGTCTTGTGATGGAGAGCAGTCATGAGTCCATCGCGGGGACCGGGCCCCAAACCTGTTGTTATATAAAGGGTTGAACCAGCTCCAACAAGGGAGATGCCAAGAAGAACCATGAACAATGAGAGTGGAAAATTATTTGTCGATAGAGGAACGAGATCAACTGCGATCTGTATGAAGAGAGAGATGACGGCGATATTTGCGATCGTTCCGAAGCCAGGACGTTCTTTTAATGGCCACCACAAAAGCAAGACTGTGAAACCTATGACAAAGGTGCATTCTCCGATTGATAGGGGAGTGTGGTGTGATAGTCCTTGGGCTAAGACAGACCACGGTGCATTTCCAATATGTGATTGAATAATCAGTCCATCACCAAAGCCAAATATTGCTAACCCAAAGAATAGGATTGCGAGCCGAGCTGGGGCGAGATCCCATCGGTGAGTTCCGGTCCAACGCATATGCGGGATCGTCCGCTGCGGATAGAGGATCGTTAAGAGAGATCCTTTTCGGCCGGATTTCGGTTCTTTTGAGGCGTTGTTAGACATCCCGTGAGTCTACCGACCTGTAGAGTCCGGTCATGTTTCATTTCACTTACCTGCAAGCGATCGTCGTAGGGCTTCTGCAAGGAGTTACAGAACTCTTTCCGGTCTCAAGCTTGGGACATGCAGTATTACTTCCAGCATGGCTTGGCGGGAGTTGGAAATCTTTTGCACAAGATCCTCAATACCTGTTGATCGCAGTGGCATTCCATTTCGCAAGTGCCATCGCTCTCTTTCTCGTCTTCGGGCGGAGATGGCTTCATATTCTCACTTCGGCTTGGAGCGGCTTACGAAAGAGGCCAACTGCAGGTTCTGGTCTGCCGCTCTTGATACGACTCATAGTAGGAACGATTCCTGTTGCTATTTTGGGTATCTCACTCAACAAGCTCTTCGAAAGAAATTTTGGTAAGCCAATCCTTGCAGCGATTTTTCTCTCGATCAATGGTTTGATTCTCTTTGGTGTTGAACATTTAACCGATCGACGCCATGCCCATGCG
>Ga0136642_1000624_pt1 | contig 17358 bp, 14 predicted proteins | sample LowCatLa1302831Y_FD_115313 | JGI IMG/M metagenome (GOLD analysis project Ga0136642, IMG submission 115313) | Freshwater microbial communities from Lower Cathedral Lake, Yosemite National Park, California, USA - 13028-31Y | ecosystem: Environmental > Aquatic > Freshwater > Lake ... | reverse complement strand
TGTATATACAGTGGTAGTCGCAGTAGTAATATCCACTAATGTTGTTTTAAATAAATTTAATGCACCTGACATAATTTTTCCTTGTTTTGCTGGTTAATCGCCTGATATAGCTAAAATGTATGGCGTCATTTGAGCAAATAAACTTTTATAAAAAGCGTCACCTGTAATAGTTGAAGTTGCTTGATTAACAATAAATCCGTCGCCTACTTTAAAGTTACCTTTTTGATCTGTACTTGTGTATGTTATAACTGCACCATTTGTTGCAACTACTTCTTTTTCTGGGTGAGGAATTCCGCCATATTGAGGCAATGCTGTAGCAGGATTTGTTCCCGCGCCCACGTACTCAAATGTATGTGCTGAAGCAATAATACTACTACGAGTATAGAATGATATTCCTGTTCCTGGAGCAACATTTCCTAGGTACGTTTGTTGTATAATAACCGTACTATTACCCACACCCGGAATATTAGGAAGAATATTATCAATTGTATAATATTCTGGATCTCCATCTATTACGACAACTGTATTGACGTGAGGTTGGCCGTTTGATAAGTTGTCAATAACAAATGACCCCTGAAATTGACTTACAATATTTCCAGATGTTTGTAGTGGCCCTTTACCGTCAGCCACCAATCCATAATTTCCTATAGAACAATCTGACCCGTTAAGGGTGCAAAATGCTCCAGACTCAACATGAATTCCTTTATCACATGCAATCGTATAAATGTTAACTAGCTGACTGTACGCAGAATTTAAAAGATGTATACCTTTGCCGTTTTGATTAATGATAGTGAAGAAACCAACAATCATTGCCTTGGTACCATTACATTTACTGCCGTCAATATAAACAGCAGTTCCTGTGTTTGTACTTGAAGTTATATTTTGAATATATGGACTAACAAAAGCAGTAGTTACTGTATTTGGATTGTAACTAAACGCCTTGCCAGTATAGGTTTTTACAGTTACACCCCATACATAAGTTCCGCCTGACATATAAAACATGTCACTAGATGCCACTTGTGGGCGTATGGATACATTTCGTAAATTGTCACCCATTAACGCTGTGTTGGGAGGAATTGTGATAGGCATATTTTCAACATATGTGCCAGGAGCAACATGAACTGATACATTGCCTCCCAATACTGTCGCACGACTCATCGCATTTTCAATAGTTAATAGGGGAGATGTTAAACCACCAGTATTAAGATCACTACCATTCTTTGCTACATAAATTATATTTGCGCTAGCAGAAGTAATATTTATATTGGCATTAATATTCTGTGCTGTTATATTACCAGAAACACTAAGATTTCCAGATAATGCCATTAAGTTGGCACTTGAATCAAATGTTAAATTAGAACTACCACCAAATACTCCGTTATTATTGAATTGGACAGCTGTATTTGGCCCAGCTGGTGGTGTATTAATATTAGCATAAGCCGTGATAGGAGAACCAGTAGATGTTACGCTATTACTAGTTTGCCATGCGTTAACAAGAGTATCAAATCTCAATCCAGCAAATGTATTAGCACTGGTTTGTCCCAATAATCCCATGTCGGTAAGAGAACCATTGTTATTCGCTGCCACAGTCAAGAAAGGACTAGTCGTAATCGAAGGAACGTTATAAGTTACATTGCCAGTAAAAACAGTTTGTGCATTAACTGTAAAGATACCATTGCCAGCTGGTGTTCCCACATTTAATGTATAGTCAGTATTGATATTTTTAACCGAAGCCATTAGTCTTAATCCTTTCTGTTATTTATGTCTGAATACAAATGCTCAATTACAAAAAATCCCCTATTTTACGGGGGATAAAACTTAAACATAGTTTAAGAAAAATGCTGCATCTACGTCGGATTCAGCTGTTATAATATTACGGATTACTTGGTACTTTGGCCATTGTAATATTACCAACGTTACCAGTAAATGTAGCAGCATCAGCACCAGATTTAGCCACAGAAACTGGCACACCTTCTACTGTAAATGTTAAGCCTCGTGTATTTCCAGCTGTAGTAACAATATTTGCTCCGCCAATAGCAGTTGATAAAGTAAACGTTGATGTACCATTGGTACTAGTAACAAAATATGTTGTTGGAGTAGCATAACCAGTGATAGTAGCGTTACCAGTTAATGTACCAGATACAACAACAGCTGCATTTGCTAAAATAGTAGTCGCAGTAGTACTAAAAGTTCCAGCATTGCCAGTAACCGTTGTAGTACCCAGTGTAATATTGCCTGCAGGATCAAAGAAATTTAAGAAATACTGCTTGGCATTGTTATCAACAATAACTCCTGCTAAAGTTGGAGCTGTGCTAAATCCTACACCATATTTGTTGTTGATTCTTGACATATATGCTACTGTAATATTGCCAGTACCATCAGGCACACTGACACCAACACTCATTTGATTAACTGTTAACGAACCGTTTGCCACGTTAGCTAGATATGCAACACCAGTTGCGCCAGAAGTTGCACCTGTAACTAAGAATTTACTAGCGCCTTTTTGGCGTGTAATAAATGCTGGTTCATTTTGTGTGCCATTAATATTGGCAGAAACAGCAATAACTGGAAACGTAGCTGACCCACCGGCCATCGTAGCATTACCATTATTCCAACCTGTTTGTGAATTTTGTACACTACCACCGACAATACCATAATAATTAGTAGCAGTTAATCCTGGTGGAGTAACTGGATCTGTTAATGTACTGATTTGTGGATAACCTGCGTTAACTGCACTACCTGGAATGGCAGCATAACCTTGTTTTTGAATTTTTAGAGCACGACCCATTGAATTTCCTTTGTTTTAATTGTAGGTTCTATTCTACTACGGGGGGATAAAACCCCATAAAACACCGAATTGTGTTACTATTATTTATTAAAATACATATTTTTTAAACAGCGCACTAAATCACAGTAAATATCACCATGACATCCGACGAATATCTAGCACATGGCAACAATTTCCGTTCATTAACTGAACCAGAAAAAGCTCTAGCCTGTTACGCACAAGCATTTATACAAAATCCCAAGATGGGATCTGCCTACAACAATTATGGCAATGTAATACGTGAAATGGGACACCCAGAACAGGCAATTGGCTTCTTACTCAATGCAATTGCCATTGATCCAAGTGATACTGTTGCTCAATTTAACCTTGCCGTAGCATATTTACTGTCAGGTGACCTTGAAAAAGGTTGGAAACAGTATGAAAAACGCTGGAATTTTGAACATTTAGACGGAAAATTGCCGCAATTTCAAAAACCACGCTGGGAAGGGCAGGATTTAACTGGAAAATCCATATTAATCACTGGTGAACAAGGGCATGGCGACAATATACAGTTTTGCCGCTTCGCCGAACAGCTAGTTCACGCTGGCGCAAAGGTTTTCATCAGCGTAGACAACAATTTACGACCATTATTTCAAGCTTCATTTCTAAACGCTGTTACAATATTATCTCCTGATGATTTACTCCCTGAATTTGACTATTGGACACCTATCATGAGTATACCTGGATTTTTAGGCATCACCTATGACAATTTGCCATACAAATTACAGTATCTTAATCCCAGTTCTGGCACAGTTCAAACATGGTCTAAGCGATTAGGTCTGAAAAACAGGCTACGAGTTGGATTTTGTTGGAGTGGTCGTAAGGACAGTTGGATTAATCAACATAAATCAGTACCATTTGAAAAAATGCTAGGATTGATTCAACGTAATCCCGAGTATGAATGGCTTAATCTTCAGGCAGAGTGTAGCGCAGAGGAAGAAGCCAAATTAACAGCAGCAGGAGTAAAATCATATCCTGCTAGTATTGGAAATTGGGACGATACCGCAGGATTAATGCATCATCTTGATGTTGTAATTGCTGTGGATACCTCAGTTGGACATTTAGCAGGCGCTATGGGCAGACCTTTTTGGTTACCACTCAATAAATTTGGACAAGATTGGCGTTGGTTACTTGGTAGAAACGATAGTCCATGGTATGGATCATGTAGAATATTCCGACAACCCTCAATAAGCAATTGGGACGATCCGCTCGAACAGATTCACAATAATTTAAAATTGTTTAAGATTTAAATTAATATAATTCTAATGCCACAATGAAGTCCGTGCAATCACGATACATTTCCGGCACTAAATTACCTTCTTGTTTAATCATAGCAGATAAATTAGCAAAACTCTTAGATAAATCAGCAGTAGCCAAGGCATTAAGAACTACTTCCACACAACTAAGATGTGTAGAATCAGCTAGATCAAATAAATCATCATAAGGAAGACCTATTTCATTTAATAAAGCATCAATTATAGCTGTCCACTTTTCATTAGTAATATTCGTGGGAGTTAATAAACAAATACGATCACAATCAAATACTTGATCAAAAGTTGCGTAATCTACACCTTTTGCGGTAGCTTCGACAAATTTAAAATCATTTCGTTGGTCTGCGCTTTCAATATTATCACAGTTCATTAGAACATGGCTATATCTACCCCATTTTCCAGTTTTAATCCATGTTAAAAAACTAACTATAACGCTAGATAAATGATGACTACTGCCAGTTAATATAATATAATATCCGCTAGCAAGTGTGTTAGCTATCTGATCTTTTTGTTCGTCTGTTATTTTACCTCGTTTTCCCCACTTAATTTTTGGGGGTATAGTTGCCAACCAGTGGTAGATACGATATATTAGGGTTCCGTAATTGTTGCTCATGAAGATATTTAGTAAATTTTGTGACGACAGTTATCACCGTCAGTGTGCCAACTTCGGCGTGTTAGAGTAAATTGTCAATGTAAGTTTTAATAGATACTAAATCTGTTTTGATACGAAGCAAATCAGAATCTTCAGTATCTGGAAAATAATCCAATTTATCTATAATATTAGTTAACAAATTAAGATAACTAGTCAAATTATTTTTATGAACTTGTATTAATGTAGGTGATTTACTACCAATAATTATAGGCCAAGATTCTTTTATAGTATTATATGTAGAATAGATACTAGCAAAATCAATATTAGATAAATTTGCCCACGATGAATTTTTATCAGTAATTTCAGTTATTTTCATTGTGTAAATTTTCAGCAGATTGCTTGATTAATTCAGCAATATCAATCATTTTTTTAATAGATAGATTAATATCTTTGACTAACTGTTCTTTCTCTTGATATTCAGTGAGTTTTTGAGGATTTTCCATATGATTATTTATTATGCCGACAGTTATCACCGTGCCAACAGGAGCGTAGTTTAAGGTTTGAGTTTACAACGGTCACCGTGGTATCTTGTATAAGGCCCTTTACTTGCTGTAATTCCACAATGCGGGCAAGATTTTATTTGTTGACTATAGTGTGTGCCCTCTTCTAGTTGTTTAGCAAGAGTCACTAGTCTTTTTTCAGTATGCCCTTGTGGTTTGGGTTTACCTAATAGTTTTTTAGATCTTTTTAATTTTTCTTTGTCAGACATTGGACCTTTTTTAATACCCGTCATAGCTGCTGCCATCTTTGCTTTTTGTTCGGGCGATCTTTTTTGGCCGCGAGTTTTGCTTGCTTGTAGCTCCCTTGATTCTTTTGATTGTGGTTTACGATTTAATGCGGCTTGTTTTACTTTTTCTAACACATCAGGTCTAACTTCCTTTTGTCCTTTATTCCAAGAATCTCGTCCTTTCATAGTAGCCGAATGTACTATTGAAAATTCTTTTTTAAGATTTTCATAAACTCTACTTGTAATTTTGGTTTCATATCTTTTTGTACAATGCCCATTACGTTTCATTCCATTTAACGCATAAATCATTTTTGATCTTGATTCACCAGTATAAATTTTAATTAATAACCAATGACAAATAAAATGCTCTCTAGCAGTAAGAGCAACTAAATTTTCTTTGTTATCTTCACCTCCTAAACTTCTAGGTAGTATGTGGTGTTTTTCCACATATCCGACAATGACACGATTTTTTGCGTTTTCTATTATTGAGTTATACCAAGTTTTATATTTGTTCATACTTTTATTTAGCAAAATTTGTCTTTTACTTAAAATATAATAACAAATACGCCAATGAAAGTCAACAAAAAAGCACCTTGCGGTGCTTTCCTGAAACTTCCCATCCCTGAGTTGTTTGTTTACTATTTTTAATACCGTTAGATCACGAGAAACTAAGGTTCTGGACCGCAATTTCTCCGACATAATCGGCAGCATTACCAAAACTGCTGGCAGTATTCGTCAATTCCACAAAACCGTATCTCGTCATAAATGACACGACTGGTTCAAACGTGCTTGGATCCAACACAACGCCAGAACTCATCAGCGGAATGTATGGGCAATAGAACGCAGCGGCATCAGCCTCTGACGAACCTTTGTATCCTACCAATACTGATTGTGTATCTGGAGCATAACTGTTTACGAATACACGTAATGAACCGTTTAGAGTGCCGACAAACTTAGTGTTTGTAGGTGCTTCAAAAGTTCCTTCTGTTGTACGAGCAAAAGCTGATGTTGTAGCTGATTGTAGTACTGTTAAAGCAGCACTTGAAACAACGGCCCAGTTACCAGCGCCACGACGAGTACGTTGGGCGATTAAGTTAGCAACACGGTTGATCAGAACAGCTAGAGCAGCGTGTTCATCACCAACGAATGTGGCAGTACCTGATACTGTAGCTTGGTTGTATGTGTACTCTGTTGCAGCCAATGAGCTTAACGATAAGAGAATCTCTTGATCGATTTCAGCTGTGATTTCTTGTGCCAAAGCAGCCATAATTTCTGCTTCAACGTCAATACCATGCATAGCTTGAGCGTCTTGTGCTGATTCAAATGTCCAACGTGCTTGTAACTTACGTGTCTTAGCTTCAACAGCTTGTTTCAAGATTTGGATACTGATTTGTTTACCGCCAGTACCTTCCATTGTAGCTGTATTGTTACCGGTATAAGCAGTAGCAGTAGTAGTACCTTGTGGAACTGTTGAGTAAGCTGTAGCAATGGTAAATGGGCTTAGGGCTTCTTGACCAGCTGTTACGCTTGTTGCGGCTAAACTATTGTCAGTCAATGACTGTGCATAACGAACACGCAGAGTATGGATCTGAGATACAGGTCCTGTCATTGGTTGTACACCTACCAATTCGTTAGCGATAACGGTTGGCATTACACGACGAATAACTGGCAGAATGACACGGTTTAATGTGGCAATGTTGCCGGCTGCGGTTGAACCCGTTGAAGCATTTTCTTTCAAATACTTACGGGTGTTTTCGAGGATTACAGACATTGAGCTACGCTTTGAACCGTTAAGGCCTTCTAGCAATGCATCTTTTGTCTCGCCCCAACGGCTTTCTAATAACGCTTGTGACATTTAAGTCTCCTTTTTTCTTTTACAGCCCTGCCAACCGCTTAAGATCAATGACGTTGCTTTCGCTTTCGTCTTCTTGCTCTTGGACACGGGCAGATTTATCGCCAGTTGCTTCAGTTAATGTTTCTGTAAAGACTTTTTTAGCTTTTACAGAACGATTTTCTAAAACGGCTGGTAGATACTTTTCAAAAGCACCTTTCAAACGTGAAGTTTGAACGCTTTCAAGTAAATTACGCATTACTTCTGCTTTTTCTTCGTTAAGAGGATTAAGCAATTCTTCCATTGTACGAGTACGTACATTAGATTCTTTTAGGATGCGTACTTCACGTTCTTTAGATTCGACTAAGACAGTTGCCTTCTTAGCGAATTTGATGGCTTCAGCAATTTTTTGATCTTTTTGAGCAATCATATCGTGCAGTTTGCGGACTTCGGCTTTCTCATTAAGATGAGTAGCCCCGAATTCTGTACTATATGCTTCAAAAATGCGACGGCCAAAATTGTTCTCGCGAGCAACTTGGATATCTTCTTTCAATTGGCTGAGTTCAGCTTTGAGATGCTTGGATACAGCTCGTGTCATTTTTTCAGCAGATTCTTTTACGAAACGGCTTTTTAGTGATTCTAATTGACCACGTGCATTTTGAACTAGGCGAACCTTAGTTTCAACTACATCACGTTTGTCTTCTTGGAATTCACGGATTTCACGGGCTAACGCATGAACGATAAAGCCTTCTAATTTCTGAAGACCCTCATTATGTGTTTTACGATCTTTGCGCAATTCGCCAATTTCTTCTGCTAATTTAGATACCATAAAGTTGTTAAACTTGTTAGTATCTTCTTTAATTTTGCGTTGGAATTTGACACGATCTTCAGCAAGTGCGGCTTTTTCGGCACGAACTTGTTGAACTTCTGCGATAAGACTTTCTGTTACCATGCGATCTAAGGCTTCCACCATCACTGATTTGTCATGCTCGTAGCGGTTGGCAAACTCTTCTCGGAGTTCTGCTCGTGCTTGTTCCTTGGCTTCAACAATCTTGGCTTCCCAAGCTTCGTTGATTTCAGCTCTCGCTTCCTCAGTAACAAACTCGCTATCTAGTAACGGTTTCAATGCGTCTAGCATATTATTTTCCTTCGATCTTCAGATCACGTATTAAACGAAGAACTTCGCCTGATACGTATTTCTGCGCTTTGTTGCTTTTAGCCGGATCTTTAAACATTTCCAATAACTTTTGTCCGCCGGCATGGTTTAACAAGCCTTCGTAAATTGCTGTTGGATATGCGTTTGGAGCACTTGGCTGAGCAACTACATCAACAGTGACGATTTCAAAGTCACTGACATGTCCGTTGGAGTCGTTGACATTTCCTGATCCACGACTACTAACCCCTAATTTCACACCTTGGTCTAACATTGTTTTCACAAGTAATCCCATTGGTGTTCCTAATATCTTTAATTTGCCATAACCACAATGTCCTTCCATCCACATTTTTTCAATCATATGCGAAACACGATCTAAATTAATCTTAAGATCATCAGGATGGTCAACTTCACCTAGAACTGAATGGCCTGTTTTAAGTTGTTCGTTGATTGTGTCTACTGCTTTGGCAATTTCATCTACTGGATATATACGCTCATTGGCATTTCGTATGCCACCCTCAATGCAAATACCCTTCATATAAAGGGTTTTGCCGCCATCATGGGCTTCTTCAGTTAAAAGTTCAACTTTTGCCTGAGTGAAGCTTAGATGTTCTTTGAGATATGTGTTACGAGCCATATCAGTCTATTAACCTTTTGGCAAAGGTGATTTTGTATTGCTTGAACCTTGCGCTAAATGCGGTTTTGGTGCTGGAGCTAATTTAGAATTTGCTCCGCCTTTTGCCGGAACGTTTTTAAATGTTCCTGCGCCTTTTAAATCGCCGCGACCTTTAACAGCATAGCTATTTGGTTCTTTGTACGCTGATGTACCGTCTGGATTTTGTTCAGCTGCTACATTGCGAACTGGACTACCTTGCATACCGGCTGCGCCTGAGTTAAATGCTGTTGTTGATCTTGGATTAGCACCGTTGTCGCCCATTTTTGCTGGAGCAACTTTCTCTAAGCTAACACCTTCCATCATGCCCATTTCATCAAATTCCGATGTGTCATCGTCAGCATAAGCATCACCGCCAACTTTGCCATCTTTTGGTTCCATGTCAAAATCACCACCATCGTGATCTTCGCCAGCTTCATCACCCATCAATTGCTCGAACTCAGCCATTAATTCATCAAGCTTGTCTTCTAGGTCAACTACACGATCTTCAAGATCTTCATCGCCGTCATCATCGTCGTCATCATCGCCGTCATCTTCGTCACCAAAATCAGCCGGCTCATCATCTTCTTCATTCATGCCGCTTTCGTCGGTTTCAACTTCGCGCATTAGATCTTGGCTGGCAGAACCAGAAGTGCCTTCTTCCATGGATTCTTCTTCCATGTCTTCGCCTTCTTCCATGGATTCTTCGTCCATGTCTTCGCCGATATCTTCTTCTTTGTCCTCTTCATTCATTAAATTTTCATAAATTTCGCGTGATTTCTCTACAACGATATTATGGAAAAGCTCGCGGGCTTTTTGTTCGTCATCGTTAATTACATATTCAATTAACTGTTCAAATTTAGTTGTCATATTATCTCCTAAGATTATGGCTCGTGCTAATACTTAGCATTAACTGATAATATTATCAATTTAGGGCAAAAAAATGACTATTTTTGTAATTTATATTACATTCGTGGACCAGCAGGCTCTACTGGAGGAGAATATTGCGCCTTAACATATTTCAATTTGCTTTTGTATTCTATTTTTCGAACATCATTCATCTGCCGTAATTTACAAATTTGTGCCAACGTCAGACGAGTCTTGCGTAATTGGCCCATTTGCGGTTGCGTGTTGTCATTTTCCAAATCTTGATAGGATTCAGGACTTTTTTCGTAAATTTCGTTTAGTATCATGATTTATTATTTATCTTTTATACTGAAGCTAAACACCTGCTGTCTTGCCGGCAGGACTGCCCAAGCTACCCGCGCCAGTTTGTGGACCCGCTGCAGCCCCAGCGCCAGCATCAACATCAGCCGTGCCAACACCAGTATTTGCTAAATCATCTCCCATGTCCATATCAGATTCCATTCCAGCAGGAGTAACTCCAACTGAACGTAAATCTTGTCCAGAAACATTAACAACTTCAGAAAGATCACGTTCTTCTTTCCATAATGTTTCATTTTCAAGAATTTCTTCTTCGGTTAATCCTAAATATCGTTTTAATAAAAATCGTTTTGACAAATAAGGCAGTGGTTCAATAGCGGCAAATGTACTTACGCGGGCAGTATCAAGCTCAGACTGGCGATAGCTAGCAAAATTCTGTGGTTGAGTCAATTTTATTGTAAAAATACTGCTATCAATACTAAAGCCTCTCCATTGTAAAAACATTTTAAATTCATCATCTAACTTTTGCATAATAAGTTTTTGCAACCGCTCGCAATATTTGTTAAAACGGAATTCTTGAATTAACGCTGTTCCAACTTTACCATCATTAGTGGTTGCTGAACTATCATCAGGTCCAGTTGGTAGATAACTACTAGGAACTCGTAAACCACGAGCCATTTTATTGTTGAAATACTTTAAATCGTCAATTTCACCAAGATTTTGCCCACCCGGCAATACTTCAACTGAACTACCACGTCCGTCAGATGTTTGTGGGAAGAAGTAGTCTTCATTCACAGATAATGGATTATAACTAGCATCCATCATATTATTTCCGCCACCTGTTACAGTGGGAATACGGCGTTGATGCATTTCATTCTTAACACGTTCCACAAATGCCATTGCCATGTGACTAGGCATATTGCCCACATCAATTTTAAATAAACGTCGTTCCGGAGCACGTTGTACACGATAAATTAATACAGAATCTTCTAAAAGTTCTTTTTGTTTGTAAACTTTATAAATGTTTTCTAAAATACTTTGCCCAAATGGCCAAAAATAATCTAAACCTTCATTTAAACTTAGATGAACTACATGTTTAGCATCAATACACGACTCATTCATAGCCTGTGTAAAACGACTATTGCCTGTTCCACCGCCACCGCCACCGCCACCGCCGCCGTTTGGCGCATTATAGTTACCACCTGATGTAACTGATCCGGTTGATCGGCTTACGTAATAATCAGAAGTGGTCTTAGCGGCCATACTCATGTTTTGGAAGTTAGGATTAATATCACGAATGATATATTGCTCGGGACGTTTGCCTTCTGATTCATTAACAATGATACGTGCAACTTTAATCATATCAATCCAGTACATTTCAAATGTTTCTGGATCACGAACAAATACTTGATCGCCGTACTTAATAGCATTTCTAAACAATTTAAAAATACGTTGATCTAATTTGTTTAACTTAGTCCATTGTTTTAATTGCTTTTTAATAATTTCAATTTCATGATCAGTTGGACTTTCACCAAAATCAATGTCAAAAGGAGTGCCGTTGTCACCGTTAGCTTGTGTACTAAACTCAGCAATAATATCTAAGCAAGCGTTTACTTCGCTGTCGCAATCCATGTTTTCATATTGATTGTAACGCTCTAATCTGTTTGGATGGCCTGAATAAACTTCGGGTAATCTACTTGCGTAATTACGAAATGCAAATTCATTTCGTGTTCCACTTTCAAAATCAGAGCCTGATCTGTTATACCCAGGTAGTCCAAAATTGTTTTTGCCAGATATTGGACTAAGTTGCCCCATCTGATTTGTGTCAGCGAGTTTAAAATATTTACGCCAAGAACCGTTGCGTCCGTTAGTACCGTTTGTAGTTGCCATAGTCTGTTATTTAGTTTATTAACTCTGTAGTTGTAATAACTGATTAGACATTTCCATATGTTTTGACATTCCATCAACTAATAAGGTTAATTTTTGCACTTTGGCGGATAAAAGTGAAACTAAAACAGCTGAATCATTGTTTTGTTCTGGCATATTCACCGGTATTGATTTACCATCAGGTAATGGAACAACAGCCTCAGTACCATGCAGCATTACTTCATATCCACTCATTTCACCGTATGTAATTCCACCTAACCGAGCAGATTGCATTTCTTTAGGAGATGTTGTTTCTGCCGTTGCTGGTTTTGTGGTTATTTCGGCAGATGCCACTTGAGTGGGAGCTTCTGCAGATGCAGTTTGTGTTGCTGACCCGCCTTTATTCATAAATGATAAATCAGCTACTTTGTCTGCGCCGTAATCTCCAGTTTGCATGTTTCTTGCATATGCGTCTTTCTTTCTTTGTTCTGTAACTTCATTTGAATTACCAATACTTCTTGCTACTTGAGTGTAAGGATCTGCCCCTGGATTTTTCTTCATTCCATCTAACATCATCAAAACAGCAATTTTTGCGGCAATTTTTGGATCATTTGCTAAATCTGGATTTCCAACCAAATCTATACCTAATTTTTCACCATATTTTTTGTAATTAGTTTTAAAAGTAATACCAATAAATCCGCGGCCGCGATACTTGTATCCATCTCCGGGTTGATCATTGCCATAACCCTTAAATGCAGGGTTTTTATCGCCATAAACATAATCAAAGAATTGTACTGGATCTGCTTTTAATTTAGTCAATTCATCATCTGGCATTTTACCAAAAATTGATCCTGCGCCAAAAGATTTTCTAATATTTGCGTTACTGGTATTTTCATATCCAATTTCTGATTGCATTTTAAACCCAGACTCTCCCTCCGCACTAGCAGCCATAGCAGCACGCACTTTAGGATCAGTCACGCCTAAATCAGTCATGGCTTGTTGAAATAATTGTTGATTTTGCCCAACTGTTGTTGGTCCTGTTCCTTCAGCTAATCCGCCTGCTTTTTCTGTTTCAGCAGTACCTCCAGCTACACTTCCTGCACCCTTAGAATTAAGTTGTGCAGCATTTGCGGCATTGCCAATTGATGGACCTGAAGATCCAACAGATGTTCCGCCGGCTGAACCCTCAGCTGAGCCACTAGAAGATCCCCCTGAAGATCCCCCTGAAGATCCACCTGTCGAACCGCCAGCTGACCCTCCAGCTGACCCTCCAGCAGATCCTTCAGTTAATGTACCTCCTGCTAACTTTGGAGTTGCCGAAGGTGGACTTCGGGTAGTTAAGGCAGCACCCTTAGCAATCAATGCTGTTATTTCTTTTACTTTATCCTTGGTATTTTCTTTAATTTTAATTGATAAAGATCCCATATTCAACAAATCACTAAAAGTTTTAAATGATTTTTCAACTGGCACTATACCTTGCTTAACTGATCCGTTTACTGTGCTGCTAATACTCTTTTGATCAATGTCTGTTTTTTCTTTATCTTGTTTAGCGTCATTTTCTGATAAAAACAACATGGTCTGTTGATTTTTAAATGCAGTTGCGCTGGCATTTGTATAATCTTTTTGTGATAGAGTAGCTGCATCAAGTAATGTTGTTAAATTTTTAATTGATTTATCTGTTTTATTTCCTGCTATAGAAGTTGTGCCTAATCCACTAGGTGTTTTGCTATTGGGACCATCTACATATCCTCCTAACGAAAATCCGCCTGTGCCATAAGGATTTTTTATCTCTTTGATAGGCAATCCACCCATTGTTCCATCAAATCCGGCTAAACCTTTGTGATTGCCAGATCCAAGATGATCTATTTCATTTTTTTCATTGTCAGCGGCAAGCCCTAGCCCTAGTGGCATATATGGGCGCATAGCAACATCAGCTAATTTTCTAAACAATGAATGGTCTTTGCTACCTTCGTTTTTTGGTTCAGTTCTATCTAATACTGAATCCTTATTAATTTTAATGCCTATTTTTTTAGCAACAGTTTGTATTGACATAGGAATATCTTTTGCTAACCCACGTTTAGATAATTCTTTTTTATCAATTGGTTTATTGTTATTAAATTCACCATTCTTAGGCCCTGACAAAAACATCTTTACATTTTTTTCAGCTGTAAATGCACTTGCTTGCGCCAACAAAGAGTAATTTTCAAATTCTTTGCTATTGCCTGTGCCGCCTACCAATCCACCCTCTGCAAAACCTTCCGTTCTCCTGTCTGTGCCTGAATTTCCAAACAATCCTCCAAACATTGTGCCGCCTTGCTGTCCTTTTTTGCCTAATGCAATAAAATTGGCAGCTTCAGAGGCAGCGGTTGACATTAATTTTACAGCAGTAGTTGCTGGCCCTAAACCTTCATTAATTACATGATCAAAACTTTTTGCTATATCACGATTAGACTGTTTAATTTTAGTCATATCAGAAGTTTTTGATTTGAAAAACAAATTATCATGTTTTCCACTTTGCTGATCTTCTTGATCTTTTTTAATTTTTGCTGTTTCTTTAGTGGAATCTTTAATTTTATAGGTAGATAACGCAACAACAGCTTGGAATTGAAGATAATTTTCACCAGATGCCCCAACTTTAGCTGCGTTAACATTAGCTTCAGCTGCAATTCTTGCATCACTTGCTGCTTGATTCATAAGTTTGCTGCTATCAGTTTCCCCCTCCTGCAACATTTTTGCAACATTAGGCAAAGTACGTGCTGCCTTAATGTAATTTGGATCATTAGTAGCGCCAGATAATAATAGTCCTATTGAATCTGAAATAGGAGAAAGTTCAGGAGATGCAAACATTTTTATCATCTCTTCATTACGTTTTAATTTTGCAGCAGCGCCTTTATCTCCGGCGTCCGCTTGTTGTCTTAATGCGCCCTGCATACTATTAAATTGTTCCATACGTAAAGCTTTTTCATAAGCTTTATTTTGCTCTGCTGCATTTATTCCAGTTAATTTAGTAAGACGATCTTGTTGCTCAATATATGCTTTAGTTCCATCTCGCATTTCAGTCGTTGATTTTATTTTAGCTGAGCCAGTTAATTGTTGAAACTTAGTATATTCAATGATGGCACCATTGACATCCTCAACAGACAATCCCATATTTCCAAATTCTTCTATTAACCTTGAACTATTAATAGATTTGGAAACATCTGTTATTTTATTCAATCCATCTGCTGCCGTTCCTCCCAATGATGCTAACGTTTTAGCATTAGTTTTCATTAAAGTGGTGAAATTACCTATTTCAGATACAGTATAGCCAGCTGCTTGTAGATTTTTAAAAGTAGAATCCATACCAACTACGAGTCCTGATCTACTCATATCTTGGTAATTTTTAAATAACGCATCTCCTTGTTTTAAAGACGCTGCAATTAATTTTCCAGTTACGTTTGCAGTTTTGCCTAATAAACTTCCGGCTGACGGAAATATTCTGAACATGGAATCAAACAATATTCCAGCTTTGTCCATTACATCACTGAAAACTTCAAGTCCTTCTGCCCCCTCGGACATTCTATTAGCTGTATTGTAAACAGATTCTGTTAAATTTTTAGAATTAAGTGCTAATGTATCAGAAAAATTCTTAATGCTAATAGTAGCATCACGCATTTCTTTGGCTAGTTCAGCTGATACCGGTATTCCTCTAGATACTGTATCGTTGAATCGTTGTATTATATCTGCTGTTTCTTGTGGTGTATAACGTTCCATATTATTAACCCTGTTGTGCTAGCATACGACTAGTGATATCGTTTTGTCTTGTCATAACACCTAACAATGAATCCAATTTTTCTAGTTCTTGACTTAATAGAGCTACTTGTTCTTCTGATCCATTACTTCCACCACCGCCATTAACTTGAACTGGGATTGTTCTTCCGTCTGGTAATGGAACAACAGATTCTGTACCCGATAGCGCAGATTCGTATCCATTTGATGGTGCGCTGACATCAGGATTTTCTGATATACCACCTTTTTCAAACGTCTGCATTGGGCTACTTGTTTTTCCTGATCTACGATTATTGATCTCTTGTGCTAAAAATGGAGAATCCTTTGGCAAACTTGCGGAAGTATAATCACTTCCCCAGCCAACTAAACCTGAGTGCGAAGTATCCAGATGAATATGTGCGCCACCAGGAGCAGAAAACTCTGCTCCTATTCCGGTAAATCCTAAATCGATTGCAGTAGTAAACAATTTATTTCTTTCTTGTTCATTTAATTGATTAGCTCCAAACCCTAAATCAATAGCATCCCCAGATCCATGATTAGCAGCGCCTTGTCTAAATCCACTAGTAACGGTTAACTTTTTACCTATAGCCGACTCTATTGAAGCTTTTTTACCCAACACAGAATCTTTAACTCCAGCTTCTTTGCCTACGCCTGCAGATGCCGGTGCACCCTCTGCGCCTGGTGTTTCTGGTGTAGAAGAACCAGATGTTGGTCCGGCTGGATGTGTAGGTTCTAATTTTGATTCCGGTTGTGAACTTTTTATAGGCGCTGATCCGCCGGCAGAAGCAGCGGGTGTTCCGCCCGCTGCTTCACTTGTGCCAGAACCAAAACTAAAAATATTTTTAACTTTATCAAATGTTGATAATAATAAATTCTTAGTGCTTTCTAAAATTGAAGAAGATGGATCATCTTTCCCTTCTTTTGATTTATCCTGCAATGACTCAATTAATTCAGATAATTGATTAGTTGCAGTAGATAGTCCTGAAAAACTTTTAACAACAATTGGCATTGAACCATCTAATCCTTTTGATAATGCCTCTGCACTATCTTTCTGCTCAGATAAAATATTAGAATATACTTTGGCAATACTAGACGATTCGTTGCTTGTAGCCTTAACCTGCGTAGTTGCCTGTGACATACCAAGTTGAAAATTAGTAAGACTGGCGGTTAATTTTTTCATCTGTTCAGCATTGGATTGATTAGATGATGCAGTAGAAACATTAGAAAAACTTTGTCTAGGTGATTGAATAGTAGGAGTACTGGCTAACAATTTTGTTGCTGTTGTATCTGGCGCAGTAACCATTCCACCATCTGCGTATTCAATTCCAGAACTGCCAGGCTTGTTCAATCCCAATGATTTAGTAGTGTCAGCATCAATTACGTATTCGCCCTTGTGTACTATACCAGCCGGCTCGTATTTACCACCAGCCCCTGTATATCCTCCATC
>Ga0136642_1000623_pt1 | contig 17388 bp, 17 predicted proteins | sample LowCatLa1302831Y_FD_115313 | JGI IMG/M metagenome (GOLD analysis project Ga0136642, IMG submission 115313) | Freshwater microbial communities from Lower Cathedral Lake, Yosemite National Park, California, USA - 13028-31Y | ecosystem: Environmental > Aquatic > Freshwater > Lake ... | reverse complement strand
GGTCGCCCACTTGTTTGGCATTACGGACGAAGTCCCCAGGGGAAGTGTGACCGATTTCCGCGTCGGCAAGGTCTAGTACGACCCCGAGAGTCGCCCCGCGAGCCCAGGCGGCAATGGTCGTAGTGAAGCCATCGTCGGGCTCCTTGGCGTGGGGTACCCGATGGCGAGTTTCGACCTCTGCGATAGTCGCCGCGGACATTGCTATCTCGAGACTCCTTTCTCTCAGATTGCCTCGTCTTTCCTGGCCTAGCCGGTCCTTAGCCGATGCCCGCTTTCGGGCCAGAACTTGTTTTGACGCGACCGGTTGTTTGTTGCCTCGTCGGCCCTGGAAGGTAAACACAGAAAGAAGTCCAGCAAGTTGAGCCGGTTCAAGGTTTTCAAGGATTCCCGCAGCGACCGTTTCAGCAATCAAAAGGTCATTTTCGTGATAAATCGAACGCAGTAATTGCCCTTGGGCGTTTAACTTCCAGCCCTCGGCGTAGCCGAGTTCATCCAGGACTCTCCATCGAGCGGTCAACTGTTCCTTCAACGGCCGTTTTGAACCGGATGGGCGTTGGTCTGTTTCGAATTGTGCGAAGCTACGTTGAACGACCTCGAGGGCCATTTCTTGATCGAAGTGGTTCATCAGGTTTGCTGTGAAGTTGTAGGTCGGTCGAAAGGACGAATGTAGGTCTGAGGGCGCTGCCAGGGCGACCCGCCCGACATCGGCGAGTGACAATTCTGGGGAATAACAGATAACCGCGTGCCCCTCATCGTCCAAGCCTCTTCGACCAGCGCGACCTGTCATCTGTTTGAATTCACCTGAAGTAAGAAAGTTCCGGCCGGCGTCAGAGTATTTGCTGAACCGTTCCAAAACAACAGTCCGCGCAGGCATATTGACTCCCAGCGCCAATGTTTCAGTGGCGTACACCACACTCAGGAGTCCCCGCTCAAAACAGCGTTCGACGACCTCTCGAAAGGCCGGGACCATCCCAGCATGGTGCGCGGCTACACCTCTTCGTAGCGAATCCAAAAACTCGGCGTACTCCAATGCTTGTAGATCTTCTCGAGAAAAGTTGGCGAGGCGCTCCTCAGCTAAGTCGCCAATTTCCTTACGCTGATCAGGGGTTGTGAAGAGCAAGCCATCCCTTCTCGCTTGTCGCACGGCATCGTCGCAGGCCGCCCTCGAAAAGATGAAGACGATTACAGGGAGCAGATTCTGATCCTCCAGCGCCATAAGCAACTCACTGCGACGGGGGCTTCTAAAGGTGGGTGGTGGAGCTGAGTTCTTGTCACCATGCCATTTCGGTCCCGGTCGAAATTTTCGGGTGTTTTTCGTCAGGTTATCGATTCGACGTGCTTCTTCGCTAAGGCGCTCGCTGTCGAGCAAGTCACCGATCTCCGCTGAGGTGTGACCCCGGCGCATGATGGCGTAGTGATTATGCAAATCGATAGGGCGAGTTACCTCTACGATGACACTCGTTTCTCCGCGTATTGAGCCCAGCCACTGTCCGAGAAATTCTGCATTGCCAATGGTCGCTGACAATGCAACGAACTGCACCGCCCCAGGGGCCAAAATCAACACCTCTTCCCACACCCCACCGCGAAACGGGTCCTGAAGGTAATGAACCTCGTCCAAAATCACAGTTCCGAGGTCGTAGAGTTGATCAGACTCGGTGAGAATCATGTTTCGTAGAACTTCCGTAGTCATGACCACAATTGGGGCGGTTCGATTAATGGAGGTATCCCCCGTCAGCAGCCCAACTTGCCCCTCCCCAAAAAGCCCGCAGAGCTCGTTGAACTTCTGATTCGACAACGCTTTCAATGGAGTTGTGTAGAAGGACCGTTTGGAGTGTTCCATAGTTCGTCCTATTGCGTAATTGGCGACCAGGGTCTTACCCGAACCTGTGGGGGCGCTTACTAAGACGTTCACGCCTTTGTCGATGGCATCGATTGCCTCTATTTGAAATCGATCAAGCCCAAAGCCAAGGGTCTCTACGAATTTCTCGCGGTAGACGAGCGTCACTTCTTCCCCAATAATCGACCCACGCCAATGGCGAGAAAGTAGAAAAGGACTAGGGGCAATCCCAGAGCAAACATGGAGAGTGGATCACCGCTAGGGGTAATGAGAGCCGCGCCGATGGTAATCGAGATAATCGCGTATCGCCACTGTCGAAGTAATCCCCGAGGTGTGACTAGGTCGGCTAGTTGTAGGGCCACTAACGCGACGGGGAATTCGAACGTCAGACCGAAAGCGACGAGCATGAGCAGGAATAGATTGATGTACTGGCTCGGACTGTAATAGGTGGTCAGTTGCTGCCCGCCTACGTTCTGAAGCCAGGTGATGGCTGCACTGAAACTCAAATAGGCAGTGGTTGCTCCCAAGAAGAAAAACACAACTGAGGCGGCGACGAAACTGAGGGCGTAGGAACGCTCTCGCTTTTTGAGTCCGGGTGTGATGAATCGCCAACTGTGCCAGAAGATCGCAGGAAGGCTCATCAGGAAGGAAAAGTAGATTGAAACCTTAATTCGAACCGAAAGGCCCTCGAGGGGGTTGGTGACCAGAAAATTGCAGTGCTTAGGTGAAACTTTGCAGTACGGGTGCTGCAGGAGGGTTAGGAGCTGTGGGTAGAGGACAAAGCCCACGACAACACCAACGCTTACAACTAAAAAGATTCGAAGTAGTCGGCTCCGCAACTCCTTAAAGTGCTCGCTCAGGGGCATTGACGCGGAGTTCCGCCCGAAACGAATCGCCATCAGTTGAGCCCTGGGTCGCTGGGAGAATCGGTGGCTGGTCGGCTGCTTGCAGGGGGTTTGGGTCGTTCCGCAAATTCTGGACCCTTTTCGGTTGTTGCATTCGATTTATCCGCCAACTGGTCAAGAATCGAACTGGGTTTGCGGACGTATTTACCCAAGGAATCCGAAGACGGTAAGTTCGGAATAACTTCGCGTACTTCTGACTCGAGGCGACGTTGCCACGATCGAAAGAGTGACCAGAACTGACCAACTTTTTGCGCGGCCTCCGGCAATTTGTCGGGGCCAAGGAAGATAACCACCACGAAGATAATGATCAGAAGCTTTATTGCGCTTAGATTGAACACAGCGCCATCTTAGATTACGAGTGAATTAGAACCATCCGATGCGACTCATGGGCCATATGCGCACAAAGGCTTTGCCGATTATGTCCGATTTAGGTACCGTTCCCCAGTACCTCGAATCACAGCTGTTGTTGTGGTTGTCGCCCATAACAAAATAGGTGCCGGCCTTTACGGTGGTCGGTGAAATTGCCGGTCCGAGAGGCTCCGTGTGGCTCCAGGCTTCGCTTAGCGGCTTGCCATTTACGTAAATAGTGTTCACCGACGAAGACAGGTGGTCCCCAGGAAGCCCAATCACTCGCTTGACCAAGTCAGTTACCGGCTCCCCTCCACAATTTTCTGAGGGTGGAGCTTTGAAGACAATTATGTCGCCTCGATTAATTGAGGCGAAGTCAACACTCAATTTATTGACGACAATCCGATCGCCAATTTGAAGTGTGGGCTCCATCGATCCTGAAGGAATGTAAAAGGTTTGAAAAAGGAAACTTCGAATGATGAGTGAAGCGAGTAGGGCAATTATTACAATTAGAACCCATTCGCGGAACATACGTGTCTTGTGATTTTTTGGACCGAGAATTCGTGAAACCCACCCAGTGGTCGGCTCGGGTGTTTCGTAACCAAACATCTCCCAACTCTAGTCGAGGGAGGGTTTCCGTTCGATTGAGGACAGTAGCTTTTCGAAGCGTTCATCGGTGCTCTTGAAGGGATCCTTCAAGAGCACCGTTCGCTGCATTTCATCATTCAATTTTAAGTGCACCCAGTCGACCGTGAAGTCGCGCCGGTTTTCTTTGGCCTTCTTGATGAAAGCCCCTCGCATTCGTGCTCGAGTCGTCTCCGGAGCTGTCGTTATTGCTTGCTCTATTTTCGCGTCAGTCACCTGACGCTTCATAATGCCTTTAGCGGCCATCTGGTGATACAGGCCACGGCGAGGGTCAGTGTCGTGATACAGAAGGTCCAGCAGCGCCAGTTTTGGCGAATCCAATGTAAGGCCGTCTCGTGCTGATGCGCGTTCGATGAGTTGCAATTTAGCAATCCAATCGACTCGGTCGACAAGTTCGAGGGGACTCCGTTGATAGGTTTCGAGCGTTTCACGCCACACCGGTAGGGCCATCCGCTGGTCTTCCGGCAACTCTCTCTCCGCCGCAAATAATTCAGCTCGCTCAAGTAAATCGAATTGGATTTCAAGCGGAGTCATCGTCCGACCATTGGCTAGCGCCAGAGTTTGCTCACTCCATAGGTCGTAACTCATATTTCGTAGAGAATCGATAGGCGATTCCAGGGTCAGGTCTCTGAGAATCGTCGACTTATCCTCAATCATTGCGAGCACTATGCAAGCAGTAGCGACCTTGAGATAGGTGGCGTGCTCGCTCATATTGGAGTCGCCAAGAATCACGTGTAATCGCCGGTAACGTTCAGGGTCAGCGTGAGGTTCGTCTCGAGTATTAATAATCGGGCGCGAACGGGTGGTGGCCGATGAAATTGAGTCCCAGATGTGCTCGGCTCTTTGAGTCATTGAGAATCGGGCCCCCGTTGGACCCGTCACAATCCTTCCGGCCCCGGCAAAGAGCGACCGGGTTATTAGAAAGGGAATGAACACCTGCTCTAAACGACTGAGATCATCAACTCGGTCAATGCAGTAATTTTCGTGACAGCCATACGAGTTACCGGTGGAGTCAGTGTTGTTCTTAAAGAGATAGATATCCCCCTCGTGGCCTTCAGACTCCAGTTGTTGCTGCGCATAATCGACCAGTTCGTGGAGAATGGTTTCACCCGCCTTATCCTGCGCGACCACATCGAGTAGTCCGTCACATTCAGCGGTCGCGTATTCAGGATGTGAACCAACATCTAGATAGAGCCGGCTCCCATTTTCGAGAAACACATTGGATGAACGACCCCAAGAAACGACTTTTCGGAAGAGGTACCTCGAGATGTCGTCTGGGCTCAGGCGACGTTGACCTCGGTAGTTGAACGTAATGCCGTATTCAGTTTCAATTCCAAAAACGCGCCGGAGCATTAGTCAGAGCGAGCGAGTATTTCACGCACTCGCTCATCCGAGAGCCGTTCGAAAGTCCGGCGGGATCCGCCGTCTTCGAGAATTCCGACCTCGAGGTCTTCGATGGGCACTGTTCGTTCTGGCCCTGAGAGCGCGCTCAGAGCATTCTTTAGAGTGCCGGACAAGTTGGTCATGACGCCTTCGAACGATGCAAAGCGCTTCTTCACCTCGTCAGCCTCGCCACCGACGACTGCGAAATGCGGTTCATCGGAGATGGTTCCTTCGTAGGCAATATGGTAGAGCTTGGTAGGACGGAGATTGTTTCCCAACTGGGCCACGAGTATTTCTACCTCTAGAGGCTTCATTCCCTCAGAGAACATGTCACCGACGTGTTGCGCATAGAAATTCGCGAGTGCTCGCGCGTCTACATCTTCGCGAGCGTAAGTGAAACCTGTGTTGTCGGCCCATCGGACGCCAGCCTCACGAAGTCGATCGAACTCGTTGTACTTGCCTACTCCCGCAAACGCGATCCGGTCGTAAATTTCTGAAATCTTGTTTAGTGAGGCCGATGTATTTTCGCCAACCATGAGAACACCTTGGTCATAAATTGCTGCGATCATTGACTTGCCTCGAGCGATTCCTTTTTGGGCAAACTGGGCCTTGTCATTTACAAGCTGTTCTGGATTGACGTAGAAAGCGTTGCTCATCGGAGTTGACTCCCAGCAATTCCGCCCGATGACGCACGCCGATCATTGATTCGGCGGAACCGTTCGCCCACCGCTTCAGCTTCAAGCTCCAGAAATCCAGACTTTGTGAGGGTAATCATGATGGGGAAAATGTTTCTGACAAAATCGGCACCCCCGGTGCTGGGATCGTTGTCGGCGGCCTCGTAGAGCGCGAGAGCCGCGAGCTCGAGGGCCGATTCTTCATCCATCCCGGTTTGGAACCCGAGCCTTAAGGCCCCTTCTGCAAATGGCGACCCCGAGCCAATCACATTGAAATCAGCTCGTTCGTAACAACCGCCCGCACCGTCGTATTCGAAAATCCTCCCAATGTCATGGTTCACGTCGTATCCTGCGAGCATTGGTATCACGTAGAAGGGTGAGGTGAGGTTGTTATTTTGAATAATTGGCGATAGATAATTTGCTTTACCCTCGAGGCTCAGTACTGAGGAAGTCATCTTCTCATAGTGCTCAAAGGACAATTGTGCAATTCGGATGAATTGCATTCCGCGAGCGGCCGATCCTGATATCGCGAGTGCGGTGAAGCGATCAGCGGGTTCGATTTTCCGCATATCACGGCTCGCGACATAGTGGGAGGTTGCTTGTCGATCAGCGACCATCACTACTCCCCCGTCAAAGCGAACGGCAATGACCGTGGTCGCGTGAATCGCGTCTTCTAGAGGACCATCAGCGAAGGGCTTTCGCCCGGTAGAGCTGACGTAGTCGAAAAAACTTGGACCGGGATCGCTCGATGCGTCGAAAAGGGGAAGTCCCATTACTCGCCGCCCTTCTGGACGTAGTTCCTGACAAATTCCTCGGCGTTCTCTTCGAGGACGATGTCGATCTCGTCAAGAAGCTCATCTAACTCGGCTTTGAGTTTGTCAGCCTTCGCGCCTGACTGATCAACCATTTCATTATCTGATTCAGATTTTTCAGTCCGATGCTTCTGCACCCGCTCTTGCTCGGCCATATTTGCCCCTATCGCTCTAATCGTTCCAGTAACTCAGTCGCAGTGGAGCACTCACCGAAAAGTGAACTTGTGAGCTCCATTGTTCCCCGCGTTGGGTCCATCATAGGAACTCTCTGTAAGGCCCCTTCCGAGGACTTGAAAACTATTGAATCCCAATTGGCCGACGCAATTTCGTTGGAATAGCGGCGCACGCTTTCCCCCCGGAAATAGGCTCGAGTATCGGTTGGCGCCTCGGTCATGGCCTGATTCGCCATCTCGGGCGTAATCAACTCGAAGAGTTTCGCCATGCGGGCCAGGGACTTTTCGGGAACTATGTCGTGGTACTGGAGGGCGATGGCCGCCAATTTGGCCGAGTTCCAATCGAGCCCGTAGCGCTCTCTAAACCCTGCGACCATTCGGTATTTGGCAATCCAGTCAATCCGATTGGCGACAATCATCGAATCTTTTCGTAAACCGTCAATCAATTCGCGCCATTGTGTCATCAACAAAACAACTTCAGAGTGCTCCGCAACCAATGCGGCTCCCGTGTCTTCTACGTAGCGCTGAGCGAGCAGCCACAGCTCGTTCTGGTACTCCCAACTTGAGAAGCGGGCGCCACTCTCGGTGTGTACGTACACGGAGGGGTATGTCTCGTCGACCCATGAAAGATCTTGAGCGAACGACCGGATGGCTGCCACGGGCGATGTCGGAGGAGGGGGAAAGGCCTCGCAACCGTACTCTTCTAAAGCCCCGAGCAAGAGCGCGGTCGAACCGACTTTGACAAACGTCGCTACTTGGCTGAGGTTGGCGTCTCCATTGATGATGTGAAGGCGACGAAATCGCTCCGCGTCCGCGTGAGGCTCATCACGGGTGTTGACGATGGGTCGCTTCATTGTTGTCTCTAAGCCGACAACCTCTTCAAAAAACTCGGCGCGCTGACTGAGTTGAAAATGAGGGTTGGAGAACCTGCCGGTATCGGTTTCGGCTCCTACCTTGCCCGCGCCAAAGAGCAATTGTCTAGAGACAAAATGGGGCAACATGGCCCGAACGATTTCAGTGAATGGCACGGTTCGACTAACTAGAAAATTCTCATGCGTACCGTAGGAATTTCCTTTTCCATCTGAATTATTTTTATAGAGTCGAATCTGCTCGTTCTGTCCAAGAATCTCATTCGCGGCCCGCTGGGCCTGAAGCATAATCATCTCGCCAGCAACGTCGTATTGGGTGGCGGCGAGGGGGCTTCTGCACTCGGGTGACGAATACTCGGGATGGGCGTGGTCAACGTACAGCCGTGCACCATTGGTCAGAACCGTGTTGGCCACCGTACGCTCAACGGCCGGAGCAAACTGGTTCAGGCCCTTCTGGCCACGGGCGTCAACATCGGGATGCTCCCCCTCAAAGTCCCACCGAATTGAACTCTTGACCAGTTGAGCGTACGCGTTGACAATAAGAGTCGAGGCAAATATGGGGTCTCCACTGGGTCCACCGGCGATTCCGTACTCAGTTTCAATTCCGATAATCTTCTCGATAGCCATGACTACAGGTATTGCCCCGTACCCACCGCTTGGATTGATCGGCCGCCGCCATTGTCATCAGTTTCATGGTTGATCAACGTGCGAATGAAGATTATGCGCTCGCCTTTTTTCCCAGAAATCCTTGCCCAGTCATCGGGATTTGTGGTGTTGGGCAGATCCTCATTTTCTCTGAACTCTTGGCGGATTGAGGTGATGAAGTCCTCGAGCGTAAGCCCACGAATTCCAGAGGAAATCTCTCTTTTCACGGCGAGCTTCTTGGCACGTCGCACGATGTTCTCAATCATTGCCCCAGAGGCGAAGTCCTTGAAGTAGAGAATTTCTTTATCGCCACCTTGATAGGTCACTTCGAGAAAACGATTGTCATCGTCGATGCGGAACATCGAGTCAACAGACCTTTCGATGATCGCTTGAACTGTTTTTTCACGCTCGCCTCCCCCGAGATCGGATATTTCAGAGGCGGCGAGAGGCAGTTCCGCTGTTATATATCGATTGAAGATTTGGGCTGCCGCTTCTGCGTTAGGCCGCTCAATTTTTATTTTTACGTCTAAGCGCCCTGGACGAAGTATCGCCGGATCGATCAAATCCTCACGATTCGTCGCCCCAATAACTATTACGTCGCGAAGGGATTCCACCCCATCAATTTCGGCGAGTAGTTGCGGAACGATTGTCGATTCCATGTCGGAGCTGATTCCCGTTCCCCGAGTCCGAAACAACGAGTCCATCTCGTCAAAGAAAATAATCACGGGAACGCCTTCGGCAGCCTTTTCCCTTGCGCGTTGGAAGACAACCCTGATTTGACGCTCGGTCTCACCCACGTACTTATTCAAGAGTTCCGGGCCCTTTATGTTTAAGAAATACGAACGGACATTCTTGTTGCCCGTCAGTTCCGCGACCTTTTGAGAAAGTGAATGCGCCACGGCTTTAGCAATCAGGGTCTTGCCGCATCCTGGCGGTCCGTAGAGCAATATCCCCTTTGGCGCTGGCAGGTCGTAATCCTTAAACAAGTGTCGATGCAAATATGGCAGTTCCACGGCATCGGTGATTGCCTCGATCTGAGAATCGAGTCCGCCGACGTCCTCGTAGGAGATATTAGGCACCTCCTCGAGTATCAATTCCTCGCTCTCTTGCCGCACCAGTCGTTCAATCAAGAGATTCGAACGTACATCGAGTACTACTGCATCGCCCGTGTGGAGCTTGATTCGTTGAAGGCTATCGGACATTTGCACGACACGCTCTTCTTCCGCACGGCCATAGACGAGAACGCGCTGATCGTCGAGTACTTCTTTTATGGTGACAACCTCGCCTTGACCATCAGAAGAGCGCGATCCAATAACGGCGAAGGATTCATTCAAGATAACCTCGTCACCGCGTTCAATGGTGGAGACCTGAACATGGGGCCCTAGGACCACCCGCATTTTTCTGCCATTGGCGAGTATGTCAACCGTGCCGTCATTGTTATCGGCGACAAAACTCCCGTACACGGCGGGTGGTTGCGACAACTTTTCAACCTCGCTTCGCAGGGAGGCCAAACTGTCTCGCGTTTGCTGGACCGTGTAAGCGAGTTTGTCGTTATTTGACTTGGCTTGCTCGAGGGACGCGCGTGCCTCCAGCAACTTCGACTCGAGAAGTTCAATTCGCGCGTTCTCTTGGGAAATGTCGGTCAACGTGAAATCACTAACTCTCGAGAGGGAGACAATCCCCTCCTCGATTTCGGACTGCGAATCTTCGTTTTGACCCATACCAAGACCCTAGGGGCAATTTTCGCCGATGCCAAGAGGACACGTTTTTCGATTACTTGCTAACATGGCCATGTTGCCCAAAGCCGAAAGGAACCCCTGTGAAGGTATGGATTGACCAAGACCTATGCACCGGAGACGGCCTCTGTGAAGAGATTTGCCCCTCCGTGTTCACGCTGCTCGATGATGGCCTCGCCTACGTCAAGCACAATGGAGTGGTTCAGAGCAACCCCGGCGGCGCCCAGGGCACCGCTGAGATTCCCGCGGAATTCGTAGACGCCGTTATTGAAGCCTCAGAAGAGTGCCCCGGCGAGTGCATTTTCGTCGTACGCGACTAGTCCAATTCGCGGCTGACAAGTCGCCGCGCGGACGTTAGGAAGCCAGTGTGAGCGACCATTCGGTGGTCTGGCCGCACTGAGCGACCATCAATGTGCCACGTGCGCCGGAGTATTTCGACCGTTTCTTCCATGCCGAAGGAAAACTCCCTCAGTTTTTCTCGCACCTGTTGGGTTTGATTAATTGTTGGCAGATACGCCAAAAAGATTCCGCCGGGACGGAGAGCTCGTTCAGCATGAGCCACGACCTCCCACGGCTCAGGCATGTCCAAGATGACTCGGTCGACGTTGGTTTCGTCTATACCTTGTGTTACATCTCGAATCTTTACTTCGTACCTCTGGTCTTCGCCGAGTTGCTCCCTCACGGTCTTCTTCGCAAAATTGGCGAAATCTTCTCGAATCTCATACCCCGTTACGTTGGCGCCTGCGCGGAGCAAGGTCATTGAGAGTGCGCCGGATCCGACACCTGATTCGATAACGTGCTGTCCCGGAGCAATGTCGGCCATCATCAAGATTGTGCCCAAATCTTTCGGGTAAATCACCTGCGCACCACGAGGCATCTTCAAGATGACCTCAGAGAGCGTTGGTCTGACGACTAAAAATTTACGATCGGTCGAAGCGGCAATGACCGAGCCCTCGGGTTGGCCGATTACGTCGTCGTGGGCGAGGATTCCAGAATGCGTGTGAAAGGTCTTCCCGACCTCTAGGGTCAGCAAGTACTGACGGTCTTTCGAGTCGATGAGCATCACCCGCTCGCCCACTAGCAGAGTCGGATTCATGACGGACGACCTTTTCTTAGGTTTATACGACGTTGGATGCGACGAAACCAAAAACCTCCGCCAACAATTAACAGCCACCTCACCATTCGATGGGTCGGTGTGACTCCCGCAACGGTTTTAAGGGTGTGCTTGAAAAGCGGTTTCATTGGCGAACTACTTGCGCTTGTGGCGACCGGTGAAGATCCGCCAGAGAGTGAAGGTACCAATAACCAACGATTCCAACCAGACAACCGCGTAGGCCAACCAGGCGGTATTTCCCTGGAACAGAGAGAAATGTTGAACGAGGCGAAGACTGCCAACGAGAAGAAAAACGACACCGACCGCCATGAATACGCTCGCAACTGCCCCAACGACTAGCTGACGAGGTAGGCCCAATAGGGGCCCTTTAATTTCTCGCTCGACCCGAGCCGTTATGGGCGAAGTGTTCAGAACCTTGCCGATGAAACGGAGGCCTGAAAAAAGATATTTCCTAGAAGTCGCCACGGTTCTAGGTTACAGCCACCTTGAAGAAATTTACCTGAAACGGCAGGTATTTAGCGTAAAAATTAACTACTGTCGTAGCCATGACTGAGCTCTACCGTGGTGCAACTGAGGTCGAACTTGAAGCCATAAAGGAGATTGTGGCCTTGGCGATGGATGCTCCGGCCAAGGCCAAGTCCGGGCATAGCGGGACCGCTATGGCGCTAGCGCCACTGGGCGTAACGCTGTTCTCTCGAGTACTACGCCATGAACCAAATGACTCGTCGTGGATCGACCGAGACCGTTTCATTCTCAGTTGTGGGCACGCATCGATTCTCCAATACGGTCTCGCCCACGCTTTCGGCTACAAACTAAGCGAGGATGATTTACGTGGGTTCCGCGTGCCGCACTCGAAGACACCCGGTCACCCTGAGGTGGGCGAAACGCCGACGGTCGAGGTGACCACCGGACCACTTGGCCAGGGCTTCGCAAATGGTGTAGGTATGGTCCTGGCGGAACGTTTACTTCGAACCCAATATGGAGAAGCTCTCCTCAATCACCGAACCTGGGTGATTGCGGGAGACGGATGTCTGGAAGAGGGCATTTCTCACGAAGCCGCTTCTTTTGCGGGCTCACAGCAATTAGACCGTTTGACCGTTATCTACGACGACAACCACATCACCATTGATGGTCCCACCGAACTCGCCCTACGCGATGACACCGTTGCTCGCTTTCGTGCCTACGGTTGGCACGTAATTGAACTTGGTGAGCATGCTAACGATCTCAACGCCATTGAGGCGGCCCTACTCAAGTGTGTCGCGAACACGACGCAACCTTCACTGGTAGTCCTCCGCTCGCACATTGGGTTTCCAAGCCCCGAGATGGTAGACCGACGAGAGGCACATGGATCACCCTTCAGCGCTGAAGTGATCAGTGAAGCAAAGGCATTGCTGGGCGTACCTGACGAGCCCTTCACTTTCGACCCCGGCCTGCCCTCACGGATGAACGAATCATTGGTACGCCAGCACCAGGAATACGAAGACTGGCAAGGTCGCGCACAAAAAGACCCTGAGGCCTCGAGTTCGCTGCTCAACCAAATACGTTCTAATGGGGCTTTGACTCAGCAGGTCACAATTGAGAGCTACCCGCCCAATGCTCCAGTCGCGACTCGAAAGGCGATGCAGCGTGTTATGGACGCTGTCTCAGGACTGATACCTGGACTGACTTCGGGTTCGGCAGACTTGACGGACAACACAGGAGTGGTGGTCAAGGGCACACAGGCGCAAGGTGCTGACCATCCCGGCGGACAGCAGATCTATTACGGCATTCGGGAGTTCGCCATGGGGGCGATTATGGTCGGCCAAGCGCTGCACGGCGGTATTCGACCAATTGGTTCGACATTTTTTGTCTTCTCCGACTACGTTCGCCCCGCCATACGACTAGCGGCTCTCAGTGGCGCATCGACATTGTTTGTATTCACCCACGACTCGATTGGGGTCGGGGAAGATGGTCCCACACACCAGCCAATCGAACATCTCATGTCATTGCGGGCTATGCCCCAACTACACGTAGTTCGACCAAGTGACGCCAACGAGACATTGCGTCTCGTGAAGAATCTTCTGTCGGACTCCTCGATGCCCGCTACGGCTCTGGTTCTCTCTCGCCAAGACTTGCCGGTGCTATCGGGCGCCGCCGAGCAGGCATCCCTCGAGCATGCGCACCGAGGTGGGTATGCGGTTGTGGAAGATCCGAACGCCGTCATCACGATTCTCGCTACCGGTTCTGAGGTCGGTATAAGTATCGCTGCCTCCGAAGCGCTAGTGGAGCGCGGTTTCGCCACTCGAGTGGTGGCACTCCCCTGCTGGGCTTGTTTTGAGGCGCAGAGCATGGAATACCGCCAGTCAGTACTGCGCAACGACCTGCCATCCTTGGCGGTCGAGGCGGGGGCAACTCTGGGTTGGTACAAATACGCTGATGAGGTCATTGGAATTGATCGCTTCGGAATTAGTGCTCCCGCGAGCTATATCTTCGAGGAATTTGGAATCACCGCGGCCGCGGTCGTTCAGCGAGTCCAGGAATTGTTGGAGGCCTATCAATGACTAAATTGGAGGAACTTTTTCATGACTATGGCCAATCACCCTGGATTGACAACATCAGGCGAGATTGGCTGACCGATGGCACCCTCGAGGGATTGGTGGCTCAGGGAGTTCGGGGGGTCACCTCTAATCCGGCGATCTTCGCCAAGGCCTTAGTCAGCACCTCGGCCTACGACGATGCGGTGAGGAATCGGCTCTCCGACGACCCCGAAGAGGTCTTTGAGGCTCTCGCTGTGGAAGATGTAGCACGAGCCTGCGACTTACTCGCGGGCGTCTATCAAGAATCGAAACGTGAATTTGAAGATGGTGAGACTCGTTATCGAGATGGTTTTGTATCACTCGAGGTGTCACCACGGTTAGCTCACGACACCCTTGCCACGATTGATGCCGCCAAGCGTTTGCACGCCGCTGTCAATCGCGAGAATGTCATGATTAAGGTTCCCGCTACGTTGGCTGGCTTACCCGCGATTACCCAGCTATTAGGTCTAGGCATAAGTATCAATGTCACGCTTATTTTTTCACTTGAGCGTTATGGCCAGGTGCTCACTGCCTGGCGTGAGGGTTTGGATCTTGCCCGAACCAATGGCGTTGACATTTCCACCATCGCTTCGGTTGCTTCATTTTTCGTTTCAAGAGTTGACGCATCAATCGATCCGCTGCTTGACACCGCGAGTCCATTGCTTGGAAAAATTGCCAATTCCCAAGTGTGCGCCGCCTATGAACTGTACGCACAACGAATTAATGAGCCAAAAGCCCGTGAGTTAATTAATGCCGGCGCTCAGGTGCAAAGACCACTGTGGGCCTCGACTTCAACAAAAAATCCGGCGTTTGACCCTTTGTTGTACGTGGACTTTATTGCCGGGCTAGAGACCGTCAATACCATGCCGGACGCGACACTGGCGTTGGCTAATTCCTCAGGCGACTTCTCCCGATCGCTACTACGAGATACTGAAAGTTGTCATGCGGCAGCTCAGCTCTTGCTCGACCTACCTAGCACGGTTGCACTCTCGAAGGTCACCGACAACCTCGAAGAGGTCGGGGTAAAAGCCTTCATTGACTCTTACGGTGAGATTTTAAATACTGTTTCAGCAAAGATCTCAGAGACTGCATGAAGTTTGTAGCAGAAGAGGTAACCGAACGGTTGCTCCGCGAGGACGCGACGCTTTTTGTTGGAGACACGGCATCCCACTCATTAGGGTGGGTCCACCACGTCCAGCGCTACCTCGGTTCTTGGTTGGACGAAACGGCCAAGTCCCTTCCCGTGAATACAGGAAAGACTTTTCTCTTTGGCATGGGCGGATCGTCATCTCCCGCTCGTTTCTATGCTGAGGCTAAAGGCAACTCATCGCTCAGGGTCCTCGACACCAGTTCACCAGATTCGATTCGTGGATGCACGTTTGATGACTGCGTTGTAATCGCATCTTCTAAGTCGGGCACCACAATTGAGACCCAAGCACTCTTAGCGCACGCTCTTGCGAATGGTCTCAAAGTTGAGAACCTGGTAATCATCACCGATCCCGGCACCTCTTTGGGGGAATTGGGCAAGTCGATTGGTGCGCGAGTTGTGGAGGGTGATCCATGCACTGGCGGGCGTTTTTCCGCGCTGTCACCCTTTGGGATCATCCCCGCCCTCTATGGTGGTTGGTCGGTCGACGCCTTGCGTGACGAATTAGCGCGGAACAAATTGACCGCTGAACTTGTCCAAGCCGCGTGGGCGCAGGCAACTGATTTAGTTGGCGAATCAACGCAAGCCCTATTCCCCCTCCCAAGCGACCCGCTGTCATCTGGCAGTGCACTCTGGCTAGAGCAGTTGATCGCCGAAACTACTGGAAAAGCGGGTCGTGGACTCATTCCTTATTGGAATGGCGGCAGCAGCCCCCTTCAACCTTCCTCGATTCTTTTCTGGCATCTGGTGGCTAGTTTCGCCGCCGATCTCTTGGGTGTCGACCCATTCAACCAGCCAAATGTAGAGATTGCTAAGAAAAATGTGTTGATGACATTAGGAACGAATGATTTCGCAATCCATGATTTTGGTGATTCCGAGCAGCTCATTAGGTCCTTCGAGTCTGCCTCAGTACGTGAGCTCAATATCTACTGCCCGATTGAGGCGTATTCTCAGGTAAGTAGTCTGCGAACCGTGGTGACGTCAAAGTTTGGTGCAACTTCGGCGAATATTGGGCCGCGTTATCTCCACTCGACGGGACAGTTGTTCAAGGGCGGTCCCACAACCATGGCGACACTGCAGGTAGTGGTTCGACCCAAAGGCCAGCCTCAGCGAATTTCTGGACGACGTTTTTCATTCCACGATTTGTTCCTGGCTCAAGCCCTTTGCGACTTTGAGGCGATGCGTGGAGAAGACAGGGCCATCTGGTTGTTAGTTGTCGACGATCTCTCTGAAGCCGAACACTTTTTTGTGGACAGAACTAGTGCTTGACGTTTCTTCAGCCTTCAATGATCCGTTGGGGATGATGCGCAAGACCTACCTAGATAGCGGTCTAGTCTCGCCCGAAGAATTCGCTGTGGCGGTAAGCGCATTCGGCGAACTGCTTGCAGGCGCCGCCATGTTCGAACGTCATCAAGGGTTTAGCAAGGTTGCGGTTTTTGGTTCCGCGCGCACCAAGCCAGAACACCCCTTGTACAGACTTGCGGAGGATTTCTCGCGAACCATGGCCGATCTTGGATGGCTCGTTGTTTCCGGGGGTGGTCCTGGGATTATGGAGGCGGCCACTAAGGGGGCTGGATTTGAGTCCACCCTTGGTGTGAATATCGAATTGCCCTTCGAACAATTTCCAAATCCATACATTGACAGCGAAAAGAAGCTTGTGGAGATGAGCAATTTCTTCACCCGTAAGGTTTCAATGACTCGGCCCTCCAACGCATTCGTGGTGTTGCCAGGAGGATTCGGAACGCTGGATGAAGCGTTCGAAGTACTCACGTTGCTCCACACCGGGAAAATGGAGCCGGCTCCGGTGGTCTTTTTGGATCAACCTGGTGGATCCTTTTGGACTCGACTGGAGAATTTCGTCCAAGAAGAAATCATTGACGGGCAGTACATTAACAAACCAGACTTTGCACTTGTAAAATTGTGCGACACGGCTGAAGGTGCGGTTCGGGAAATAGTTCAGTTTTATAAGAATTATCGCGAAGTGGTGTTTACACCCGGCACGGCCTCAATCCTTGTTCATCAGCTCCCAACGAGTGAGCAGCTGGCAATCCTTCGAAATAGATTCCCGATGTTTGTTGCACGAGGAGGCTTCCGCACGAATGGGACGGACAAGCTCCTGTTTGACTTCGACGGGCGAAACTATGTGAATTTAAGACTCGTCATTGATTTTCTCAACGACCTAGTCCCCTAGCGAATTGATTTCGACACCTTTGAGGACGGCTATCGCTTTGACCACGGACCGCTTCGATTTGGCGAGCCGCCTTTCTAGCTCCTTTGCGGATTCGGAATCTATCGACGACATTTGCTCTTTCAGTGTTTCGAATATGAGATCGTCTAGCCCCATCTCGGCATCTTCTAGGTGTTTAATTATGTCTGCGAACTCATGCATCATTTTCCCAACTGTCGAATCTACGATATCGATGATACGAAGGCTTTAGGCTGGGTAAATGGATCAAGTTTCTAAGATTGCGATAGTCGGAGGCGGGATTGTCGGCCTGGTCACCGCTTTGGAGCTTCTTCGGTTACCTAATGTGGAAATCACGAT
>Ga0136642_1000622_pt1 | contig 17389 bp, 16 predicted proteins | sample LowCatLa1302831Y_FD_115313 | JGI IMG/M metagenome (GOLD analysis project Ga0136642, IMG submission 115313) | Freshwater microbial communities from Lower Cathedral Lake, Yosemite National Park, California, USA - 13028-31Y | ecosystem: Environmental > Aquatic > Freshwater > Lake ... | reverse complement strand
TGGTATGTACATCACTGATGGTGAGACCAATGCCACCTTGCGCCGCGGTGACACCGTCGAATTCATGACACTTGAGCGCGGACTCGAACTCCTCGCCGGTCGTCGGGCGTGGGAGGCCGAGAACGGTGGCACCCCTAAGAAGGGCAAGAAGGCCGCCGCAAAGAAAGCACCCGCTAAAAAAGCTGCCGCCAAAAAGACTGCAAGTACTTCTAGATCAGTGACTCCAAAGAATGTGATTAAAAAGGGTACCCGCAAAAAAGCTGCCAAGAAGAAGACCGGTAAGTAATTTCTGTAGTGCGCTATCTCATGGCGCCTTGGATAGCTTCTGTAATTCCTTGAGAGTAGATAGCCTTGACATATTTCTCGACAAGGTTTACGAATATCGGTGAATCTGATAACTCAGATGAAAATACCCCAGTCTCGTTAAAGAAGCTCTGCACATAGCCATGAATATCGTCTGCATCTTTTGTAAGTGCGATGATTTTTGCTTTCGCAGGATCCTTCATAGCTGTGGCATGTTCACCAGGGACGAACTCTTTGAATGGCGCGATACAGAGCAGCCATGCAGCAACCGTGAGTGCGAGCAGGCGAGGTTCTTTGCCAGCTTTGATTAAGGCTAATGCGGGGACTGTGATTCGCTGCGGTAATTTCATTGATCCATCACTACCTACGCGAGAGGTCTTATCGCCAAGCGCGGTATTCGACCAGCGCGAAAAGAGTTCTTCGATATAGCTCTCAGCAGTTAAACCAGAGGGCATCTCAAGTGAAGGCAGGTACTCCTCATAAAGCACTGTTATGAGCGCCTGGACTATGAGTTCATCAAAGCGAGCTGCCGGAATAGTTTCACACCCACGCAGAGCTCCAAGATAGGCGAGCAGTGAATGTGCGCCATTAAGAAGGCGCAACTTCATCACCTCGAACTTCTCAACCTCAGTTGTAAAGATTGCACCTGCATCCTCCCAAGAAGGACGACCAGCTGCGAAATTATCTTCAAGCGCCCACATCGAGAACTTCTCTGCTGGCACTGGGATGCTATCTGTGAGACCTAACCGCTGTTCTGCCATCTCTTTGTGGCGCGGTTCGGTGCTCGGAACGATCCGATCGACCATCGAATTCGGGAATGTGACACTAGATGAAATAACGTTAAGAAGCTCATCAGAACCTGCTCGTAGCCCAACAAATTCTTTCAAGAGGCTTGCAGTCTTATCGCCGTTCGCTGAAATATTGTCACAACTCAATATTGTGATCGGACCCGCACCATTCGTTATCCGTAGCTCTAGCGCCTGACTCAAGATGCCGTAGATAGTTTTTGGTACTTGGTCCGTTAAATCGTGGGCGATATCTGGATGCGTGAGGTCTAAACCATGTGTTCGTTGTGAGATGTAGTAGCCAGCTTCAGTGACGGTTAGCGAAACAATCTTTGTATCCGAGGACGCAATCTGCGCAATAAGTTCTGCAATATCATCTTGACCAACTAATGAGCGGGTATGAACACCGGGGATCACAATCGAATCTGTATCTGGTCCAATTTCTACGATGCTATAGAGATTATCTTGAGAGTTCATCGCCGCTACGAGTTTGGTATTACGCAACGAATATGCGCAGATTCCCCAGTCACCGCCTGATTTCTGCATCGCAATTGAGGTATAGACCGCAAGGTGTGCACGATGAAAGTTACCAAGGCCGATATGTACGATTCCTGTGACTGTAGGCGCTTCTTTGAGAATCAATTTTTCAGTCGGCACAGTTGAGCGTGAAAGTGCGTCTAATGAGGTCACGACCCGAGGGTACCTTCGATTAATCTTGATGTGTAGGATAAAGAGATGAAGGCCTTCGTCATCAATGGAAAACTCGATGGTGAGATCGCCTCGCTCCCAAACCCAGCCCTCAAGCCTGATGAAGTACGCATTAAGGTTGCCTATGTAGGGATTTGTGGATCAGACCTTCACTATTACTTCAACGGAGCTAACGGTGCCTTCGTGGTTGAAGAGCCACTCATCCCGGGCCACGAGCTCAGTGGAGTCATTGATGAAGACCCATCGGGTGAATTCGCTCTCGGAACCCGCGTAACACTGCACCCAGCAACATTTGGTCAGAGTGAAAAAGGAATTGAAGGCAAACCACATTTGTGGCCACATGGCGCCTATCTCGGCAGCGCCTCAACACATCCTCATACCCAAGGTGCGATGTCAGAGTTCTTTATTGCCACGCGATCAATGATTCGCGTATTGCCAGATAACCTTTCGCTCGAGATGGCGGCTCTTGCCGAGCCTCTCGGTGTTGCAATTCATGCGGTCAATGTTGCAGATGGAGTTAAAGGAAAAGATGTTTTGGTCTCAGGATCAGGACCAATCGGCTTATGTGTTGTAGCGGCGGCAAAGATTATGGGTGCAGCATCCATCACAGCTACTGACATTCTTCCGGCGGCTCTGCTCCAAGCTCGGGATGTTGGCGCTACTCACACGATCCAGATCGGTCAGGATCAAGTAGTAGATAACTCTTATGACATTGTCTTTGAATGTTCTGCCGCATCTGTTGCACTCTCATCTGCTCTTCAATCAGTACGCAGAGCCGGAATAGTTGTGCAGGTTGGAATGTTTGCTGCCGGCCCTCAACCAATCGCAATTGCGCCACTCGTCTCAAAAGAGATCTCACTACGCGGTACATTTCGTTTCAATGATGAGGTTACTGACGCAGTAAAAATGCTTGCCGACAACCCATGGATTGAATCGATTATCACTCACACATTCCCGCTCGATGAGGCAGTGAAAGCCTTTGAGATTGCAAAAGATGGAACCAACTCAGGAAAAGTTCTGGTAAAAATTAATTAACCAGCAAGTGCTTCCTTAAAGTCAGCGCCAAGCTTTGCCGGATCTGCGAGATAGAACGGAATATTCGGCGTATTCCCGGTCTCAATCTTCACAAAGATGAGTGAGACCTGATCTGCACTAGATCGCGCTTCAATATGTGCCTTCATTGCATCAGCAGAGTCGCATTCAGCCACCCATAACCCAAGGCCCTTAGCGGCTCCAGCGATATCAACGACATTAGCCTGCGAGAACATGCCATCAGCAGATGCATGTTGACCGTTATCGAGAACGACAACGATTAAATTCTTGGGGGCATAAGCCTTCAGCGTGGGGAGGATGCTAAACCCCATCAGAAGAGAGCCATCGCCATCAATTACTCCGACGCGACCTTCATGTCCAAGTGCAACTCCTAATCCAACTGGAGTTGTAAGACCCATTGAGTCGAGCAGCGGAAGGTGGGTCTTCTTACGAGAGAGACTTGCCATCTCGCGCGCGGTAGCGCCACAGGTGATAACAAGCGGATCGCTACCAAATACTTCATCAAGAACTTTTAGCGCATCTATTCGCTTCATTTGATGGACTCCATACCTGGGTGAAGGGATTCAAAAATAGTGACGATTGGACGACGTTGAATCACGGCAAGTTTGGCAACTGACTCAGTAGATGAGCGCCACACTTCAACCGAATCTGAAATTCCTAGATTTTCAACGCGAATCCCAAGACGCTTCAGCAAATCTGGTGATGGATCTGAGATCGAGTGGATCATGGCGTTGTACTCACCGAGACCACCGCGAGTATTTGCAAAGATTGGAAAACCTATGTGATACGACTGTGCAAATGTTGCTAACGCAGTGAGTGCATTACCAAAACCATTGTCCTGCATCACGATTGCGACTTTCTTTCCAGTGAGCGCTAAACCACCAGCGATACCGACCGCTTCCTCCTCGCGATTAGCCATCACACTCTTGACGCCTTGGGCCTCTAAGCCACGAATGACTGGGGCTGCATGAGATGAGGGAACATAGACAAACTGTTCGATTCCCCAATCAGATAAACCATCTACAAGTGCCTGTAAACGTGAGTTAGCTTCTTTCATCTCTCCCTCAAATCCTGCGAATGGATAACAAGGGGATGCTACTCGGTGCCTTATGCTTTCGCTATGACTCATAAAATCTGGACTCAATGGGAAGATCTCGATGTACCCGCTGGTATCGAAGCGCTTAACCCGAAGAATTTTCCGTTGGAGACAAGTGATCTATCGCAGATCTCCTTCTATATGGTCCCTTATATGAGCGGTCGCAAGGGGTTGGAATACACCACAGCGATGAGTAACTTGAAGACGCTTCAAGTCCCCAACGCTGGTTTTGATGATGCTCTCGAATTTCTTAAGCCTGGCGTGACCTTGTGTAACGCTCGCGGCGTACACGATGCCTCAACCGCCGAGCTCGCAGTAGCTCTAGCGATCTCATCTCGCCGTGGTTTTTATGACTTTGCCCAAGCACAAGCTGCCGGTAAGTGGGCGAACAAACGCTATCCAGCTTTTAACGATAGCAAGATCGGAATTATTGGTGCCGGCTCAATCGCGAAGACGCTAGCAAGTTATCTCGCGCCATACGATGTTGAGGTTACCTTCTTCTCCCGCTCTGGCTCAGATGGTTCGATGAAGATGAGTGAGCTCGACTCTCAGCTCCCACATCTTGATATCGTCTTCCTCGTTCTTCCATTAAATGATGAGTCGAAGGCCCTCTTTGATGCCGCGCGCCTCGCGAAGATGAAAGATGGCGCAGTACTGGTAAACGTTGGTCGCGGACCGATCGTCGATACTGATGCGCTGATTGCAGAATTAAATTCAGGACGACTCTTCGCCGGTCTTGATGTGACAAATCCTGAGCCACTTCCTGAAGGACATCCATTATGGAGTGCAAAGAACTTAGTGCTCTCCCCGCATGTGGGTGGAAATTCAACAGCCTTTGATAGTCGAGCGAAGAAGTTAGCGACCGCTCAACTTGAGCGACTTGTCCGCGGTGAAGAACTTCTCAATATTGTTGCAAAGGGTTAATTACTTAATCTTTCGATCTCTCGAATGATTGCACTGTGATCGAGTTCGCCATCACCATGTTCAATCAGTTGGGCGTATAAAGCAGTGACTAAAGCGGTGACTGGTAACTCAGTGCCGCTCGATGCAGCTGCATCTTGTGCAAAATGGAGGTCTTTCAGCAAGAACTTTGACTTACCACCAGCCGGAAAATCCATCGCCTCAATCTTTGGACGACGCAGTTGTAAGACGGCAGAATTTGCAAGCCCACCCGCAAATATTTCTAGGACCTTTGAGGCATCTAATCCAGCGCGGCGAGCGAGCGTTACTGCTTCGCCGATGGCAGCGAGATTTATTGCAACAACGATCTGGTTGGCCGCCTTTGTGAGTTGACCCGCACCAACTGGTCCAAGCAAGATAATTGTTTTACCGAGTACATCAAAGATCGGCTTGAGCGCATCAAAGCTCGATTGATCGCCTCCTACCATGATGGAGAGCCTCGCCTCTTGCGCTCCGAGTTCACCACCACTCATAGGTGCATCTATGACGGTAATCCCTAACGCTTTTTGAGCAGCTGCAAAGCTAATAATCTCTACCGGAGAGACGGTGCTCATCACTACTAAATAATCACCGGGTTTGAGCGCACTCTGCAAACCTTTATCTAGCAACTCAATGAGCTGTGGAAGATCAGGGAGAGTAACAAGAACAACACGAGCATTAATCTCAGCGAGTTCAACAGGTGCAGCCACTCCTTGAGCGGCCGCTTTTTCGCGCGGTTCAATGGAGCGGTTCCATCCCTGTGTTGGGTAACCCGCCTTGGCGAGGTTCGTTGCAATCGGTAGCCCCATGGCACCAAGGCCGATAACAGCTACAGATACCTTCTCGCTCATGAGAGAAACTTACTTATCTTTGATTGGAATTGTGGCGTATCGAGCACATCCTTATTCACAACAAATTGCGGGATCTCACCGCGGCTAATGGATGAGATCGATCCGAATGCGCTCTTACCCATTCCCAGCGCCAACTCATCAGTCCACGCTAAATTGTGGGGAGTAACTATGACATTACTCATCTTCATCAGCGGATTATCTTCTGCGATCGGTTCTACTTCAAAGACATCCAGGCCCGCACCAGCGATTACCTGATTTTCAAGTGCACTAATCAGAGCCGCTTCATCAACAATCGGTCCACGTGAGATATTAATAAGAATTGCAGTTGACTTCATCGCAGCGAATTGCGCCCTACTTAACATATGGCGTGACTCCGGGGTAAGCGCGGCAGTAACAATCACAACATCACACTCTTTGAGTAGCGTATTGAGATCAACCAACCCAACATCCATCGCGGCAGCTTCTTCTGGCTTCTTCCATGGATCGAAGGCGAGGCGACGGGTCTCAAAAGGTGAGAGCAATCGGAAAAATTCCCTCGCAACATTGCCGAGTCCGATGGTTCCGATTGTCTTGCCGTTCACTCCGGTGCCTAAGCCTTGAATCCGGTTTGCCCAATCGAAGCTACGTGCTTGGTGATCTTTTGCCACTAGCCGAAACATTGTCCCGAGCATCAGCGTGAGAGCTGCAGTTGCAACAGGTTTCTTTGATCCATCAGGTGTAATTGTGAGTGCAACGCCAGCTCGCGTACAGGCTGCGAGATCAACATTGTCATAGCCCACACCGAAGCGTGAGATCACAAGTGGTGAATCCTCTGGTGAACCAAACGATTGCGCATTCACTCCCACACCAGCAAAGGCGACTCCGTGATAGCCAAGCAGATCAGCGGGTTTGAGATAGGGCTCAGAGTTATTCATAAACTCCCATGAGAGCGGTGCAAGTGTTTCAATTGCGATCTCGCCCCAACTGAAACCACCAGCACCATTGGAGAGATCACGAGTCAAGCCAACTTTAAAGCCCATGAATGAGTACCATTACTATCTCGTTAAGTATTTCGAATAGCGCCAGTCTAATGGTGCGAGAGATAAAGAGAACAGAGGTTCGTGAGTGAAAGTGATCTTGCTCGGACCAATGGGCGCTGGTAAATCCACTCTTGGAGCCCTACTCTCGAAAGAACTTGGCTGGCCTTATATCGATAACGATAAAGAGATCACGACTAACTACGGTCTAACGCCAGCAGAAGTCTCTGCATTACCTGTCGATGCGCTCCACGAATTAGAGAGTAGATATTTATGCGACGTTATCGCCCGGCCTGCGCCATTTATCGCCGGAGCAGCAGCATCAGTGATTGATAGCGAAGAAAATCGTACGCTCCTTGAGGGCACCTTCTCCGTTTACTTGAGATTACCAATTGAGAAGATCATCGAGAGAGCTGGCACTGCAGGAGTTGGCCGACAAGCGTTAGCCGATAACGGGGATCAAATTTTGATTGATCGTTTTAATCGTCGCGATCCGCTTTACCTTTCAACTGCAAAACTCACTGTCGAGCTCAGCAATTCGCCAGAGCGCGATGCCGAGATTATTAAGAGAGCGTTACTTTCTTAGCGCTTCGCTTCTCATCAACATCTGCAATAAAGTAAATAACAACTGCAAGCGCCGTGAGTGCTGCCGCGGACCAGAGTGGTGACGTGTAACCATAATTACGAGCGATGAGATACCCACCGGCTGCAGCCCCGATGGTGTTACCGATATTAAATGATGCAATATTGGCTCCTGATGCGAGAGTCGGCGCACTCGAGGCATACCGCATGACCCGCATCTGTACGGCAGAAACCGGTGCAAAACCGAAGATTCCCATCACAAAGATGGAGATAACTGCAGATGGCTTATTGGTTGCCGTAAGGGCGAAAATAACAAGGATAACAAAGAGGGCAGAGAGGTATCCGACAATTGTCAGCCTTAAATTTTTATCAGCAGATTTACCACCGAAATAATTTCCAATGAAGATACCAATACCAAAGAGGAGAAGGATGTAAGGAATTGAAGAATCAGCAAAGTGTGTAACCCGAGTTAGCGTGTAGGCGATATAGGTGAAGCCACCGAACATGCCACCAAAGCCACAGATCGTGACAAGAAGTGAGTACCAGACCTGGCGTTGCTTAAAAGCTAGAAGTTCTTCGCGGATAGTGCGCGGCCCGGTCTCAAGATCATGTGGTGGATCAATAGGTAGCAGAATAGTGAGTGCGAGGAAGGCAGCTACACCAATACCTGAAATCGCCAAGAAGGTAGAACGCCAACCAAAGTGTTGTCCAAGCCAAGTTCCAAATGGAACACCCATAACGTTTGCAACGGTTAAACCAGTAAACATAATAGACAAGGCACGTGCCTTCTTCGTAGAGTCAACAAGGTCAGTAGCAACCACCGCACCGATTCCAAAGAATGCTCCGTGACATAAAGCGGCAACGACACGTCCAACCATCATGATCGAGAAGGTGTGTGCAACTCCGCTGATGAAGTTCCCGAGAACAAAGAGCGTCATTAATCCGAGTAAGACTCGTTTGCGTTCTAACTTTGTTACTGCGATCGTAATGAGCACTCCGCCGATTGCAACACTGATGGCATATCCAGAGACTAAGTAGCCGGCAGTTGCGGCCGAGATATTAAAATCTGCGCCGATCTGGGGCAGTAATCCAATCGTCCCAAATTCAGTGAGGCCGATCCCGAAACCACCCAAGGCCAGGGCATAGAGGGCGATCGGCATCCGGCTTGAGGTTTGGCTTGGCATAAAGGAATGGTAACCCTTCATCGAAAGGTTCCTTAGATAACGGTTAGATAACGTTCGAAATAACCCTATGCCTAGTCATTTATCCCTGCTAATGTCTCACGGTGCCGAAGGGATCTGTCAATGAGTAATGCGCAAGCAGTTTTGCAGATCAAAGGTTTAGATAAATCTTTCTATGCAACACATGCCGCGAATAATGTCTCCTTTGATGTGCACCCAGGCGAGATTGTCGCTCTCCTTGGCGAGAACGGTGCAGGCAAATCAACTGTCATCAAAATGCTCGCAGGCGTCTACACACCTGATTCTGGTGAGGTGCTGATCGATGGAAATAAAATTTCACTCGATGGCAAAAACCCCGAGATTGCATTTGTTCACCAGACACTCGGATTGATTGAATGGATGACAGTCGCTGAAAATATTGCGCAAATTATTGGATACCCACGTCGTTTCGGTTTGATTAGTCCTAAGGCGATGAACCAACAAGCCAGAGATGTATTAGGAATCGTTGCCGGTGGCATCGATCCAGAAGCTCGTATCTTCACCTTGAGCCGCACAGATCGCAGCTTGCTTGCGATCGCTCGTGCGCTTATTCAAAAGCCTAAAGTCTTAGTTCTTGATGAACCCACTGCATCACTTCCAGCAGATGACGTTGTACGCCTCTTCGAAGTTTTAAGAGAACTTAAGAAGAGTGGTGTTGGCATCATCTACGTCTCACACCGACTCGATGAAGTCTACGAAATTTCAGAGCGCACCGTGATTATGCGTAACGGAGCTGTCGTTGCCGATCGCGCAGTGGCTTCACTTCCAAAATCCGAACTCGTCAGCCTTATTGTCGGTAAAGAAGTCCTAGATACCGAATTCGGAGCACCAAGTTCTGATCTTCAAGTAGCTCTTCGCGATTTTGGTACCTACAAAGCAGGTCCTGTGACCCTTGATATCTTTAAAGGTGAAGTCATCGCACTCTGCGGCCTACGCGGTGCCGGTCAAGATGAGATTGGTCGCGCTATCGCGGGTGTTATTCAATCAACAACGGGATCAATCGCAACCCCTGAGGGCGAGCTCAAATATAAGAAGGTCTCTCAAGCTGTTCGCAAGGGAATTGGATTTAGTACCTCTAACCGCGAAACCGAAGCGATCTGCCCTGGAATGACCGTTAAAGAGAATCTCTTCCTCAACCCATTTCTCTGGGGACGTCGCCTCTATCATCCGATCACTCTCGAGAACGAGCGTGCACAAGCATTTCCACACTTAGATAAGTTCGGTGTTCGCCCACGCGACCCAGATCTCTCACTCGATACCTTCTCTGGCGGAAATCAGCAGAAAGTAATTCTCGCTCGCTGGTTCGGACTTTCGTACAAGATCATCGTCTTAGAAGAACCAACCATGGGTGTTGATATTGGAGCAAAGGCTGATATTTATGGTCTCTTCCGTGAAGTCACTGAAGCGGGTACCTCTCTCATTATCGTCTCAACAGATATGGAAGAAGTTGTCCGCGTTGCTAATCGCGCCGTTGTCTTCTTCCAAGGCAAACCAGTAAAAATTGTTGAGAAGGCTGATATTAATTTCAATAATCTTATTTCGATCGCATCAAATCTTGATCCAGTCGCTACCTCAGGAGGCACCAAGTAATGAGCAAGAATTCGATCGTATCAACGGCATTAGAAGCTCCAAAGGGTTCAAGCTTCATGCGTCGCATTGTTCCGGTTTACGGCATGGTCTCGATCATTGTTGTGCTCTTCATCATCTTTGCAATTGCAAAGCCTGATACCTTCCCAACGCTTCAGAACTTCAGAATTCTCTCCTCCGGAAATGCAGTTCTCTTTATTTTGGCGCTCGGCGTTACGTTGCCAATGGCGGTCGGCAAGATCGACCTCTCCTTTGGTTACGGTGTTGGACTCTGGCAGGTAATGGCACTTGTCTGGCAGATGCATGGCTTTGATTATCGCCTTGTACTCGTCATGATCCTCGCAGGTGGCGCACTCGTCGGAATCGTGAACGCGCTGCTGATTGAGTTAGCTCAAGTTGATGCCTTCATCGCAACACTTGCGACTGGCCAAGTTATCTATGCCATCTCGTACTCAGTCACCGGCGGTACCCAGGTGATCGATCTTAAGAATCAACGCGCCGCTGCATTTAATAAGTTCGGAACCTGGTCGATCGATCGCATCCCAGGATCATTCCTCGTGGCAATTCTTATTGCCGTCGCAATGTATGTCGTTCTTGAATACCTCCCTGTTGGTCGTTACATGTACGCCGTCGGTGCAAACCCTCGTGCAGCAGAGCTCATGGGTATCAAGCGCAGCCGTTACATCTACGGATCGATGATCGCCTCAGGCATGATCACTGGTCTTGCCGGATACCTGCTCTGCGCCAGACAGCTCGGCAACGTACAGAGCAATATCGGTCCTGACCTACTCTTGCCGGCGCTCACCGCCGCCTTTATTGGTTCGACCACGATCCGGCCAGGCCGGGTCAATCCACTCGGGACAGTGGTCGGTATCTTCATCGCGGTTATTGGAATCTCTGGACTACTTCAGATGTTCCCAGGAAGCTTCTTCCTCACACCACTCTTTAACGGCCTCACTCTGGTCGCTGCGATCACGATTGCCTCTATCGCAAGTCGCAATCGTCGTAATAAGGTAGATAAGGAAATTCCGAGCGGGAAAAGTTCCGGCGCGGATGGGGATGCTAAGAAGTAGCGGCAACGCTGCCCACAATCAAAACCCCACATCGAAGAAAGGGAAATACATGAAGAAAAACGTAAGACTCGGCCTTGTAGCCGTCATGAGTCTTTCACTGGTTGTACCAGCTGCAATAGTGGTCAATCAGGCTTCTGCTGCGGATGTCGTAGCAACAGCTAAGGCGTATGTAGCCAACAGCCTCTCTGCGAAGTCTGGGTTCACCCCACCTGCAGTTGGTTCGAAGGCACAGAAGAAGGGCGCAACAATTGCTTTCGTTGCCTCTGATCTTTCAAACGGTGGAATCACCGGAGTTCTCGCTGGCGTTAAGGAAGCTGCTGCTCACCTTGGTTGGACAATTAAGGTCTACGACGGACAAGCAACACCTAACGGCCGCACAACAGCTATGAACGCTGCAATCGCCGATAAGGTCAACGCAATCATCCTTGGTGGAACAGATGCTACAGAGCAGGCTGCTCAGGTTAAGGCCGCAACAGCTGCTGGTATCCCATCATTCGGTTGGCACTCAGGTCCAACTCCAGGCATGAGCCTTGGAATGGAAACAAACGTCACAACAGATCCACTCGTTGTTTCACGTACAGCTGCTTCATACGCAATCGCTAAGTCAGGTACAACAAAGTTTGGTGCAGTTATCTTCACAGATAGCCAGTACCAAGTTGCTATCGCTAAGTCGAATGCAATTGCTGCAGAGATCAAGAAGGATCCATACGGTAAGGTCCTAGAAATCAAGGACACACCAATTTCATCAACTTCACAGTTGATGCCTGCAGTTATCGCATCAATGCTCCAGAAGTACGGTAAGAACTTCACATACTTCTTCGGTATCAACGGTGCATACGCAAACGGTGCAGCTCCAGCCCTTCAGTCAGCTGGAATCTCACCAACAGGTCAGCCATTGGCAATCGCTGCTGGTGACGGAGATAGCGCTGAACTTAACCGCATCCGTACAGGTCAGTACCAGCTAGCAACAGTTGCAGAGCCTCTATACCTACAGGCTTGGCAGCTCGTTGATGCAATCAACAGCACATTCGCAAAGGCACCAATCGCGAAGTGGGTTGCAGCACCTGGTTTGATCGACAAGACCAACGTTCCAAAGGGAGACATCTTCGATCCAGCTTCTGGCTATCGCGCTGTTTACCTCAAGCTATGGGGCGTGAAGTAACTCATACTGAGTTAATTCAGTAATACCAGTAAACTCCAGTGCAGTTAGGAAACTAACGCACTGGAGTTTTCATAATTTCGGGAGGAATTGCGCCAATGTCTCTGGTTATCGGTGATACCCACGGAGTAATGGCGCGCCTTCGCAAAGAGGTGCGTGGTCAAACCTCTGATGCGCAGATCAAAAAAGAAAATTATTCAACGGATGCATCAAATTATCGCGTCTCACCACAACTTATTGTTACTCCGCATGATGCGGAAGATATAAAAGCGATTCTCGCTATCGCACATGAGAGTCAGAGCCCAGTCACCATGCGTGGCGGTGGTACTTCAGTAGCGGGTAATGCCATCGGTACCGGAATCATTATCGATACCTCGGTACATATGAATAAAATTATTGACCTTGATCACGTAGCACGCACGGCAATTGTTGAGCCTGGTGTGATTCTCTCCAACCTGCAGAGCAAAGCAAGACCATTTGGCCTTCGCTTTGGCCCAGATCCATCTACCCAAGATCGTGCAACATTTGGTGGCCTCATCGGCAACAATGCATGTGGCGCACACGCACTCGCCTATGGAAAAACTGCTGAGAATGTTCTCTCACTCGATGTGATTGATGGTCGACTCCGTAGCTTTACCGCTAGTAAAGGTTTTGATGCAATTCCTGGGCTACAGCAGATCGTTTCACAGAACCTCGCCGTCTTACGCACAGAATTTGGCAGATTTGGCCGTCAAGTAAGTGGATATTCACTCGAGCATCTCTTACCTGAAAACGGTAGCAACTTAGCGGCTGCACTCACCGGAACTGAAGGAACACTTGTTTCGATTCTCCAAGCAACGGTAAAACTAGTTCCACAAGCCCCAGCCCCGGCACTTGTTGTTCTTGGTTACGCATCCATGCCAGAGGCCGGTGATGATGTTCCAAATCTCTTGAAATTTAAAGCACTCGCCATGGAGGGCATGGATATTCGCCTGATCGATGTTGCCCGCCAACATTGGAAGGGTAAAGGTTTCCCAGAGCTGCCGGCAGGTAAGGGCTGGCTCATGATTGAAGTTGGAGGCGAGAGCTCTGAGGCAGCGGTTGCTGCCGGTAACGAGATTGCACTCGCATCACGGGCGATCGATTCACGAGTATTACCAGCCGGACCAGAAGCACGAATTCTCTGGCAACTTCGCGCTGATGGCTCTGGCTATGCCGGTCGCACCCAGAGTGGTAATCAAGCATGGCCCGGTTGGGAAGATGCCGCTGTTCCGCCGATTCATCTCGGTACATATATGCGCGAGATGGATAACCTGATGGCAGAGCACAACCTTCAAGGAGTTCCCTTCGGCCACTTCGGCGATGGTTGTATCCATGTACGTATCGATTTCCCACTTGATAAAGAGACGAAGACTTTCACTACCTTCATTGAGAAGGCATCAGATCTCGTTCTATCCCTTGGTGGTTCACCATCTGGCGAACATGGTGATGGTCGCGCACGCAGTGAGATCTTGTCGAAGATGTACTCTCCTGATGCGATCACAATGTTTGGGGCGATTAAAGAGGTCTTTGATCCCCGCAACATCATGAACCCAGGTGTGATCGTCAATCCCCGCCGGATCGATCAAGATCTACGCCGTCCAACCGCAGTTTCGATCCAATCATCGGGTGGCTTCGCCTTCGGTGATGACCACGGAGATTTCACCCAGGCTGTTCACCGCTGTGTAGGTGTCGGTAAATGCCGCGCTGACTCTTCAGCCGCAGGTGGCTTTATGTGCCCGTCATACCTTGCTACCAAGGATGAATCCCTCGTTACCCGTGGCCGTGCCCGCGTTCTACAAGAGCTCACTCAAAATACCGGGAAGAAGACCGACTGGAGTAGTCCAGTAGTCGAAGAGTCTTTGGATATGTGTCTGAGCTGTAAGGCCTGTGCGAGTGATTGCCCAGCCGAAGTTGATATGGCTAAATACAAATCAGAGGTCTTGTACCGACGTTATAAGGGCAAGTTACGTCCGGTCAATCATTACGTTCTTGGCTGGTTACCTCGGTGGGCTGCGCTCGCATCAGTCTCACCATCACTGATTAATCTTGTTACGCAATCAACGGTTGGACGTAAAGCTGCGCTCGCTTTAGGTGGAATGGATTCCAAGCGATCACTTCCTGCCTTCGCTCCGAAATCATTCCGTAAATCGCACAAACATGTATTGATCAAAACGACAAAGCCACAGATTCTTTTATGGGTGGACTCCTTCACAGATTCCTTCACTCCCACAACTGCGCAAGCTGCGAAAGATCTCTTAGAATATATCGGATACGAAGTTGTTATCCCAGAAGAGTCAGCATGTTGTGGCTTGACCTGGATCAGTACCGGTCAACTTGATGGCGCAAAGAAGAAATTAAAAAACCTCTTGCGAGTAATGACTCCATATGTAGAGCAAGGAATCGAGATCGTAGGTCTTGAGCCTTCGTGTACTGCGGTCTTGCGCTCTGATCTCTTAGATCTATTGCCACACGATCCACGTTCAATCAAGGTCGCCGAAGCAACTCGTACAGTCGCCGAGGTTCTTACACGTGCACCGCAGAATCCTCACCTCACGTGGAACGCTCCTGATTTAAGCGATATGAGCCTGGTTGTCCAACCACACTGTCACCAGCATGCAGTGATGGGCTTTAGAGATGATCAAGAAGTTCTACAGAGCACTGGCATCACCTTTAAGCAGTTAGCTGGATGTTGCGGACTTGCCGGCAACTTCGGAATGGAGCGCGGCCACTTTGATTTATCGAAGGCCGTTGCCGAGAACGCTCTCCTCCCGGCGCTGCGTGAAAAGGATACAAAGACAGTATTTCTCGCTGATGGCTTCTCATGCCGGACCCAGGCAGAACAGCTCGCTGGTATCGATGGAATCACTCTCGCTGAACTACTTATGTCAGGGATAAGAAAATAAAGACAATAGTTTTAGATGATGACCCAACCGGCACCCAATGTGCCACTGGTGTCACAGTTCTCTTGCAATGGGATGTGGCGGCAATTGTTGAGGTTTTACAAGAAGCAGATAGCGTCTATCTTCAAACCAATTCACGTGCCCTCAATGAGGCTGATGCAGTTGCTCTAGCAAAGCAGATTAAGAGTGATGGTGATTCAGCCGGTGAGATCTTGGGCGAAGAGATTGAGTATGTCTTGCGTGGGGATTCGACCATGCGTGGGCATATCTTTACTGAGACCTCAGTATTTCTTGGTGCAAATAATTCGATCATCTTTCTCCCGGCATACCCAGATGTCGGACGAACCACCGTTGATGGCGTTCACTATGTTCGGATTGAAGGGGTCAGCCGACGAGCAGATGAGACTGAGTTCGCGCATGATCCAGTCTTTGGTTTTAAGACGAGCACGATGGTTGATTTTATCGCGGAGAAGTCATAGCGCACCGGTATCTACTTCTCACTTGCAGAGATACGCGAAGGCGCTAGCGCTCTCGCCGAGAACTTTGCCGCCGTGGCACCTGGAAGTGTGATCGTTCCGGATGCGCAAGAAAATAGTGATATTGAAATTATCTCGGATGCTATAAAGATTTTGCGCTTATCAAGTGCGCCACTCATCGTTCGGAGCGCGGCACCTTTGGCTGCCTCACTAGCAGGAGTGCGTAGCACCGGATTACTAAGCGCGCCATTAAAGACCGGAAAGTTTGCCACGTTGCTAGTAGCTGGATCTCATACTGAAGGTGCAACGAAACAGCTCGCGCAGATCGCATCAAGATGGGGCGAGCCAGAGCTCATTAATACTGCGCAGGCGATGGTTGACCCTAAAAAGGCTGCCGAGACCGCGATTACCGAAGGGAGAGAGAAGCTGCAAGAACGCTCATTTGCGATCGTGACATCAGAGCGCACCCGCCTTGAATCACATAACACGCTCGAGCATGGGGAAAATGTCATGCAAGCGATCATCGCTGCTGTCCAAGGACTCGTCGCCTACTCCGATGTCGTTGTTGCAAAGGGTGGAATCACTTCAGCTGAAGTCGCACGTGCCGGTATCGGCGCCACAAAGGGTTGGGTACTCGGTCAGATACTTCCTGGCATCTCAGTCTGGACGCTCAATGATCGCACTGGCCGAGAGCTCATGTATGTCGTCGTACCAGGCAATGTCGGAGATCCAGAGACGTTAATGAAGGTCTTAGAAATCGTTGGAGTGAATTAACTACCGACAATCGGATTTGCGAGTACGCCGATTCCTTCGATCTCGAGTTCTACCTGATCACCAGCGTTTACTGCATACATCGACATCGGTGATCCACCGAGGATGACATCACCAGCGCCAAGTGTTGTGTAGGCGGTGATGTAGACCAGCTGAGCAGCAACACCGCGAGCGAGTTGGTTGGTATTGGTTGCAACAACTTGCTTTCCATTTACTCGGACATAGAGCGCAACGTTATCGAACGACGGTAGATCTGTTTCGATCCATGGACCCAGTGGTGTGAAGCCATCACCATTCTTTGATTGCAGAAGAAGGTTATCTTTCGGAGTCTGTTCTGGCAGTGTCACATCGTTACCGATCGTGAAACCAAGTACGTGCCCCAAAGCGTTTTCGAGTGTGAGGTTCCGCGCCGTTTTAGAGATCACTGCAGTGAGCTCGCACTCGACATCTAGCTGCCCGAGTGAACCATCGCGATAGATCGGATCTCCTGGTCCGACCGCGGTACGCGCTGATTTCTGGAATGCCTGAGGTGGATTGTTGATCTGATCTGGGGTGCCATTGTGCGCCATCCCAAGAATCGTCCGTGGTTCTACCGGCGCAAGGAAGGTAAGTGCGCTCTCATCAAATGATTCGCCCGTGTAGTGAAGCGGTGATCCAAAGATATCTTCAACTGCCCGCCACTTACCGTCGGTGAAAGCCACTTGGCGGATTCCGCCAGAAGTCTGTACTCGAGCTAGTCTCATATCGCTTCCTTAATTCTCAGTAGTGTTGCGCAGCATCGGTTGTGCCAGTTTTAATGTGATAGAGGCTGGTATTTGCAGCAATAAAGAGATCAGTTCCATCATCGCC
>Ga0136642_1000621_pt1 | contig 17389 bp, 25 predicted proteins | sample LowCatLa1302831Y_FD_115313 | JGI IMG/M metagenome (GOLD analysis project Ga0136642, IMG submission 115313) | Freshwater microbial communities from Lower Cathedral Lake, Yosemite National Park, California, USA - 13028-31Y | ecosystem: Environmental > Aquatic > Freshwater > Lake ... | reverse complement strand
TTCGATTTCTTCAGTTACTACACCTTCTGGCACATAATCTCGTCCATCGGGATCCGGAGTAGCAACATAACTATCCAACCCGTATCCAGCTTCTTGATTTCCAATGCCACTACAGTACCAATCGATGTAGTCGCCCTTTTCTTGCATGTCAGCAACAATGCCACCAGCATGCCTCCAACTGCAACTCCAAGTCTCACCTTTCATCTCTTGCCAGAACTCTCTACTTTGCCAATCCATGTTGCACATCGCGGCATACAAGTTTTGAGCATAGTTGTCGCTGACCTTGACTTTGTCGCACATTTCTTTTGAGCTACGGAGATCATACTCCATGTTGTTCCGTTGCCAAGCAGGATCGTGGATCTTGTTAGCTTCGTCAATCTTGATACGTTCCCACATGTCGATGTAGTCTTGATTGGGCTCTTCGCCCTTTTCCTCTGCTCGCCGTATGGTTCCTTCAACTTGAAAGGTATGCCGTTCGGGACTGCTTGCTATTTTTTTCATTTATGGAATGGTCCTTGGAAGCAATGTCTAGTTTCGTGGCCCAGAGTGTGCATGTTGGTTGACTTGCCAGTGACAATTGTACAGACATTTTCGTTGCCTGGACCTTTGTCCCAAAAGCTACAGGCCTCTATGGCATAACCAAATCCACCAAACTTGCGTTTACGACTTTCAATTTCGCATCGGGCTTGTACATTATCGACAGTTACCCAGTTAATTGTAGTTGAATTGGTAAAGTTTGCGCTGGTGGAGAACATGGTCTCTGGACCGTCTTCTGAAAATGCACTGGTTGCCACTAGCATAAGTGCTATTGCTGTCAGCTTGTTCATAAATGCCTTTCTGTGCCTGTGTTAAAAATGGTGTGGGCGGTAGGATTCGAACCTACAAAGTCGCTCTAAGAGCAAGACCCGGGCCCTCCGTTCAGCTGGGGGTCAGCTTACTAGGAGGAGGTTTACCAGTTACACTCACGTCCACCTATGTATTATATATTAAATTTGATTTCAAGTCAAGCGGATTTGCTTAGATTGATTAACGCCAATTCCAGCAGTTGTTTTTTATCTATCTTGTGTGGGCCAGTTAATGGAAATGAGTGAACAAACCAAATTTCTCGAGGTAGCATATATGCGGGACAGTTTTCCAAAATATAAGTTTTCAATTCTTCTACAGTGGGTACACTGTCCAAATTTGGTATAACAAATGCATAGGGTTTTTTACCTTTGATGTCGTCGTCTATTCCCAGCACACAAGCTGACATCACCTTGGAGTTGAGTTCCAATATTTCTTCTATCTTACTAGGGTACACTGTGTTACCGCCACTTTTGAACATGTCGTCAGCGCGACCAGCAAAGTAATAAAATCCCTGCTCGTCCACAGTGAACAAATCGTTTGTTATAAAATATCCATCTTCAGTGACAAATTTCTCATACAAGTCGGGTCTGTTGTTGTATTTTACCATCATGCCTGGACTCTTGACTTGTAAAATTCCATCTACTATTCTGATAGGTATTTCTGGAATAGGACAGCCTACACTTAGTTCGGGTATTGCAATATCGTCTGGATGCCCGCCAAATATTCTTGGGCCAGCTTCAGTGGATCCATATGAATTGGTGATCCATGCGTTAGGAAAATATCTCTTGGCAGTGTCCAATAATTTTCTACTTAACGGAGCCGATGCCATATGTACTGCACGTATAGTGGACAAGTTGGCAGAATCAATCAACGGCTTTTCGTTCAGTATCATTGCTATCATAGGAGTTACTGCATACAAACTATTCACCCTGTGTTTTTCAATAGTTTTGATATACTTTACAGTTTCAAATTCTGACAGCAACACTAGGGTGGAGTGACTGGAAATAGCTCCCTGCATTGTTGACAACCCATTCATATGGTATAGTGGCGCAGACATTAATGATATGCGTTTTGGTCCCCACATGCAATCTTTGTATCTATGACGGGTTATAACCCACAGGTGGTTGGCATGACTGATTACAACACCTTTGGGATACCCGGTGGTGCCTCCGGTATACAATATCAAAGCATCGTCGATGTTGTTAACATGGACAACATCGACAACATCGCCGTTGATTAAAAATGTTTGAAAATCATTTTCAAAATTGATTATAGGAAGATTGTCGTCCAACAACTGGCGGGTAAAGTCATCACAGAACACTAGCTTTGATTTGCTGTCGTCCAACATGAATTTGATGTCTGTCGTTGACATCTTATAGTTTAGCGGGACTGCTACCGCTCCAATCCTAAAAATGCCATAGAGTGTTATTAAAAATTCTGTGCAATTTTTTGCCAATATTGCCACTCTATCTCCTTGTTTGATTCCGCAGTTGAGCAGGCCCAGAGACACTGCATTGGATAGATTGGAAATTTCTTCAAAGGTGAATGTGCGTTCTTCTTTGCTACAATCGATGATGGCAATTTTTGAACAGTTGTAATTTTGATTAATGCTTAGGCCAAGATTTATAATTTCATCAAGAGGACAATCCTCTGGAGTTATATTTGTTGGCGGGCCTTCGTAGGGTTCTTTAATCATGAAATATTTTTAGCTGGAAAACATATTTATAAATACTCCAACGCTACTAATACAACTATGACAACTACACCATACCAACCTGTACCCCAATCTCATCGGCCCTGGTTACAACTTGAAGGTTTCCAAAAAACATACTTTCCGTCTGCATGGGGCAAGGCCAACGCATATTCTTTATTCACTCCAAGTGTAGATAGATTTATTATTACTGATCATTACGATTTGTGGACCATGGTGGAAACTGCCAAAATACTCAGTTCAAAAATTTCTCCTATGATTTATGTGTTGAGTAATTCAAGCTCGGACAAAATGAATATTACAAACTGTTTGGAATACTCAACCCGTCATAAAAAAGACGAAACGGGGTATGGTGGCGCTGGCACCAGCCAACACAAGCAAAGTGCTACTTTGAAAAAAATATTCAAAGATAATATCATACATGCAGGATTGCCGCTGGATTATGCCAAACCAGAAAGACTGGCAATGTTGTATAGATTGCAAGAATATGCATTGTTTACACTACGTTGTGTGTATGCCATTAATCTAGCCAACGAATATAGAAACATGTTTCCAGAAAAAGACTATGTTGACTCATTCTTCAAAGACAGCTTGCCAGCAGATTTTAAATTGATGCCAGACAATTCCGCCGCACCGCATGGAATGAAATACGAAATTAAAAACATATTATATCACGCAATGACTGTGGAAGAAGCACTTGATAACATTCATGCGGCATGGCAAACATACAGCATGAAAGACATCACTGGTGTTAGACAACATTTTTATCATGTGCTGGGAATAATTGAGCCGGAGATAACTGGAGTGATAGGCAAGATGGGGCAGTGGAACAAAGCATACCATGAATCTACTGCATGGGTAATGTAATGAATAAGGATACTGTACTATACCTAAGCGCCATAACTTATAATTATTACCAAGAAGAATTCTGGGAAAGTCTTAGACCCGGGTTAGGAGAAGCAGGTAACTTTGTATTGGACATGGGTAAAAAATTTAGACCCAACAGATCCATTTCTCGAAACGGCGAATGGAGTATTCCGTTCCCTCAAAAAGTGCCTCCTATGTTCAAGGCACCTGCATACGATCCCAATTTCAATAAATCATTTACAGAAATTACCAATGCTCGCGCCCAGGATATCAAACAATGCATCAACGAGCATAACCATAAGTTTGCTGTGATGTATTCCGGTGGCATTGACAGTACATTGATCATGAGTGCATTGATCAAGAATCTAACAGCACAAGAAACACAAAACATAGCTGTTTGCATGAACGGTCAAAGCCTCATAGAGAACCCGTATTTCTACAACACATTTATTAAAGACAAGTTTAAATTGCTAGACTCTTCATCCAACAAGTATGATGATTTGATTGAAATGGGTTATCGTCCTATTACCGGTGACGAAGGCGACAGCATATTTGGAACCATGATGGGGCATGATCTCATGCAGAACTATCCATTTTATCTGGATAAAGTATCTGCTGAGAGTCGCAGTTATCTAGAATCCGTTAGAGGCAAGGTTACCACTACTGATGTACACTGGACCAAGTACGAGGATTTGATCATACAACACTTGGGGTTGGAAGGTAGTCCGGGATTTGGTAAAAGTTTGTACGAAAAATTATCTAAAAATATTGCCACTGCCACTGTGCCTATTCATAGCCTACACGATTTTTACTGGTGGTTTATTTTCAACATCAAGTATGTCAGCTGTGCCACACGTATCACTGTCATGCTCAATGATAGATTGCATTGCAAAGACATTTTTGAAAATTGGGCGTTGAACTGGTTCAATACTGGCGACTACAATCGTTGGAGTATGGTCAACAACAACAATGGCGAAAAAATTGAACTGTCGGTTGGCACTTACAAGATGGCCGCTAGGAAATATATCTATGATCTGGACAAAAACGATTGGTACTTTCATTTCAAATTAAAGATCGGATCGTTGGGACCTAATGTGGTGTTTAATCAAGATGTGAGTAATGTTCCGGTCAACCGTAGGCCCAATGCAAGATTTGGACTGGACTGGGAATACAACACACTGTACATTGATGATGCGGATACTCAGGATTACATTCGTTATCATTTAACAAATTTTAGGAGAGACTGGTAATGTCCCAAGTGGTTATATTTGCCGACGGCTATCGCCGCAGCCTGGGCCCTTATCGCATTGCTAGTGAAATACGCAAGGCTGGGTTTTCTTGCCAGGTAATCAGCTTTATAAGATATTTTTCTCAAGAAGAAATGGCAAAAGTCTGTGAAAAGTTTATTACTGATGACACCATGATTGTTGGACTCAGCACCACATTTTGGTATGACGAGATTTTGTCTTATTCGTTCTTGCAAGATACCATACGTAGAGTCAAACCCAATGTGAAAGTTATTATTGGCGGACCCAATGCCAGACGAGTGGCCAGTTTGACTAGACACAAGATAGATGCTATTTTCTCCGGACAGGGTGAATCCAATATTTTAAGATACTTACGACACATCGACGGTGGTGAAGAAATGCGATCTCCTACAGATATTGCCCGTGACAATATCCCAGTATACGAGTCTGAAAAAGTGGCAGACGATTGGACTGTAGTCAGTAGCCAAACAATTTATACTCCAGAAGATATCATATCTCGAGAAGAGCCAGTAGTACTGGAAGTGTCTAGAGGGTGTATTTTTAGCTGTAGTTTTTGTGCATATCCACTCAACGGCAAGAAAAAATTAGACCACATAAAATACGCAGAAGTTATTAGAGAAGAAGTAATGCGTAACTATACGGATCTGGGTATACATCATTACATTCTAAGTGACGACACATTTAATGACAGTTTAGAAAAGTTGTATATTTTAAAAGAAGTGTTTGCCAGTTTACCGTTCAAGTTAACATTCACATCCTATGCTAGATTAGATTTGTTAAATGCGCATAGAGAAGAAATTGAACTGCTAGAAGAAATGGGCATGGTCGGTGTTAACTTTGGGGTGGAAACTTTTCACGACAAGGCCGCCAAATTGATTGGCAAAGGCATGGTTGGTAAAATTGCCAAACAGTTTTTGCATGATCTAAAGCATACGCACTGGAAAGGTCGTATCAAAGTGGCCACTGGACTTATTCAAGGATTCCCTTACGAAACTTATGAATCACATGATGAGACCTTGCAATGGATACTCGATGAAGACAATTTGGTCGAGTCCGTGCAACCTCATGCACTATCAGTAGTAAACCCTACCAAAGATATTTTCCCATACAAAAGTGAATTTCAAATCAATGCCAGCAAGTATGGATTTTACTGGCCTTCAAGCAGTAATCCCGGAGTATGGAAAAATATGATAGGCCCTGTAAAAACTTATCAGGAAGCACAACGGTTATACACCAGAGCCAAAGAAGCAACTAGACAAACTGGCAGGGATCATCAAGGCGGGTTCGGAGTCAGTGCAAACTACTCTGTGTCTAAATTTTCAGATGACCCAAAAACACTAGAGCAATTGATTGCCATGGATCGTTTTCAATTTACAGAATATTCTGAAAAACATGGCAAGGCCAATTTTGCTAGATTTATGATTTGGTACAAGGAAGAACTGTTTAAATTATAGTACGTGTTGTACTGTTAACAATACCATCATTGTTGTATTCCTGTATCACTACTGAGATTTTGATATTGTTTTCTTTGCAGACTGTGATTCTATCTTCTAACACTTGCAATTGTATTGGATCGGCATTAAATTCTTGCCAATCTTCGATGGAAGCAAATTGTGTAACAATGGTTTTGGCCATTCGGTCAACTGATACATACGAATCTCTACTTAGAATTTTTCCAGTTTCTAGATACTTTGTTTCTATGTGCTCACGAAAACTTTCGGGCATCAAGTAAAACTTGTAACGTTCAGATTTTCGAGAAAATGTTGTAGTAACTTGTATTTTATTTGACATAGCATTACTTATAAAGATCAAAAAAAATCCTGCTTAAAGCAGGATTTTTGTAGTGTTGGATTAGTATGTTTTACTGTTTACTTGTGTGGTTATTGGATGCCCTGTATCGCTTAATTCTTGTAACAGAATAGTAAGTGTAAATCCGTTATTTGCAAGATACTGATCGCGGACTGCGGCCGCATCTCTGACAATACTATCTGCTCTAAATTCTTCGTAATCTTGTTGTGATGCAAATGTCATAACTGCTACTATTGATAACTGATCTTTGCTTCTATGCGAAGTTTTTTCTAAAAGTTTACCTGTGTTACGATAAGTAATTTGGTAGTAGTTATTTAGCTCTTCGGAAGCCAAGGGATATTCCACCGAAGTATTTGGGCGTTGCATTATAATAGTTGCGCGAAATTGATTGGCCATGGTATGACTCTCCTGATACTTTATTTATCTTAGCTGGCAAAACCATTCAAAAAACGCTGGTATAACTGCTAGTATTTCAAAAACGATAAATAACTGAGCAAGAGTCATGCCTTGCATTTAACGTTAAATCAAAATGGAGATTCACAAAATGAGTAAAAAACATGTAAAATGGGTTCTAGCACATGAACCAATCGAATTGTTTATCCGTGCCGCAAAAGTATTTGCCAGCGAAGTAAACAGCCGTGCTCCTGAAGCACTAGAAATCGAAGTTATGACCATGAGCGAATACGCTGAAAAGTATAACAACGGTGTAGTGGTTGGCAAGCACGAATTAGTTGATTTGTTAGACTCTGGCGCTATCCAAATGAGCCAAACTTACACAATCACACTAGGAAAGATCAACAAAGACTTCTTTGCTTTGGATCTACCATTCCTATTCAAAGATCACGATCACGCTAGCCGTGTATTCGAAGGTGATGTTGGAGCAGAATTGCTAGACAGCTTAGAAGCTTCTAAGAAGATCAAAGGCCTAGCGTTCACATACAGCGGTGGTTTCCGTATCATTCCTGGTAACGAAACAGTTTCCAAGATTGAAGACCTACGTGGTATGAAAGTACGTACAAGCCATAGCCCAGTTGCTATCGAAACATTCAAGACATTGGGTGCCAATGTAGTTCCAATGGAACTAGAAGAATTGTCAGAAAACTTGGGTTCAGCTAATGTTACAGTTGGCGAAAGCACATACCCACGTGTGTATGCACTAGGTCACGATAAAGTTTCTAAAGTTATCAACCACACAGAACACAGCTTGTTTTTGACAAGTATTCTAGTTGGTACTGATTTCTGGAATACATTGAGCCCAGAGCTACAAGCAATCGTTAGCGAATCAGCTAAAGTTGCCGCACGTCATGAGCGTGTTTTAAGCATTGAAGACATTGCCTTGGTACAAGCTCGTGCAGAAGCAGACGGTATTGAAGTTGTTAAAATGAGCACAGAAGAAAAAGCTCGTTTTGCACAAGCAACAGAAGTTGTTTATGCTAAGTTTGCTGACTATTTCTCAGCAGGGCTAGTAGCTAAGATCCAATCAAAATAATATTTGATTAATTAAAAAGGCTCTTAGGAGCCTTTTTTTTTGGCTGTAATATCTACAGATTAAATACAACATGAATATTAAAATACTAGCAACCGAAGTTGATAAACTTGGAAACACAATTGAGATAATGCAATGTGATACTCTTGGCCACAGTCCAGTGTATTCATTCTTCTTACGCCACATGTCTGCATTGATTGATAACGGGCATTGTTTCCCCATTACCACATGGGACGACGACAGATGCGGAGCTGTTTATGCACAAGCAAACGGTAAAGTATTGGGCCACATAGTTTACGATACAGATAATCCCAATGCTCCGGGTGCGTTGTGGATAACACTCAGCGCAGTGGACGAGTTATGCAGGGGACGCGGAATTTACACCATACTGCACAAGTATTTTGAACAAGTTGCGAAAGAACGCGGCTGTTGGTCGATAGCAAGCCATGTGCATGTCAAGAACACAGTACGATTGAAGTCAGCAGAATCTGTAGGGATGAAACCGGTATTTTATGTTATTGGTAAAAAAATACAATGATACCTCTACTCAAGGATCGCTATCTTAGATTCGCTGATAGGATTGAAATAGACAAGTTACCCAGTGTCTATTCAAATTACTATCAGGAAACACTAACTGCATTTGAACAAGTGATTGGGTTAAAGCAGGGTAAATTATATCTGTTGTACAGTGGCGGAGTGGATAGCGAATATGCGTTATCAGTATTACTGGCCATGGGCGTACAAGTTACTCCTGTGATCATCAAACTGACCCCCAATTACAATCTGCATGAAATACAATATGCTTTTAAATTTTGTGAATCTAAGAACTTAACACCGTTAGTGATTGATATAGACTTTGATGCATTTGTCAAATCAGGAAAAATACTGGATCTTGCTAGAAGCATGAACATAAACATATTCCACTATTCAGCAACTGCCCATGCCGCAAGTATGCTGGATGGCACAGTACTACTGGGTGATGGCGAACCTTACATACGATTAGTCGATGACTCCAATTGGGATGTTGAAATATACGAATACGAATTTGGTATTGGCAATCATTTTATCAATCAAGGTATTCACGGTACACCATACCTGCTACGCTACACGTCGGAAATGATGGCCAGTTTCTTAAACAGCTCACGTATTCAGGAGCTGGCATCTAACAAACACCCTGGCAAGCTGGGCAGTCATTCTAGCAAGGTATTTGTCTACAATGAACACAGCAATTTTAATCTAGAAATACGCACCAAACAGCATGGCTATGAAGTTATAGAACAAAGTGAAATATTCAAACACGAAGTGTTTAGAGAGTTCAAGCCATGGAGTACTGGCAACAAGTATTCTAAAAATTACTACAAATTTTTATGCGAACAGTGATCTGGGCACCTGGTACCGAACCAGCATACGATAAGATATTTGAAGAACTGCGTGAACAACATTACAATGATCACAGTCACAGATTGTGGAAAAACTATTCCCAGCAAGCATTTAAAGAAGTCGCGGCATTGAGCATTTATTACAGTGAAGATGGCAAACCCGAAGTTTGTTCAAGCACATTGCAACGTGACTGTTGGCCAGTTGGTGCGTTTCGTATACACAATAGAGTTTGGAAATGCAACAACAAACAGCAGTTTCTCCGCAAGGTAAGTCCAAGCATGGGCTATAGTGCCAAGATGCAAATTGAATGGCTAAAAGAACACAAACAGCCCAAGTTATTTTTTATCAGTAGACAAACCAATAACTGGGACAACTGGATGATCGAACATTTTAAAGAATACGGCATACACTTCAAAACAGATAACTATATGTATCTAACATGCCCCAATGAATGCGATGACACTTGTTGGCAGCGTATCATCTATACCGGTGATGAAAGTTTGTTAGAGCAATGGAAGCGCAAATGAAAAATATTTTTAATGCTAACAAGCTAAAGAACCTACAAGTGTTAACAGTGTCCGCATACATTGTTGCAGTTATATCACTACCCATACTGCAATTCAGTTGGAGTATGTTTGCGCTAACTATGTTTATGTATTTTTTAATATTTGGATTCGGTGTAAGTATGACATTTCACAGAAGCATCACGCACAAGGCGTTAACCATGCATCCTGTGCTAGAAATGATAGGCAAGTTCTTTGCCAGCATAGGCGGAACAGGTAGTCCTATCAGTTGGGTGTTGATACATAAAGCACATCACAAATATTCAGACACAGATAAAGATCCGCACAGCGCCAAAGACATATTGAAGTATCTTATTGGCAAGTACCCAACTGTTAGTCCCAAGGGTATGCGTAAACTTGCACAAAGCAAGTTCAACAAATTCATGCATCGTCATTACTATTTGATAATTTTAACCTACGGTGCAGTATGGGCAACCTTGGGATTTGAATATTTTTGCTATGGGTTCATATATCCCATGGTGCTGACTATGGTAGCGGGACATTTGGTAAATTGGTATACTCATTCCGATTTTCCGTTAAATTATAGATTGCACGATATCAAAGACACCAGCCAAAACAATGTTGTAATTGCATTGCTAACCTGGGGCGAAGGTTTTCATAACACACATCACAGATATGCTGGTCGAGCCAATTTTGGTATGAGATGGTGGGAACTGGACATGACATTTGTGTTTGCCCAGTTGTTGAAAAAACTAAAATTAGTTAGATGGTCTTAGATTAAAGATTGTTCTTGCTTCTATGCTGGAAGCAATTGAACCGCCAAGTTCTGTAATAATCCTAACAGCCTTGGCAACTAGTTCTGCATTGGTCTTAGCCAACACACCTTTTTCCAAGTAGATGTTATCTTCTAATCCCACACGCACATGGCCACCATACAGCCAGCTTTGTGCCACAATAGGCATTTCCATTGCACCAATACCAAATGCGCTGAACACACTGCCGTGCGGTAGCAATCTACGTGCATAGTCCAATGTTTCTGGAGTGGCATTCCATCCCCACTTGACTCCCATGGCAAATTGCCATAGTGGTGTGTCATCGATAGTACCGTCATCGATTAATGCCTGGGCAATGTGATAGTCACCCGAATCAAAAATTTCTAATTCAGGTTTGCATCCCACTGTCTTGATCAAATTGATCATGTCACGTGATGATTTGATTGTGTTAATGGTAACACCTTCGGGGCCACGATTCATTGTGTTTAGATCTAAACTACAAATATCGGGTTTCAATTCCAGAATATGTTTGGTACGTTGCTCCGGTGTACGCAAGAAAGTTTGCGGAGCACCTGGCAGTATTGCTTTGACTGGACCAGTCGCACCTGGCCCTGTAGTCAAATTGATAATCAGTTGTGTATTTTCTTTTTTGATACGATCAACCACATCTCGGTACAATTCCATATCCATACTAGGAGCACCAGTTTGAACATTACGCACATGAATATGTACAATGGCCGCACCTGCTTCGGCAGCTTCCAGTGCTGACGTGGCAATTTGCTCTGGGGTAATGGGCAAATAAGGAGTTTGCTCTGGTTTGGTTCCAGCGCCAGTAACAGCACAAGTGATTACAGTTTTCATACAGTTCTGCCGCCGTCCACTAAAAATACACTGCCTGTAGCAAATCGTATGTGTGTGCAACACGCTTCGATAGTGCTGGCAATATCATCTGCATAACCAATACGCTTTAACGGACTGGATTCTGCCATCTTTTCGTTTGCTCCCGGACCTTTGACAGCACCACTGGTTGGCTCTACCATAAATCCCGGGGACACTGCCACAATACGAATTTCAGGAGCAAGTGCTTTGGCCAAAGTTTTAGTCAGTTGGTTGATACCAGCTTTGCTACAGCCATATGCTATGTTGCTGTTACTGGCACCTTCGGCACTGGTACTGGAAATATTAACTATTAATCCATCTTTGGTTTCTTTAAGCATGGGAGAAAATGCACGTATAGTGGCAAATACTCCACGTAGGTTAGTTGCCACAATGCTGTCAAACATGTCATCTGTGAGTGCATCCAAATTTGAAGGCAACACATTTTTTGTAATACTAGCACTGTTAACCAAAATATCACAACGACCAAACTGTTCTTTGATCATTGCAGCCGCTGATGTCAAATCAGCTGAATTGGTAATGTCTGCTAAAATTGCTGTGCCAGACAGTGCTTGCATTTTTTGCATGGCACTGTCTATGTCTTTTCGAACCAGTGCTATCACTGTGGCTCCCTGCTGTGACAAACGTTGGGCAGTGGCATAACCCACTTGCCCACAACCGCCTGTTATAACCGCAACTTTACCGTTCAAGTTATTCAGTCGTTGGAACATTATCTTCCTTGACGTGTTTGCCCCAGTCGCTGGCATTCCAACTGCGCTCGTGGAAGAAGTACAGAATACTATTGACTACCAGTGCAAAACTAACAACACCTAAGCCAACCATCCAGCTGCCACTAGCCAACCATCCGCCCACAAAGTTGGTTATGGTTACTAGGATACGCCATGTGATTACTTTTGCCAGTGACCGTGGAATACGTTCCTGGAACTTAGTCTTAAAATTAAACATTTTTGGATCTCCTAAAATAAATGCATTGTATTTACTACGCAATTAATAATCATGACATAAATATGGTATGGGAAGATTTTATCACTTAATTGATTATCCAAAAATACCAAACAACATACTGTCGCTTGATATGTTCAATCCTCGTGTGCATGGAATACAGCCCGACGGCATCACACCCAAACGCATTGTCAAAGACAACGAACAAATAACGGTTGTCAAATATGTAATTGGCAGAACCAACAATCCTGCTTTGTTGGATTGGCTCAAGCACAATTTAAATGTACCAAACATGACTCCAGCTCAGTGGAGTATATATGTGCAACGTTGGGCCCGTGTTAGATATTCTGATGGTTCCAAAACTGACGGAGTATTTTCACCACATACTGATTATCAATGTTGTGCCGCGCTCATGTATTTTTGGGATACTGGTGGTGATAATGTTATTACATCTTGGTACAAGCATGAGGATAACCCTCTGGTACATGAAAGCAAAAGCGACCCATTCAAAGCATGGCCACTTCATCACGGCGGAGCATACTCTAAACTAACCAAATTAGAAAGTGTACAAGCAATACCCAATCAATGGTATTTGTACTGTGGTTCAGTTATACACGATGTACAAAACATCACAGGCGTAAGAAAATATGTTTCCATATCAATACCAACTGTAGAAGACTTGGATCGTCTAGGACTTCCGCAATTTGATTTATCTTAAATACGCCAAATTTCGTCAAAGCCTTCTTCTAGTGTGGGTTGTTCCCAATTATCAATCATGCCCTGTACAACTTCCCAAGGAACAGCCTTTCCTGGCCGGCTAGCTAGACGAGCTTTGAGAACATCTAGTTTGGGAGTTCTAAATACCACGGCAATATGTTCATAGTTAGGCAGCATATTAAACTTACGAGCACGACTAGCAACTGTAGTTGAAGTTTGATCCCAGATGATATCATGCTCGTGCTCACGTGCGAATACAACCTGTTTGGCCATTAGGTCAACTGCTGTGGGCATGTAATCTGTAAACACTTCGGAATAGGTCTTGTCCTGTGCTCTAGCATGGTCTTCTACAAAAGCATCAGTGCTGACTATGGTCAACCCCAACATCCAATCCTGATTTTTGATCCAGGTGCTTTTGCCCGAACCTGGAACTCCAACCAATTGATAACACTTGGGCATACTACTCCTTACATCGTTGGCCCGTTACCGGACTTGAATCCAATTGAGCCACCTTCAGCTTCAATCCTCGCAATCACATCTTCAAACAAGATGGGCGCAAAGTCTGGAGTTTGTTCCACGCAAACGCAATGGTAACGCACATCCGGCTCATCGCTATATAAGACTTCTCCAGTTCTAGCATCGACACCGCGAGCTTGCTTAACACGATTTGCGTGTAAGTGTCCATGAATGTTGACACCAAAGCGTCCCATCGAGTCCGAGTGTAATGGAATATGGCTTAAGATCATTCCGTTCATAACGTGGTATGCTCGTAATTCTCTAAAGTACATCCTGTACTCGTCATCTCTAAAGATGTCGTGGTTACCTCGGATCAAAACCTTGTCGCCATTCAAGCGGCTCATGATCTTTAATGCCTTGCGGTTAATAACAACGTCACCTAAATGGTACACTTTGTCAGTGGGCTTGACTCTTTCGTTCCAAGCCTTGACCATGGCTTCGTCCATCTCATCTGCATCGTCCCAAGGACGTAATTTTGTAACACCATCGTTACGGGTAAAGCGGCAAACACCAGTGTGACCAAAGTGCGTGTCGCTTACTAAGAATACACTTGGCATATCTGCCTCCTTTCTTTAATAAACTTCTTTGATAATATTGTACTCTGTGGCTGGCCATTTGGCCTTGAATTCTTCAGACTTAACATAATCGTTATAGCCTTTAGCATCAAAAAACATTCTTGTAAACTCTGTTTTCATTGAACCTTTTTTGGTTATCGTTAGATAAACCGATTTCGCTTTGCCAGCCATTGATTACCTTTCTTGTTTAAGTAGTTATTATACTACTTATTCCACAATCAGTCAATCGACTTAAATGTTCGCCAATCATCGATGTTGGGCTTTTCATCTGAGTCGTAGGTCCAGCCCAGCACCTTCATCATGCGATGCTTGACCAACAAGTTGGGGCTACGGAAACGTTCTGTGTCGTCAAATCCCATCATGACTCCGACCTCACAAACCGCACCGGAACGACAGATGCCTGCAAAGCAATGAACGACAACATTCATGTGGTTGTCCTTTGCATGTTGTAACAATCGAACAAGCTCTGCGGCCTGCTCGTGACTGCACTTCATGGCTTCTTCCAGCACTTCATCCTTTTCTTCCACATCCAAAAATTCAAAGTTGTGTCGCTCTTTGAATTGGTGTTTGGCTTCAGGGCGCCAGCTGGCTGGATCAACTATACTGATCAGCATACTATTAGGGCCAGCATCGTGATGAAACCCGATTGGGATATCACTTGCGGCTACGTTTTCAATCCAAGGCATATGGCCTCCTTTAATGTACGCTTTCTTTTGCGTCTACTTCGCACTCAATTACCCAGTTTGTAAACTCGGTAAACTTGTTTACTTCTACACCAAGCCCAACTGCTTCGTTTACAAAATGCTGTAACAGCGTATTGTACAAATGATCGGGCATGGTATCTTTATCAAATCTTATTTTCATAGTTCAACTCCATATCGTCTAAGAATACCATTGCTGATAATCTGTGCGGTGTCCATACCGTCAACATAAGCATGAATATCCCGCACAATCAACTCGGCGAACTTTGGCAAAAAGATTTCGTTATAGAGACGTCTGTTTCTACGACTTTCATCTTCATATTCTGCCTTGATTTCTTCTCCGGCCTGTTCAGCAAGTAGTCGAATTTGTTCGTTCATACACGTTCTTTCTTTACACGACCAATACGACTGGCCTTGTTCCAATCGTAAACAACACCGTCTGGGCACTTTCCATTCTTAATGCTGTCTACACCAAACATACCTACAACTTCAAAGTCCTCGCCTTTGATAGTTACAAACGCATCGATGGTCTTGGCATAAGCCATTGCTTCGTTCAAAGTGATGAATCGTTCTAATTCAACATTATCAAATCTTACACTATACATTCCGTTCTCGCTTTCTCTTTCTATACGTTTCGTTATTACAGTAAGGCCAAATGGCCGGAATTACTGCCTCTTCAATTTCACTAATCTGTTCAGCGGACATGTGATCCAAATCCCAAACTAGTACTTCAAGTGTATCTACATCAACTTTGTGTGTCACCGGAAAGTCTAGCACACCTGGTGCTACTTGCTTTTTGCCAATCTTTATGTAATGACTGGGAATTGTTTCCACACCTTCGATAATGTACTTGCATACACCTTCTTTCCATCCTTCTGGGAACATCCACTTGGGTTCCACTTTTTCAACTGGAGTACTGTACAATGTTGCCAAGTTGACATCCAACTTAGGGCGATGTGTTTGGTGACGATTGATCACAGTATTTGTTGCCGCTTTACCAAAATAGAAATTAACTTCTGGGTAAATGTAGTACAAGCCTCTATGGTTACCCACTTCTCCTCTATTGATTGCACCTTCGGTAGTTGAGTAGGGCTCGACCCAGTCGTAGCCCAACTGCTCAAATACTTGACGGATTGGTTCAATCACATCAAACCTACCATTCTAAAATAGTCATCGTGCGGCATATAGAAGTCAGTCTTTGGATCCCAGTACTTGCCTTCTCGCGGATCATAGTACAGGATACGTCCTGCAACCAAAAATGGCCCTTCCAGGTTGGGTAATGGACCATAGCCCTGATACAGGTCTGCTGTTTTTCCCAAAATTTTAAAACTCATATCGCGCTCCTTTTTGTTACCATACCACTATTATAGTGCCAAAAAAAAGTCCTGTCAACTACAGTCAACAGGACCCAAAACATGTTGTTTTTACACAACGATCAAAAAGCGTCGTAGTAATGAAAGCTCTTTTCTTTCACTTTGGTAAGTGTAAGTGCATGGCCTTCCTTATTGGCAAAAATAAATGTGCCTGTATGCGGATCAATCTTTTGGATTTCAGCAGGAGTAAAGTTGGCTTCCTTCCAATCCCAATCAGCATCCTCATCATTTTCATCTTTGTCGGTCCATGGAAGGCCCGCATCAGATACCTTGAATGACAAGTTGATTTTGGTTTGCAGTGGGTTGCCCTGCCATTCACGTGACTCCAAATGCTTCTGTTCAATAGGAATTCCCCGAACAGTCAGCAAGGTGTTGTAGCGATTACCTTCGTCAAACTCTGGCTTGGCATTCAACATCTTCAATGCTTCTTCTGGAGATTCATTGTAACGGTTCATTTCTTCAACAAGTGCCTTCAGCATGTCAAAGTTGAACTGATTGAACAGCATGGCGATTGAACAAATTTTATCAATATGTTCTTTGGCCGTCAAGTTGTCCTCGCAGTACTCGATAATAAAGTCCTGTGTCAACCCAGTATAGTCCAGCATGTAGTAGATACGACCTGGACGATTGCGCATATGACTGTCCACACGCCACTTGTCGTTGCAAGTGATCACAAACATTTTCTTGCTGGGGAATACACCGTCCAACAGGGTTAACATGGACTCTTGATCGTCTTTATCGTACACCTTTTCAAACTCGTCAAACAGCACAACACATGGTTGCTCAATGGCCTGAATAAGCGCATTGAATTTATCACCAGTCCATGCATTATTAATAACGATGGTAGGGTGACCATGTTGGGCCGCATGAATTGACAGGGCTTTTGCCAGCAAACTTTTGCCAGAACCTTTTTCACCAGTAAGCATTACACCGGTGCTGGCTGAGCGATCCATGAATGTGTTGAAGATACGTGTGGTGTTCTTGTTCAAGTCACCATAACGCTT